>WBZT01002421.1_pt1 | contig 12959 bp, 8 predicted proteins | sample 5204241 | NCBI WGS metagenome assembly WBZT01 (sample SAMN12344358, study PRJNA552823) | activated sludge metagenome | biome: Activated sludge suspended growth; feature: Nitrification reactor; material: Wastewater; isolation source: activated sludge from nitrification reactor of wastewater treatment... | reverse complement strand
CGCGCTCGTCGCCTCGTTCGTCGCGCTCTACCTGGCCCCCACCCGGGTGCGGGTGGGCACGGACGGGATCCTCACGAGCTGGCTCGGTCGTCGTCAGTTCTATTCGTACGGCGACATCACCTCGATCGAGAAGTACGAGTCGCGCAGCCGGAGTCGAGCGCACGTCGGCCTCGAGATTTACCTCGAGGGCAAGACGGTGCGCATCCCGGTCGGGCAGAAGCGTACGAGCGAGGGTGACCTGCAGAAGCTCTACGACCGCATCGCCGCCGCCGTCGAGGCCTACCGGGCGGGGTACTCGGGCGAGGAGCTCTCCGCCCTCGCCCGAGGCGAGCGCCCGCTCGTGGAGTGGATCCAGTCGCTGCGCGGGCTCGGGATGGGGGCGGGCGCGGACCTGCGGCGCGCGGCGGTGCCGCCGGATCGGCTGATGGCGGTGGCGCTGGACGCGACCGCGTCACCCCTCACCCGCGCCGGCGCCGCGATCGCGATGGGGAGCGTGCTCGATGACGACGAGCGAGAGCGGATCCGCCTCGCCGCGGAGTCGGTGGCGTCTCCCAAGCTGCGCATCGCCCTCGGGCGCGCGGTGGATCCGAGCACCGACCCGCGCGCGCTCGAGGAGGCGCTGTCCGAGCTCGAGAGCGAAGAGCGCGAGGCGAGGGCAACGCCGCCGAAGCGAAGCGCGACCGGCCGGTAGCACCCGAAAATTCGGAACGGCGACGCCGGACCGGCATCATGGTCCGGATGACCATCTCTCTGTGGACGCTGCTCGTGGCGGTCTCGCTTCCGTATGTCTGGGCCGGCATTTCGTCGGCGTACCGGAAGAAGCAGCTCGGCACGGTGGACAACCACCACCCGCGCGCCCAGCAGGCGCAGCTCACGGGGGCGGGAGCGCGCGCCTACGCCGCTCAACAGAACGCGTGGGAAGCGGTCGCGGTGTACACCCCCGCCGTCCTCGTCGCCCACATCGGAAATCCGGGCTCGACCACGGGGACGATCCTCTCTCTCGTCTGGGTCGGCTGTCGCGTCGTGCACGGCATCTTCTACATCTCGGATCTCGCGTCGCTGCGCTCGACCATCTTCACCGTCGGCGTCCTCGCATCGGTCGGCCTCTTCTTCGTCGGTGCCCGCGTGTTCTGAGGCCGCGCGCAGAGCTGCTGCTGCCGGCTCGGAAGTCCGCTTCCGGATCCGGCCGTGCCCAGGAGCTGCTCCGCCCTTCCCTTCGCGCCGGGCGCGGGGGCGGAGCAGATCCAGGCACGAAATGAGGGCCGGCAGTACTAACAGCTGCTGAAAAAGTCGGCGTCATGCCTCTCGGCACCGGAGTGGCTGCCGCGCGCGACCGGGTCAAGTGCTGTGCACAACCCAGAGCGCTCACTCCTCCTACGCGAGGGGGGCTGGGGGGGTGAAAGAGCAGCAACTGCCCACCCAGTGGCCTGACGACCGCATTTTTCAGCACACTGCTAAGCTTCGCTCCGAGTGACCGCTCGAGAGCCGCGTGAGACCGTCGTCATCGTCGACGACGAGGATGCCTTCTTGGACCTCCTCTCGTTCAACCTGGGCGAGGCGGGCATGCGGACGGAGGTGGCGCGCACCGGCGCGGAGGGCCATCGGCTCGCGGTCTCGCTCCGCCCCGCGGTCGTGATCTTGGACCTGATGCTCCCCGACGTCTCGGGGACAGAGGTCTGCCGATCGCTGCGAGCGACGAGCGATACGAGCGACACCGGCATCCTGATGCTCACCGCGCGCGGCGACGAGGACGACCGTATCGTGGGGTTCGAGGTGGGCGCCGACGACTACGTGGTGAAGCCGTTCAGCGTTCGCGAGGTCGTCCTCCGGGTGAAGGCGCTCGCGCGGCGCACCTTCGAGCGGCGGCAGGCGCGCCTCGCCCACGATGGGGGCCGGAGGCTGCGGCACGGAGGCCTCGAGATCGATCCCGTGCGCCATCGCGTGTTCATCGAGAGCGAGGAGGTCTCGCTGCGGCCGCTCGAGTTCCGCTTGCTCTCCCTGTTCATGGAGCACCCGGGGCGGGTGTTCTCACGCGCGGAGCTCCTCGAGGACGTGTGGGGGATGCCGGGGGACCTGAGCACGCGCACCGTCGACACCCACGTGCGTCGGCTGCGCTCGCGCCTCGGACCATACGAGAACGCGATCGAGACCGTCCCCGGGTTCGGGTACAAGCTGCGCGCGAGCTGAAGGTGCGGCCGCTTCGCTTCCGCACGAAGCTGCTGCTCAGCCACTTCGGCTTGGTGGGGGTGGTGCTCGCGCTCGTGAGCGTGATCCTCGAGCGCTCGCTCGCCGCCGATCTCGAGCAGCAGCGCTATGAGCACCTCGTCGAGCAGGCCCGCGGCGCCACCGAGTGGGTGAGCTCCGGTCGTCATCCCAACCGCGTCGCGGCCCGACTCGCCGCGATCGTCCGCGCCGACGTCACCATCTTCGACTCGACCGGGTGCGTCGTCGGTCGCTCCGACGCCCCCGACGACGAGGCCGAGCCCGCCCCGACCGATTGCCGAGCTCCCCCGGAGGTGGAGGAGGCGAAGCGATCCGGCGTCGGGCGTGCTTCGCGCGTGGTGAACTCAGAGCGCTTCGACTTCGTGGCGGTGCCGGCCGAGCAGGCGTTGGTGCTGCGGGTCGCCGTCTCCACGCGCGAGATCGACGCTCCGATCTCGGCGATGCGGGCGCGCCTCATCCTCGCCGGGCTCCTCGCCGCCGCCCTCGCCCTCATCCTCGCCCTCCTCGCCGCTCAGGTCGCGGCGCGTCCTCTCCGATCGATGGCCCGCCAGGCGCGTCGCATCGCGCGCGGCGACTACACGGACGGGGAGCCGCCGGTCGCCCTCGCGCGCGACGAGTTCGGCGAGCTCGCCGAGTCTCTCGCTTCTTTGGCGCGGCAGCTGCAGCAAGACATGGATCGCATCGGCAGGCTCGAGGTCACGCGGCGCGATTTCGTGGCCAACGTGACCAACGAGCTGAGGACTCCGATCGCGGCGATCCAAGGGTGCGCGGAGACGCTGCTCGCCGACCTCGATCCGCAGCAGGCTCGTCGGTTCATCGATCTGATGCACAAGCACGCGCAGCGCCTCTCCGGCCTCGTGGACGGCTTGCTGAGGCTCTCCGAGATCGAAGCGCGCGCGGCGAGCTCGCGGTCGCTCGCGCCCGTCGACGTGGGAGCAGCGTCGATGGAGATCCGTCAAACCCTCGCCGCCCGCGCGGCCGCGCACGAGGTGACGGTGACGATCGACGTCCCGGAAGGGACGAACGTCGTCGCCGACGCCACGAGCCTCGAGCAAGTCCTGGAGAACCTCGTCGACAACGCGATCAAATACGGCCGCGCGAAGGGCACCGTGACCGTGCGCGCGGATCGGGAGGGCGAGCGGGTGAGGATCCTCGTGAGCGACGATGGACCGGGCGTCGCCGTCGAGCACTTGCCGCGCCTCTTCGAGCGGTTCTATCGCGTCGACGCGGGCCGCTCGCGACAGCACGGCGGGGCCGGTCTGGGGCTCGCGATCGTGAAGCACCTCGTCGAAGAGATGGAAGGAACGATCCGCGTCGAGAGTGAGCTCGGAGCGGGGACGACCTTCATCGTCGAGCTCCGCGCCGCGGCGTGACGATCAGGGCGCCTTCGACGAGGCGGGCGGCTTCGGGGTGGGGGCGGGCTTTGCCGAGCCAGGGGGCGCCGCGGATGGGGACGCCGATGCGGGGGGCTTCGCGCTCGGAGGCGTCGCTGGGGTCACCGTCGGCGTCGCGCTCGTCGCGGGGGCGGCGCTCGGCTTCGCGGACGGCGACGCGGAGGGAGAGCGCCACGCGCCGGAGGGGAGGGTGCCGGTGAGCTTCGGAGGTCCAGAGGGGGCGCTCGACGCCACCTCGCTCGCGGAGGGCTCGGCGCTGACCGCCGCGGAGGACACCGCCGCGCTCGACGCAGACGCGGCGACGGCGGTCGCGACGGCGGAGGGAGGCGGGGCGGCGTGAGCGGTCGCGCGCGCCGACTTCGGAGGATCGCTCGAAGCGGTCACGAGCGCGGAAGGGGGAGCGGCCTCTTGCGAAGACGCGGGCTTGTCGTCGGCTCCGCGGAGGACGCCATAGAGGACGGCGGCGGCGCCGAGCGCTCCGATGACCGCGCCCGCCGCCATCAAGGTCCTCGTCGAGCTCTTCGCCTCCTGTCGCGCCCGCTCGCTCGAGGCGCCCATGATCGTGGCCGAGCCGAGGCTGGACGACGCGGGGAGGGTCGCGGCGGAGGCGATCTCCTTCGCGGCGGGGGCGGGCTCGATGGGCCGGTCCTCCTTCGTCGCTGGCTCCGGCGAAGGGGGCGTGGGCTCTCTGCGCGCGGGGGGCGCGGCCGCCGTCGGCGCGCTCGCGAGCGCGGCCGCCGCCGACGCGGCGTCGGTCACGGCGGGAGCCCCCGGCGGCGGAGGAGGCGGGGGCGTGCTCGCGACCTTGGTCGCGACGAGCGCAGACGAGATCGGAACGTGGGTTCCTGCGACCTTCGCGATCCCATCGGACATCTCGCGGATCGTGTTGAAGCGGTCCTTCGGATCCTTCGCGAGGGCCCTCAGGAACCACGCGTCGATGCTCGCGGGGAGATCCGGCACGATCGAGGTCGCGGCCGGGAACGAGCCGCGCTCGATCGCCATCGCGAGGCCGGCGATCGTGTCGGAGTCGTAGGGCAGCCGCCCCGTCAGCGCGACGTACGCGACCACGCCGAGGGACCACATGTCCGCGGCCGGCCCGACGTCCTTGGCCTGGGTCATCTGCTCGGGCGCCATGAAGACGGGCGTCCCGATCATCGAGCCCGTCTGGGTGACCCGCATCTGTTGAGCGTTCGCGAGCTGGAGCTTGGCGATCCCGAAGTCGAGGATCTTCACGAACACCTCGCCGCCGACATCGGTGAGGTAGACGTTCGAAGGCTTGATGTCGCGGTGGACGATGCCGAGCCCGTGCGCCTTCTCGAGGGCCTTCGACGCCTGATTCACGATGTGGGCGACGAGCTCGAGGGGCAGGCGCGTATCGCGAAGCACCCGCGCCTCGAGATCCTCGCCCTCGAGCAGCTCCATCACGATATACGCGACGCCCTCTTCCGTGACGCCGTGGTCGAGGGTCTGGACCACGTGAGGGCTCTTGATCCGGGCAGCGGCGGTGGCCTCTCGATCGAACCGCGCACCTGCCTCCGCGTTGTCCCCGAGCTCGTCGAGGACGAACTTCACCGCGACGTTCGTCCGGAGGCCGAGGTGCTCGGCCTCCCAGACGCTCCCCATCCCGCCCTCCGCGATCTTTCGAACGAGGCGCACGTTCGGCACGGCGAGCATGCCGGGCGCGAGCGTGATGCGGCTCGAGTCGATGCCGTCGCGGCGGCGGCGAACCATCTCGCGCGAAGCCTAATTCACCGGGCCGGATTCGGCTACACGCGCCCCGACGGCGGCGCTCCATTCCTGGAGGGTCTTGACCTTGGGTGCGCCACCAGCCTCCGCCTCGACCGCCTCCACGAACGCGAACGCGCCGGGGATCGTCGTCACGAGCGGCACGTTCGAGAGCAGCGCCTGCCGACGGATCGAGTAGCTGTCGCGGATCGACTTCGCCCCCACGGTGGTGTTGACGACGAGCGCGATCGACCCGGTGCGGATGCGATCGACGACGTGCGGTGATCCCTCGCGCACCTTGTTCACCCCGACCGCGGGGATGCCTTGGGCGGACAGAGAGGCGGCCGTCCCGTGCGTCGCGACGATCCCGAAGCCGAGCTTTACGAGCCGCGAGGCGAGCTCGCGGACGTGAGGTTTGTCGCCGTCCGTCACCGTGATGAGCGCCTCACCGCGGTGAGGGAGCGTCACCCCCGCCGCGACCTGCGCTTTGCCGAAGGCGATCGCGAGCGAGTCGGCGATGCCCATGACCTCGCCCGTCGACCGCATCTCCGGCCCGAGCTGGGTGTCGACGCCAGGGAACTTCGCGAAGGGAAAGACCGACTCCTTCACGCAGACGTGCGACGCGCGCCCCGGCCCCGCCCCGTGCGGGTAGAGCTCCGCGATCGTCTTGCCGAGCATCAGCTCGACGCCGATCTTCGCGAGAGGACGCCCCGTCGCCTTGGACACGAACGGCACCGTGCGCGACGCGCGCGGGTTCACCTCGATGATGTAGACCTGGCCGCTCTTCACCGCGAACTGCACGTTCATCAAGCCGACGACCCCGAGCTCACGGCCGATGCGCCGAACCTGATCCTCGATCTCGGCCACGATGGCCGGCGGCAGCGAGTGAGGCGGCAGCACGCTCGCCGAGTCGCCGGAGTGGATGCCGGCCTCCTCGATGTGCTGCATGACGCCGCCGATCGCGATCTCCTTCCCGTCCCCGACCGCGTCGACGTCGACCTCGATCGCGTCGGCGAGGAACTCGTCGAGGAGGATGCTCTGGGTCCCTGCCTCGCGCGCCGCTTCGACCGCGAGGTGCACGTACGTCGAGAGATCCGCCTCGTCGTGGCAGATCATCATCGCGCGCCCGCCGAGCACGTACGAAGGCCGCACCACGACCGGGTACCCGATCTCCTTCGCGACGCGGAACGCGTCTTGGACCCCGCGCGCGATCCCGCCGCGCGGCCGGGCGAGATCGAGCTTCGAAAGGAGGGCGTCGAAGCGCCCGCGGTCCTCGGCGCGATCGATCGCGTCCGCGGTCGTCCCGAGGATGGGGACGCCGGCGCGAGCGAGGCCCCGCGCGAGCTTGAGCGGCGTCTGCCCGCCGTACTGCACGATGACGCCGAGGAGCTGGCCTCGCTTCGTCTCTTCGTCGACGATCGCCATCACGTCCTCGAAGGTGAGCGGCTCGAAGTAGAGGCGGTCGGAGGTGTCGTAGTCGGTCGACACCGTCTCCGGGTTGCAGTTCACCATCACCGTCTCGATGCCGGCGGCGCGGAGCGCGAACGCGGCGTGGACGCAGCAATAGTCGAACTCGATCCCCTGGCCGATGCGGTTGGGACCGCCGCCCAAGATGATGACCTTCTTCCGATCCGTCGGCTCTGCCTCGCTCGCGTCCTCGTACGTCGAGTAGAGGTACGGCGTGCGCGCGACGAACTCTGCCGCGCACGTGTCGACCCGCCCGAAGACGGGGAGCACCCCCAGCGCTTTGCGGGCTTCTCGGACGGCGTCCTCGTCGATCATCCACGAGCCCGGCGTCGCGTCGGTGGCGAGGGCGGCGATCCGATGGTCGCTGAAGCCCATCCGCTTGAGCGCCCGCAGCGCGTCTCGATCTCGAAGCGTCTCGCGGGTGACCGTCCGCTCCGCCTCCACGATCTCGGCGATCTGCGACACGAACCACGGATCGATCCGCGTCGTCTCCACGATCGCGGCGGCAGCCGCGCCCGCCCGCATCGCGTCGGCCACGTGGAAGAGGCGGTCCGCCGTCGGCGTGGCGGCGAGGGCGAGGGCGGCCTCGCGCAAGTCGGCCCCTTCGAGGGCGACTTCGGAGGGCGGCTTCGGCTCGCGGGGCGCCTCCATGACCATGTCTCGATCGCGGTTCGGATCCTCGCGGAGGCTCGCGTAGTCGACGACGCCCCGGAGCGTCTGCAGCCCGTCGCGCCCCGTCTCGAGCGAGCGCGCCGCCTTCTGCAGCGCCTCCTTGAAGGTCCGCCCGATCGACATCGCCTCGCCCACGCTCTTCATCTGCGTGCCGAGTCGCTGGTCCGCGCCCGGGAACTTCTCGAACGCGAAGCGCGGCCACTTCACGACCACGTAGTCGATGGTCGGCTCGAACGCGGCGCTCGTCTTGGTGATGTCGTTCGTGAGCTCGTCGAGGGTGTAGCCGACGGCGAGCTTCGCCGCGATCTTCGCGATCGGGTAGCCCGTCGCCTTGGACGCGAGCGCGCTCGAGCGCGAGACGCGCGGGTTCATCTCCACCACCACCACGCGGCCCGTCTCCGGCTGCACCGCGAACTGCACGTTCGAGCCGCCCGTCTCGACGCCGATCTCGCTCATGACCCGCCGGGCCGCGTCGCGCAGCCGCTGATACTCGCGATCGGTGAGCGTCATCGCGGGGGCGACCGTGATCGAGTCCCCCGTGTGGACCCCCATCGGGTCCACGTTCTCGATCGTGCACACGACGATGAAGTTGTCTCGCTTGTCGCGGATGACCTCGAGCTCGAACTCCTTCCATCCGAGGATGCTCTCCTCGATGAGGACCTCGCTCGCCTTGCTCTGATCGAGCGCCCACGCGAGCTTCGCCTCGAGCTCCTCGCGGTTCTTCGCGATGCCGCCGCCCGAGCCGCCGAGGGTGAAGCTCGGCCTCACGATGACGGGGTAGCCGGTGGGCCCCTCCGACTCCTCCGTGCCGACCTCGACGATGCGCAGAGCCTCCTCGACGTTCGTCGCATACCCGCTCCGCGCGCAGGAGAGCCCGATCGCGCGCATCGCGTCCTTGAAGAGGCGCCGGTCCTCGGCCTTCCGGATCGCGGCGGGAGAGGCGCCGATCAGCTCCACCCCGAGCTTCGCGAGGGTGCCGTCGTCGTGGAGGGCGAGGGCGAGGTTCAGGGCCGTCTGTCCGCCGAGGGTGGGGAGCACCGCGTCCGGCTTCTCGCGCTCCAGGATCGCTCGCAGCGTCTTCGGCTCGAGCGGCTCGACATACGTCCGCGGCGAGAGCTCCGGATCCGTCATGATCGTGGCCGGATTGGAGTTCACGAGGACGGTCTCGTAGCCCTCCTCCCGAAGCGCCTTCGCGCCTTGCGTGCCCGAGTAGTCGAACTCGCACGCCTGTCCGATGACGATCGGCCCCGAACCGATGATGAGGATCTTCCGGAGGTCGTTGCGCCGCGGCATATCGCGCCGCGGTCCGTATCACCGCCGCCCCCGCCCGTCCAACCGAGGTTCGGTCTCGAGACGACGTCGTGCGTCTCTCTTCCATCCATTGGCCGTGAAGACGCAGAGGATGCCCCCACCGGTCGCGCTACGCGCGCCCACCGCCCCCAAATCGCTCGCTTCGCTCGCTCAGGGGGCGGTCGCGTCTCGCCGCTCGCGAACCTTCACTTCCTCCGCGAACGCGCTTTGGTCGCCGCCGCCTCGAGCTCAGCGACGCGCGCCTCGAGCGCGACCCGCGCCGCCCGCTCGCGCTCTTTCTCGGCGCGCTCGCGCTCTTTCTCGGCGCGCTCGCGCTCCTTCTCCGCCCGTTCGCGCTCTTTCGCTGCGCGCTCGGCCTCGGCGATCTCCTCCATCGTCGGGTAGAGGACCTCACCCTTCGGGCCCGTCGCGATGCGCACCCGCTGCTCCGCGCCCTTTCCGACGACCCGCAGAAAGCAGCCGAGCTGGACGCTCCGCACACGGTCGGCGTCGGAGCGCTCGACGAGCTGGAAGCCCGACCCGCGCGATCGGAAGACTTGCCATCGCACCCGCGCCCGCCGCCCGGCCGCCTCCGGGTCGAAGACGATCAGCTCCCGGGTGCCGAGACCTCCGAGCAGAGCAGGGGTGTCTTCGTAGTCCTTGACCACGTCGCTCGAAACGATCTCCAGGCAAAACGACGGCGCGACGCCGATCTCCCAGAGCTTCCAGCTCGGAGCGATCCGCGACTGGGAAACACCGGGAAGCACATAGACGTCAGGGGCGACCCGCTGCGTAGGATCGCCCTCCCTGAAGTAGAGGAACTGATCCGCGCCGACGTGGGCGGCCACGCCACGCTCCGCGAGAAACCGAGCGAGCAACGGACGCAAGAGCTCACTGATGAGGCGCTGGAGCTCCCCCTCTCCCATGTCGTCGGCCTCCGGGTAGTGCACCGCCCCGACGGATCTCGCGAGCGTCATGCCTCGAGCATGGCACGCGCCGCATCGCCGGCCAACGGGGCGTCGACCGTCTGGAAGTGCTCTCCAGAGCACCTGCGTCGAGCCACCCGACTTCCCCGGAAATCTGCTCTCGAGAGCGACGAGCTGCTCTCGAGAGCCCAATTCCAACCCCTCGCGCGGCGGAGCTCTATGGGAGCGCAGCCGCCTGCGAGGGGGCGGCGAGCGCGAAGCGCGCCGGGGGTGAATTCCCGAGGGTTGTCCGAGAGAGAGACTCCGTCTTCGTCGCCGGCGCGCCCCGCGATTTTTTCAGCCGGAAACACTCTCGAGAGCGAAGCGGAGGTCGTTCCGTGAGCACCGATTTGCTCTGAGAGCGCGGCGGAGGTCGTGGACGACCTTCCAATTGCTCTGAGAGCGTCGGGGAGGTCGATCACCAACCTTCCAATTGCTCTGAGAGCGCGGCGGAGGTTGGTCAGTGACCTCCCCAATGCTCCGAGAGCAATTGACCGAGCCTCGCGCGGGCTGGAATCCTCGCCCACCATGACGCGACAACTCGTTGCTGCCACGTTTGCCCTGCCACGCGACGCGAAGATCGTCGACGTCGATACGGCCGCGCGGCGGTTGTGGACGGTTCTCGGCGATGAGCGGACGGTCGTCGTGACCGACACAACTTCCGGGGAAGAGGTGGGGCGGCGCACGTTCGACGGGTTTCGTTGGCCGGAGCGGTTCGGGGAGCACCTGGTGCTCCAGGGTGCGGATGGCGGATTCGCGGTGGCGCCGGCGGACTTGTCGAAGAACGCGGAGTGGTTGCTGAGAGAAGGTCGCCTGCTGCGGGGCGTGGGGGCTGGGGTCGCGCACATCACGGTGGAGGAGAAGGAGGCCCACGGGGACTCAATCCGGTTCCGGTTCGGGCGCGTGGCGGTGGATTTGGCTTCGCGGTCGGTGCTGCGGCAGACGGAGGAGACCGCAGGTTCGTGGCAGGTTCCGGATCCGGAGCGGGACCTCGCCCTGAACGTGGTGGGCGGACGCATCGATGCCTATCGAAGCACGAGCGGTGAGGCGCTCTTTTCGGTAGAGCCCTTCGAGGGGACGCCGATCAACTCGATCGACGGGGCGATGCTGCTCGGGGAGCGGCTGCATGTGCGGGCATCGACGATCGACGAGGACGGGCGCTCGGCGCGGGTCGTGATGCTCGACCCGCGCACCGGCAAGGCCGTCGGTCCGATCCGACGTTCCTCGGATCAGGTGCCAGCGTGGATCGGCGACTACGGCGACGAGGTGGAGGCGCTCACGCTCGAGCTCGATGGCTTCGCGCATCGGCTGCTCGATGGGATCGCGCTCGAGCAGGACGATCAGCTCGTCATCGTGCGCCCGACGAGCGCGGGCCCGCACGTGCAGCGCGTAGCGAAGCCGCGCATGCGAGGAACGACGATCCGGCAGGGGGTTCTCTTCGGGGTCGCAGAGGTCGGCGATGGGAGCGAGGCTATGATGCTCGCCGTGCCCGACCGCAGCGAAGGCGAGCTCTTCTCGACGCGCCTCGAGCCTCGCGGTCCGCTCGTGGTGGCGGGGGGTGATACGGCGACGGTCGCGTTCGTGGGGAGCTCGGTGCCGTACGTGGTGGCGGTGCACGAGAAGCACGGCCGCATCAACTTGCCGCGCGGCGAGGAGCATGCGGGGGTGAAGAAGGGCGATCAGGTGCTGCTCGTCGACCTGAGCGTGAAGCCGGGCGGCGTCGTGTCGGTTGGGGCTTGGCACGTCGGCGGGGCCCGGCCCGCGCGTGCGGCGGTGGAGTTGGAGGCGGGGCCGGAGCGCAAGCGCGTACGAGAGAAGCGGGGCGGGCGTCCACATTTGCTCGAGCCGCTCCTCGCGCGCGCGGAGGCGGCGGGGGTCTCGCTGCCAGCCGCGATCGTCGCCCTGGTCGCGCGGGTAGAGGAGAGCGAGCCACTTCGGAGCGCCCTCGCGGACGCGGGCTTCTTCTTCGCGGAGACCGACCTCGGCCTCGATACCCTCGCGGACCTCGACGAGGAGGAGGAGATGGCGTTCGTTCCGATCTGGGGGAACGGCTACGAAGACGCGATCGGCGGCGTGATTCCGCATCGGGAGGGGCTCGTCATCGTCCACCTCCCAGAGCGCGACGTCGTCGAGGCGGGGCCGGACATCGTCTCGGTGATCCGCAAGAAGCTCGAGGACTCCGACGACAACGCGGCGACGCGGGCGCTCGTGGAGCGGACGCTCCTTGACATAGTTCGACAACTGTCGTAGTGAATGCGCGTGTCGAAGAACGACATGAAGCCTCTCGCCAAGGCCTTCGCGGCGCTTTCGAACCCGAACCGCCTCCAGCTCTTCCTCAACTTGTTGGAGGAGAGCCGGCTGGATCTGGCCAAAGGGCGCGTGCACGACTGTTTCCTCACCAAGCTATTGGGGAACCTGCCAATCGGGGCCTCCACCGTCAGCCACCACGTAAAAGAGTTGGAGAACGCGGGGCTCATCGAGACTTCGCGCGACGGCAAGCAGCTCATCTGCACCATTCGGCCCGAGATGATGAAGCGCCTGGGCGCTGTCTTCACTTCTGCCGACAAATAGATTCCCTGGGAGCAGTCTCCCTTTTTTTTTGCAATTCACTTCGATACCTATCGAAGTATCAAAGGAGCGGGGGCGGCCCCGAGATGAGAGCCATGGAAGAAAGAGCGCAGCAGATCAGCATCAAGAAGTTCGGTCGGCCCGAAGTCCTCGCCCTCGAGCACGCCGACGTGCGCGCGGCCGGCGCGGACGAGCTGAAGATCAAGGTGAAGTACTCGGGGATCAACTTCGCGGATCTGCAGATGCGGCTCGGGTTCTATCCGGATGCGCCGCCGAAGCCCTTCGTCCCCGGCTACGAGGTGGCCGGTCACGTCGAGCAGGTCGGGCCCGGGGTGGAGGGGTTTCGTGTGGGTGACCCGGTGATCGCGGGCACCTATTTTGGCGGCTACGCTTCCGAGGTCACGCTCCCGGCGCGACAAGTCTTCCGGCTCCCCGAGAACCTCACCTTGGAGCAGGGCGCGGCGCTGCCGGTGGCGTTCTTCACGGCGCAGCTCGCGCTCTTCGAGATGGGGCGGGTGCGGAAGGGGGACCGCGTCCTCATCGAGTGCGCGACGGGAGGCGTGGGCACGCTCGCGGTTCAGATGGCGCGGCACGTGGGCGCGGAGGTGGTGGGCCTCACGTCGTCGACTTCGAAGCTCTCGTACATCGAGGGGCT
>WBZT01002420.1_pt1 | contig 12961 bp, 9 predicted proteins | sample 5204241 | NCBI WGS metagenome assembly WBZT01 (sample SAMN12344358, study PRJNA552823) | activated sludge metagenome | biome: Activated sludge suspended growth; feature: Nitrification reactor; material: Wastewater; isolation source: activated sludge from nitrification reactor of wastewater treatment... | reverse complement strand
GTCAGTCCACCGACCGAAACGAACAGGAAGCGTTCGCTGGCCATCGACCAGGTGGTGAAGGGAATGAACTGCAGATAGACGGTCCAGGGAGCGACGATCAGCACTACGCCAAGCGGCCAGAGCGTCCGCCGAAAGAAAATCGCACCGGCTGCCAGCATGACGAGAAGGAGGCCACCAGCCGTAGCGAGCCAATGCCAGTTTCCAGCGTCGTAGACGTCGTGATAGAGGCCAAGCGGGTATGGCCAAAGCAGCAGTCGCGCAAGCGCAGCGAAAATTCGCGACGCACGTTCGGTCGAGACCAAGAAACCGGGATGGTTTTCGATGCGGATTCCGGTTGTTTCGCCGATCTTCATATGGACGAATGCGGCAAAGACCACGAGCGCCCAGAGCAGGAGCAGCGTGACGAGCTTGCGCGTAGCGGGAATTCCCGGGCAATGGCGCCAAGCTGCAGCGATCAGGGCGGTCAAGAACATGACCTGAGTCATTCCCGCCGCCTTGCTGAAACATGCGAGCAGGAGCAATGCCGCCGCCAAAAGAACATTCCGGGCTGGCCAGCTCGTGCGCATCCCTTGGACGAGCGCCGCCGCCGACAGGAAGCCGAGAGTCCCGGCCATCAGATCCTTGCGGGCGGCGACCCAGGCAGCCGCTTCCACGTGCGCAGGGTGGACGACGAAGAGCACGGTTCCGCACATTGCCAGCACGCCGGCCTGGGCAGCCCACGCCGGCCGAAAGAAGAGGACGAGTTCCCTTGCCAGCCAGCAGAAGCTCGCGGCCGAGAACGAGTACCAGACGAGATTGGTGACATGAAAGGTGGCCGGTTCATCGCCGAACAGACGGAAGTCCAGCCAGTAGGTGAAGTCGCGAACGGGCAGGTATTCCCAGGGGTTGCCAGGCTTCACCAGGAATTGGTGAAGTTCGGTCCACGGCAACTGACGGATCATGCGATTGGTGTAAGCCAGGTAGATCTCGTCGTCGGCGAAGAGCTCGTGGAAGATGGTCGGGAGAAAGAGGCAGAAGCCGCAGACGAGCAGCAACGCGGTGCTCGTTCGCAACATTCTCCACTGCGGATTCAGTTCGGGTTCGCGCACGCACGGCGGCCTGTCACGTGGGGAGTTGCCGGGAACCAGATCAATTGTCATTGGCTCTGCCGTAGCGAAGGTTCGCTCCCCGGGAAGGTGCAGCGTACGTCAATGTGAAACGACCGCAAAGTAGCGAAGCATTCTTCGACAGGCGGCCGAAAGGCGTTCGCAAGAAAGCGGCTCTTCGTGCGGCAAGCGCAGTCGCCTTCTGGCATCAGTTCCGCCACTTAGAACGGGCGTGAGATGTCCACGCCGTACTGGCATGGCTGGAAGGTGGCGTCGGCCTCGATCTCAACATCCTGATCGGGCTTGCCGAGGATCGTGATCATGCGGTGGAGCATGAAGCAGCGAAGCTGTGTGTTGCGCGGGTGCGCGAGAATTCGGCGTGAGAGAAACCCGTGAGCTGGGGGCCGGCCATCGGATGGTCTCCCCAGGTCAAGTGCCGAGCAGCGGGACGCCGAGCGCGGCAGCCGCCGCGCGCAGCTCCTGGTCGAGCGTCGCCAGGGGAAGGTTGAGGCGTTGCGCCAGTTCGAGATAGGCGGCGTCGTAGACGGTCAGCCGGAACCGTGCGGCCAGTTGGGACGCGACTGCCCATGCCTGGCTGGCCGTCTCGTCGTCAATCGTGACCGGGAGATCGTGCAGGAATCCGGCGAGGCGTTGCCGACGTTCGCTGTCGATCCGGCTGCGGCGCTCGGCCATCGCCAGCGCATTGAGAACTTCCAGCGGCCACAGCGCGGGCGCGCACGCGCCCGCGACCCCGACACGTACCAGCAGCGCGCGCGTGGCGGGCGTGCGTTCGTCCTCGAAACACCAGGATAAGGCGATGGAACTATCCAGAACGAAACTCACGGCCGACCTTCATTCACCAGATCCTTGATCTTGAGGTCGCCTAGCGTGACGCCGCGGCTCGCCTCCAGAATGCCTTCGACGGCACGTCTGGCCTTGGCCTGGTCAAAGCCTGGTCCGGCGGGCACCAGGCGCGCGACAGCCCTGCCGCGCCGGGTGATGAGCACTTCTTCGCCACTCTCGACCCAATCGAGCAAGGTGCCGAGTTTGTTTTTCGCTTCGAAGGCCCCGATCTCGCGCATGAGATTTTTCCTCTAACAGACTAGACTACAGGCTAGACTACTCCAGGATGGCCACGGACTTCAAGGGTGAAAAAGCACGATACTTCTCTATTGACTGGAGTTTAGACACGCGCTGCGAACGTTGGCTTGCTGCAGACTCGTCTGCGCCCACGCGACGGCAAGTCCCCTCCCGTCCCTGACGAGAGAGGTTCGCCCCTATGCAACAAGTGCCGCATCAATGCTCTCCGCGGGCACGGCGGTGATCCCTTCTCCGAGCGGCCAGGGTGAACCTTCGGCGTGGCAGATCACGTACAAGTGATCGAGGCGGAGGGCCGCGTGGGCGGATCGCATGGCGGCACTGACTCTCGGGGCGCGGGTCAGCTTGATTTCGAAGCCGACGCGTTTGCCATTCCTGACGATCAGCAGGTCCAGTTCCGCACCCGTATGTGTACCCCAGAAGAAGGCTTCGCCCCGTTGTGCGCCGCTGCGACGAATGATCTCGCGCACGATCAATCCTTCCCACGATGCGCCGCACATGGGGTGCGCCAGCAACGAGTCGAAGTCACTGATCCGCAAGAGGCTGTGCAAGACGCCGCTGTCGGAGACATACACCTTGGCTGCCTTCACTTCCCGCTTGCCCAGATTGGTGTGCCAAGGCAACAGCCGATGCGCCATATACGTACCCTCAAGGATGTCGAGATAGCGGCTCACGGTCTTGTCGCTCACACCAAGCGACCGGGCAATTTCGCTGCTGTTCCAGGTCTGGCCATGGGAGTGGGCCACCATGGTCCAGAAGCGACGCAAGGTGATTGCCGGCAGGTTTATTCCCAGTTGCGGTAGATCCCGCTCCAGGTAGGTACGAACGAACGCTTCTCGCCATTCTAGACTGCTCCGGAGATCGCTGGCCAACAACGCCCGGGGGAAGCCGCCGCGTAGCCAACGGGTGTCGAGCCAGTCTGCAGTCACGGTGTTCAGGCGGTTTGCTGCGGCAAGTTCGTCCAACCCAAAACCGTCCAGTTCATGAAATGCGACGCGTCCCGCCAAGGTCTCCGCAGTGCGCTGAACAAGCTCCGGTGCCGCGCTGCCCAGGATCAGGAAACGGGCGGGGGCGTCCGGGCGGTCGGCCAGGACCCGCAGCAGCGGGAACAGATCGGGCCGGGCCTGGATTTCGTCGAGGACGACCAGCCCGGTCAGTGGACGCAGCACGAAGGCGGGATCGGCAAGGCGCGCCTGATCGTCAGGATCTTCGAGATCGAATTGCTTGACCGGATTGCCCCATTTTCCGGCCAACTGCCGGGCAAGCGTGGTCTTTCCCACCTGTCGCGGTCCGAGGAGGGCGACTACCGGGAACTGAGTCAGAAGCTGAAACAGGCGATCGAGCTGACTGGAGCGGGGAAGCATGCGGAAATCTACCATGAAATACCGGAGTTCAGCGCCGAATTTTCATGGTAGTTGGCTTCCCGGCCATGGCAGGCCTGCGGTGAGTGATGCCGAGGTGGCAGGAGCGGTCCTGCAGAATGAACCTCGTCGCACCGGTGCGAGAACGTCACCCCGGACTCCGATCCGGGGCCGGTGCCCAGACGCTGTCGCAGTGGATTCCGGCGAGCGGCGGAATGACGAGGTTCTGTCCTCCGCTTGATGAACGCTACTTTCGCCCGCCGAGCAAGCCCAACAGCCCTTCGGTGAGGCGTTGCACCGTCTGCGGGTCGGGAACGGGCAGCCTGAGGTAGCGTTGCCCCGTGGCGGGATCGGTTTGCACCCAGGGCGACTCGCGCTCGCCGGTCGAGGCGGCAGCGAGCTCGCCGAGCAACTGCGCGCCGGCGGCCAGGAGCGGCGCCCAGGAATCGGCTGCGGCGGCGCTTGCCGCAGCCGTCGGCGGCTGCTCCGCAGGGGCGCTGCGCCCGGCGACGGCTGTTTCCGCGGCAGCGCTGACGGGCGCAGGCTCGCGGTACTCCGCCTCGTCGTCGATCGCGCTCGCGGCTTCCGTGCTTGCTTCGACCGGCAACTCCTCCTGGCTCGGCTCCTCGCAGGGTACTTCGACCGCGCTGGAAACCTGCTCGACGGTCTCCATGAACTTCGACAGGCGTGTGCCCTGCAGGACGACCTCGCTTTCGCCGCCGTCGAGCACGCCGGCGAACAGCGATTGCTTGAAGGCCAGCACCGAGAGCATCCCCTCCTCGATCGTTCCCCGGGCGACGAAGTTGATCACCTGCACGCCGCGCGTCTGCCCGAGGCGGTGCACGCGGCCGATCCGCTGTTCGAGCACTGCCGGATTCCACGGCAAATCCATGTTCACCACCACCGCCGCGGCGTGCTGCAGGTTGAGGCCGACGCCACCGGCATCGGTACTGAGGAACAGGCGGCAGGCGGGGTCCTGGTGGAAGCGCTCGACCAGGGCGCCGCGCTGTTCGCCGGGAACGCCGCCGTGGAACAGGACATGCTCCCAGCCCCGCTGCCTGAGTCGGCGAACAATCAGTTCGTGCGTGCGCAGCCACTGGCTGAAGACGACCACCTTGGCCTGCGGATCGGCGAAGAGGTCGTCGAGCAGGGTGATCAGTTCGTCGGCCTTGTAACCGTCGTCGGTCTCGTGGTCGATCAGGAAACTGCTGTTGCACGCCATGCGCATGTTCTGCAGCGAGCAGTGCAGGCGCAATTGGTCCTTGTCGGAAAGGAAGCCGGTATGCCGCCAGCGGTGCACGATGCGCGCAACGATGTCGCGGTTTTCTTCGTGATGCTCGGCCTGCAGCGGGCTCATTGGGAGGAACAGGGTGTTATCGACGCGTTCGGGCAGTTGTTCGAGCACCTCCGCCTTGCGGCGCCGCACCATGATTGGCGCCAGTGTCTCGCCGATCCGGTGCAGTTCGCGATAGCCGATGACGCGACCCCGCTCGTCGCGTTGCTGGTGCCGGTCGAGCAGTCGCCAGGTCGGGCCGAGGCGGTACTGATCGACGAACTGGACGATCGAGATGAGTTCCTCGAGGCGGTTTTCGAGCGGCGTGCCCGTGAGCACGATGGCGTAGGGACTGGCGATGCGTTTCAGCGCGCGCGCGGCGATCGTGTTCCAGTTCTTGATCCGTTGCGCCTCGTCGACGATCACCACGTCTGGCGCCCAGGCGTGAATCAGGTCGAGGTCGCGGCTCACCGTCTCGTAATTGGTGATCTTGCAGAAACCTTCCTGTGCGTAGCGTGCCTGACGGACGGCACGCAGCCCACCGATTACCGTCGCATGGCGTCCGGTGAAGCGGACAAACTCGCGTTCCCACTGGTGCTTGAGCGAAGTCGGACAGATTACCAGCACGCGCTCGGCGGCAAAGTGGCGGGCGAAGATCTCGCTGGCGGCGATTGCCTGAACGGTCTTGCCGAGTCCCATTTCATCGCCGATCAGTGCCCTTCCGGCGCGCGCCGCGAAGAGGGCGCCGGCGCGCTGGTAGGGGTAGAGCTCGGTCTTCAGCAGCGCTTTCAGCTCCGGGCTGTCGGCCCCCAGTGGATAGGCGGCGGCCAGCGTCTGTTGGCGAACTTCGCCGTCGCGGACTTCGGCGACGAAACACAGCGCGTCTTCGTCGCAGCGAAGGTCGTGGCCACTGGCGCGCACCTGCTCGATGAACTGTGGCAACTCGGCGAAGTGTTGCGCCAGCAATTGCCAGCCGTCGGCGTCGACGAACAATCGCCGCAGCATCGGCTGCAAGTCCGCCGGAAACTCGCTGCCGAGACGCAGGCGAATGCGGCGCAGGCCGGCGTAATCGAGGAACAGCTCACTGAACGATCCACGAAACCCGGCGGTCAGCGTTGCCTTGCCATGTGGTTGGGCGGCGAGCTGCGCAAGGGTGAATTCGATGTGCTTGCAGGTACCGAGATCGTTGGTCGCGAAGTCAGGACACGAACAGTGATTGTCGCCGGTCTGTGCGCCGCGAATCGCCACGCGATAGCGGCGGCGGCTATCCGGGTTGAAAACGGAGAATTCGGAGAAAACGGGATCGTCGCCAAGATTTTCGAGCACGAACGGCTGTTCGCGGCCGAACTGGCGGCGCAGCGCCCGCTGCCAGTCGTCGGTCGGCAGGTCTTGCGGTTTGCGCTGGCGGGACAGACGAGGTTCGGCGCTGTCGGCGGCGGTTCTGCGTTTGGCGGTGGCGGTCCTGGGCATGTTGGGCGTCCTCGCTGGAGGTGACGGCAAGGGGTGCGTCGCCGGTGGTCAGCGCTTGAGGCGGGCAAAGGCACTGGCCATCGCGCCGGTTGGTGGCGGTAGCTCCTGCGGGCGTTGCCGCGCCCGCACCGGCGGGCCGCCGGCCTTCCGTGCAGGCGGCAGGTCGTCGCTCAGGCGCATGCTCAGTGCGATTCGCTTGCGCGGCAGATCGACCTCGATGACCTTGACCTTGACCAGGTCGCCGGCCTTGACCACCGTGCGCGGGTCCTTGACGAAGCGGTCGGCGAGCGCGGAGACATGCACCAGTCCGTCCTGATGCACGCCGATGTCGACAAAGGCACCGAAATTCGCGACGTTGGTGACCACGCCCTCCAGGATCATCCCAGGTTGCAGGTCCCTGACCGCCTCCACGCCTTCGCGGAAGGTTGCGGTGCGAAATTCCGGGCGCGGGTCGCGACCGGGCTTTTCGAGTTCCTTGAGAATATCGCAGACGGTCGGCAGGCCGAATCTTCCATCGACGAATTTCTCCGGTGGCAGCGCCTGGAGCAGCCGCGAGTCGCCGATCACATCCCGGATGCCCTTGCCGACGTCGGCGAGGATGCGCTCGACGAGCGGATAGGCTTCCGGGTGCACCGCCGAGCCGTCGAGTGGCTGGTCGCTCTCGTTGACGCGCAGGAAACCGGCAGCCAGTTCGAAAGTCCTGTCGCCCAGGCGCGGCACTTCGCGCAGTGCCTGCCGGTTGCGGAAGGCGCCGTGCCGGTCGCGGTGAGCGACGATGTTTGCCGCCAGCGTCGATGTCAGCCCGGAGACTCGGGTCAGCAAGGCCGCCGAGGCGGTGTTGACATCGACGCCGACGGCGTTCACGCAATCCTCGACGACCGCGTCGAGTGCGCGGGCGAGCCGGGTCTGGCTGACATCGTGCTGGTACTGGCCGACACCGATCGCCTTCGGATCGATCTTGACCAGTTCGGCGAGCGGGTCCTGCAGGCGGCGGGCGATCGATACCGCACCGCGCAGGCTGACGTCGAGGTCGGGAAATTCGCGAGAGGCGTACTCCGACGCCGAGTAGACCGACGCGCCGGCCTCGGAGACGACGAGCTTGCGCAGATGCAGATCCGGTTGTCTCCGGATCAGCTCGGCGGCGAGGCGATCGGTCTCGCGCGAGGCGGTGCCGTTGCCGATGCTGACCAGTTGGACCCGGTGCTTGCGCGCCAGCGTGGCCAGCACATGCAGCGATCCTTCCCAGTCGCGACGGGGTTCGTGGGGGTAAATCGTTGCGGTTTCGAGCAGTTTGCCGGTAGCGTCGACGACGGCGACCTTGACGCCCGTACGCAGACCGGGGTCGAGGCCGATCGTAGCGTGCTTGCCGGCCGGCGCGGCGAGCAGCAGATCGTGCAGGTTGGCGCCGAAAACGCGGATCGCCTCGGCTTCGGCGCGCTCGCGCAGAGCGCCGATCAGTTCCAGTTCGAGCTGCAGCGAAACCTTGATCCGCCAGGTCCAGCGCACCGTCTCGGCGAGCCATGGATCGGCCGGGCGGCCCTGGTCGACGATCCCGAAGTGCCGCGCGATGCGTACCTCGCAGGGGTGGCGGACGCCCGCCGGCGGGTCGAGCTCGCTGTCGAGGACCAGCGCCAGTTGCAGCATGTCCTGGCTGCGGCCACGCAGGAGTGCCAGCGCGCGATGCGACGGGATCGCGACGATCGCTTCCGAATAGGCGAAATAATCCTGAAAGTTGGCTGCCTCGGCTTCCTTGCCCGCCACCACCGTCGACTTCAGCACGCCGCGCGCTTCGAGCAGAGCGCGCAGTTCGCCGAGCAGGCCGGCATCCTCGGCGAACTGTTCCATCAGAATCTGGCGGGCGCCGTCGAGGACGCTGCGCACGTCGGCGAAACCGGCTTCGGCGTTTACATAGCGTGCGGCTTCACTTTCCGGCGACAAGGTCGGATTGGCCAGGAGTGCCTCGGCGAGCGGCGCAAGACCGGCGGCACGCGCCATCTGCGCCTTGCTGCGCCGTTTCGGCTTGTAGGGAAGATAGAGATCCTCGAGTCGCTGCTTGCTTTCGGCAGCGTCGATCGCGGCCGCCAGTTCGGGAGTGAGCTTGCCCTGGTTGTCGATCGACGCCAGGATGACGCTGCGCCGTTCTTCCAGCTCGCGCAGATAGCCCAGGCGCTCCTCCAGCGTGCGCAACTGGGCGTCGTCGAGTTCGCCGGTCACTTCCTTTCGGTACCGGGCGATGAAGGGCACGCTGGCGCCGTCGTCCAGCAGCGCAGCGGTGGCCAGCACCTGCGCCGGGCGGCAGCCGATCTCGGCGGCGATCGTGGCGACGATCCTGCGGGAATTTTCCGGCTTCGTGGGCATCGGCGTTGGCAGCTCGGGGCGTGCGCGAAAAGGCGCAAACTATGCAGAATCGGAAGGCAAAACTCAAGGCGTGCGATGCGCATCGCACTTCTGATGTGTCGATCTCCACAACGGGCGGCTGCGGCATGGCTCGCCGGTCGATGCTGCCGCGCGCATCTTCGCACATCGGGCGAATTGCCGCCGCGCGCTGATTCGGGTTACATTGCCAGCCTTCGGCACGCGTGCATGCGGCCGCGGGACGGGGAAGCCATGAAAATCGATCTCGAACATTTCGGTCTCAGGGACGTGCCGGTGGATCCGGACAGCGTGTTCACCTTTGCCGATGGTCTGGCCGGCTTTCCCGATTGCAGGCGATTCAAGATCTTTCACGAGGAAGGTGACAAGCCCGCGGTGTTCTGGCTGCAGTCGCTCGATGACGTGACCGTGATGTTCCCGATCGTCGTTCCCGAGACGCTCGACCTCGCCTATCAGATCGAGCTCTCCGACGCGGATTGCGAGCTGCTCGGTTTGCAGACTGCCGACGAGGCAGCGGTGGTGGTGATCGTCTACCGCGATGCAGCGGCGGAGGGAAGAATCGCTGCCAATACCCGTTCGCCGATCATCCTGAATCTCGGCAACCGGCGCGCGATGCAGAAGGTACTGCAGGAAGTCCGGCCCAGCCTGCTTTTTCGCGCGCGCTGAGTGGCGTTGCGCGGCCTGGCGTTCGCGCCACCGCCCGCTGGCTGCCGCGTGCGTTCGTCCCGATCGCGTGCGGCTGCTCACCTTGACGACTGGAGTGCCTGCCATGCGAAACTTTCTATCGCTCGCACTGTGGCTCGTTGCCACGATCGCCGTTGCTGCCGAGGGAGTACCACCGGCCGGCAAGGTCAAGCGTTGCGAGGGCAGCGTGACCGTCGATCGAGCCGGCCTGGCGCAGGCGGCGCAGGTCGGTACGCTGGTGCAAGTGGGGGACCGCATCCGTACTGGCGCGGATGGTGCCGTCGGCATCACCCTGGCCGACGATACCCTGCTCACCGCCGGCCCGCGCAGCACCCTGCTGATCGAGGAATTCCGCTTCAACAGCACGACGCACGAGGGAAACTTCCTCGCCACGCTGGTAAAGGGTACGCTGAGCGTGGTGACCGGCCTGATCGCCAAGCACGAACCGCAGAACGTGCGCTTGCGGACGCCCAACGTGGTGCTCGGCGTGCGCGGCACCGAGTTCATCGTCGAAGCGCGCGGAGACGACGAATGAGACCTGCGGTCGCTGGCTGCTGGGTTCTTGCGCTGTGTCTCTCGGCCTGTGCGCGCCTGACCGACCACGTCGTCCTGTTGCCGGCACCGGACGGCAGCAGCGGATCACTGGTGGTTGCCGCTGCCGCCGGCGAAGTGGTGCTCGCGGAGCCCTTTGCCGCCGCTGACGTCGCCGGCGGCAAGGCGACCCGCACCGCCAGCAGCGCGAACATGGTGCGCGAAAGCTATGGCCGCCTGCTGGCCATGCAACCGCCGCGGCCGCGAAGCTACCTGCTCTATTTCGAGTTCGCCAGGACGGTGCTCACGGCCGAGTCGCGCGCCCTGCTGCCGCGCATCCGCGCCGAGGTGGCGGCGCTGCCGGCAGGCGAAGCGGTGGTCATCGGGCACACTGACCGGGTGGGCAGCCTGGCCGACAACGACCGCCTGTCGCTGCAGCGCGCCGGCATGGTGCGCGAGTTGCTGGTGGCGGCCGGCGTAGGACGTGACGCGATCACCGTTGCCGGCCGCGGCGAACGTGAACCGGCCGTGCCGACCGCCGACAATGTTGCGGAAGCGCGCAACCGCCGTGTCGAAATCAAGCTCCGTTGAGCCTCGCTCAACCTTGCTTCGCGGCTTGGCCTCGGTCGACCTGCGGCAATGGCTGAGCGTCGCACTGCTCGGCGTGCTGCTCGCCTACAGCCTGCACCATGTCGATATCGATCCGCTGCGTCGCCTGGACGCCTTCCTCTACGACGTGCGCGTGCGCTGGTTCGCGCACGAGGCGGTCAACGAGAGGATCGCGATCGTCGATATCGACCAGCGTTCCCTGGCCGAGATCGGCCGCTGGCCGTGGAATCGGGCTGTTCTTGCCGAATTGATCGAGCGCATCTTCGAAACGTATGACGCCTTGCTGCTCGGCCTCGACGTGATCCTGGCCGAGGCCGACGAGAGTTCCGGGCTGGCGGCGCTCGAGCGGCTGGCGCGCGGGCGCTTGCGCCACGATCGGGCTTTCCGGGCGACCCTCGACGAGCTGCGACCGGCGCTGGATTACGATGGGCGTCTGGCGGCGACGATCGGCCGTCATCCGGTGATTCTCGGTTTCCATCTGTCGGCCGGCGCGCCGGCGGCGAAGAGCGGCGCTCTGCCGACTGCCTTGCCGGCGATGGCGGAGCAGGCGGCACAGTTTTCCCAGTGGAACGGTTACGGCGGCAATTTGCCGATCCTGCAGCAGGCCGCCAGCGGTGCCGGATTCCTGGGCGCGCCGGTCGATCGCGACGGAGTGACGCGGCGGGCCTGGCTGCTGGCGACCTGCGACGGACAGGTCTACGCAGCTCTGGCGCTGGTGATGGCGCAGACCTTGCTGGGCAATCCCGTATGGCAACTGCGCTTTGCCGAGCGCGCACCGTGGCAGATGACCGGCGCGACGATCGAGGCGATCGAACTGTCGGCAGCGCGTGGACTGCTGCGCATCCCGGTGGCCGCGCAGGCGGCCGTGCTGCTGCCTTTCCGCGGTGGCGAGGGGAGTTTTTCCTACCATTCGGCAGCCGACGTGCTCGCTGGCCGTTTGCCGGCCGACAGTCTGAGCGGTCGGATCGTACTGCTCGGGACGACAGCCCCGGGCCTGCTCGACCAGCGTGTGACGCCGGTTGGCGAAGCATTCCCGGGAGTGGAGGCACATGCCAACCTGCTTGCCGGTTTGCTCGATGGTCGCCTGTTGCACGTTCCCGACTATATGCCGACGATCGAGGCAGGTCTGTTGCTGCTCGTCGGTGTCGTCCTCCTGCGTTTCCTGCCCCGGCTTTCGCCGGCGTCGGCAGTCGGCCTGTCGGCCTTGCTGCTGTTGTCGCTGACGATCATCGCCCTGCTTGCGTGGGCACGGCTGCAATGGGTGCTGCCGATGGCGGCGACGCTGTTGCTGGTGGCGGGGCTGCTTGCGCTGCACCTGTTTTTCGGTTATTTCGTCGAACGCCGCGCCAAACGACGCCTGGCGACGCTCTTCGGCCAGTACGTTCCCCCCGAGCTGGTCGACGAAATGAGCCGGGATCCGGAGCACTACACGATGGCCGGACGCAGCGCCGAACTGACCGTCCTGTTTGCCGATGTGCGGAGTTTCACGACGCTTGCCGAGAGCATGCCGCCGGACGATCTGGCGCGACTGATGAACGACTATCTGTCGGAGATGACCGACATCATTCGCAGTCATCGTGGCACGCTGGACAAATACATTGGCGATGCAATCGTCGCTTTCTGGGGGGCGCCGCTGGAAGATGCGGAGCACGCGCGGCACGCAGTCGAAGCTGGCCTGGCGATGCAGCGTGCGCTGCGCGAAGTCAATCGGCGCTTCGTCGCGCGCGGCTGGCCGGCGTTGCGGATCGGTATCGGCATCAACAGCGGCGCGATGGTGGTCGGAGACATGGGTTCGCGCCACCGGCGCTCGTACACCGTGCTTGGTGACGCGGTGAATCTGGCGTCCCGCATCCAGAGCCTGTCCGATCGGTACGGTGCCGGTGTGATCATCGGCGAGGCCACGTTTCGCGCACTCGGTGACTGGCGCTGCCGGCCGCTGGGTCTCGTCGCGGTGCGTGGCCGCACTGCGCCGGTGGCGCTCTACGAAGCGCTCGGAGAGGTGTCGGACGGCGCCGGCGAAGAGCAAACGCACGATGCGGGCTGACCGGTTGCCGCAATCGCCGCTCGCTAAAGCTGCGCAGGCCACGTGCCGTAGACTGCAAAAAAGTAGGAGAAGACGATGATGAGGGGAACCAGAATGTATGGAGTCGCTTGGAAGATTCGTGCCGCGACGCTGTTGCAGGTGGCTGCGGCAGCGGCGGCGGGATGGCTCGGCGCTGTCGTATTCGCTGGCAGCCTCTATGGTTGGCTGGGTGCTTTCGCATTGCTGCTGTTGTTCGCTGCAGCGATTGGCCTGATCGTTGAGCGGAATCTGGTCGCACGTCTGGAAGGTTTGCGTGACGTGATCTCCCGGATGTACCTCGATGGCGACCTGACCAAACGCGTTCCGGTCGAAGGGCGCGACGAAATCGCAGCGGTGGCCGCCCATTTCAATCGGCTGGTGGCAGAGGTTGCGACGATCGTCGGCAAGGTGCTGT
>WBZT01002418.1_pt1 | contig 12992 bp, 2 predicted proteins | sample 5204241 | NCBI WGS metagenome assembly WBZT01 (sample SAMN12344358, study PRJNA552823) | activated sludge metagenome | biome: Activated sludge suspended growth; feature: Nitrification reactor; material: Wastewater; isolation source: activated sludge from nitrification reactor of wastewater treatment... | reverse complement strand
GCTGCTTTATCCAGAATTTCGCGTGAACACCACCACCGTGAGCCAGCAAATCCACCCTGCGGTCGCGTCGGATGGGGTGGGCCAGTTCCAGGCGGTTTGGACGAGTTTCGCCGGCGGGCCCAACAGCTTCGACCTGTATGCCCAACGCTACTTCAATACCAACGCGCCGTTGCCGGCCCCCGGGGCGCCGATGGTGAGTGTGCTCAGTGCGGAATCTCTGAGCGTAAGCTGGCCGCCGGTGCAGGGATTCAGCATCGCCAGCTATGAAGTGTACGCGGACGGCGGCCTTACCGCCGCCGCGGCGGTGAGTGATACCTATTGGACCGCGACGGGATTGCAACCCGCCAGTTCCCACAACTACCGGCTGGCCTACGTCTTGACGGATGGCCGCCGTTCGCCACTGTCCAGCGCCACAACGAAAACAACCTATAGCGGTGGCTTTACTTGGGGGGGGATTCCGCAGGAGTGGATGGGTGCTTACTTCGGTGACAATCCGTTAGCGTGGCCGTCGCCGAGCGCGGACAACGACGGTGATGGCGCGTCCAACCGGGATGAATACTTTGCCGGTACGAACCCGAACAGCGCCAGCAGCGTGTTGCGCCAGCGGATGGTGCAAACGCCGCAAGGGCCTTACCTGACGTGGAACACGGAACCCGGTCTGGTGTACCGGGTCCAGCGTTCCGTGAACATGGGCGATTGGCAGAATTTCACCGGCCCCCGGTTTGCGGCGGGCTACATGGATTCGCTCTTCGTGGGCGGAAGCCACACGGGCTTTTACCGGATCCGGCGCGTTTGGTAACCGATGATTTCTATGGTGCGAATGTTTAAACAGCTTTTCTGGCTCGCCCTGCTGGCAGTGGGTGTGGAACGGGTGAACGCCTTTGTCTTGCTCGGCCCCTTTGAAACCTACCAGACCGATGCGCTGGCCTATCGCTACTTGGGTGACTGGGGAGGACCGCATAACTGGGGTGAGGAATACCGGAAGAACACACCGGTGGTTTATTACACGTACGACCAGACGTTCTTGGATTACTTCGGCTCGAATGGCGTGGCGGCGGTGGAGGAGGCCTTTGCCATCATGAACTCCCTCACGAATGTGGATTACTACACCAAGGATTTGTCCGAATGGCCGCTGCAAGTTCAGGCGTTCAATTACAAGGCCCAGGCGCTGGACCTCACGGATTTGAAATCGCTATTCTTGTTTCGCCTCATGGAGCAGATGGGTTTGGGAATGCCGGAACGCTATGTCTGGGCGCTGCATGATCGCGAGGTGGGACCCGGCGGTTGTCCCGCGAACGTCAGTTACCTCGTGGACAAACGGAATTTTGACCCGTCATCTACGCCACTGGATCAACTTCAGCCGTCGAGCTATGTGAATGGAGCCTTGTATAGTTACATCATTTTCGAAGGCTGCTCCACCACCCCGGTGGCTGATGCGGTTGAGTACATCGTGGATCCGCTGGCCGATTCTTATACTTCGGTAGCAGGCTACAATAACCTCCCCGGTGGCTATTTCACCGGTCTCTCTCGCGATGACGTCGCCGGCCTGCGATACCTGATGCGAACCAACAATTTGAACCTGGAGTTTGCGGGCACGGGTACTCTTACCGCCTCGACCAATTTCGGTGCCACTCAGTTGTTGTTCACCTCGAACCTGACGGAACTGGTGACACAGGCATTGACGAACAGTCCAGCTGCGCTTCAGGCGTTGTATCCTGGCTTGGCGATCGTCAACTCCACGGAGATCTATACCAACTTGGTAACGACTAACATCTTCTTCTACCTTACCAATTATCCCTGGCTGCTGGCGGGGACGTACATGACCGCGTTTCAGACGAACGTAACCACGAACGTCACGACTTGGTATTCGCACGTCTTTGGGAACGTGATCACCAATACATTTTACACCAACGGTTGGATCACGGTGCTGCAGACGAACATTGGGCCGTCTCCCTTCGGATCGCCCAACGTGCTCTACACGAATGTCAAAGCCACACTGCAATACACCAACTTCATCAATGGCGACTATTACATCCTGCCGACGAATTCAGACTGCGGTGTCTCAATCATCAACACGCAGCTCATCTCGGTCCTGAGTTCAACGAACGTGCCCGCTGCGCCTACGAACAGTTTGGGCACGGCCACCAACTCCGGCCTGCAATCGCTGGTGGCTTACCAGTACTATTTCACCAACCGGGTGTTCGTCATCCACCCCGTCCCGTGCCTGACAAATTCGTTCGAGCGGCGTCAGGGCATCGCACGGGTTCAGTTCATCCGTTATGACGGCGCATACGATCCAATTTTGGACCGTTACAACTACCCGATCACCAATGTCTATACGTTGACGGCCATGCCCTTGACCAATTCCACGCCGATACAGCAAACGGTTTTGCGTCCGATTTTACGTCCGGACATTTTGATTTCGGCGGGTGATTTGACGACGGAACAGTCATTCCCAACCCACGGAGGCGGGACCTTTGGGACGACCGGTTTTGGATTTGACGACATTTTCCGTCCGTCACCCATATTTACGGCGAGTGGTTATCCGGATGTTTATGGCCCGGGCACCATCGAACCGACCACTGAATTCATTGTCAACAAGGTCGGTCCGTTGTTCCTAAACTTCACGCCCTTCAACTTGGACGAAATCAATCAGGTTCATGTGCAGACGTGGGGCTCCTTCGATGGTAGCACGAACAATCCCGTGGTGTATCCGAATGGTACCAGCACCTTGAATTACGAGGCGCAGGTGTTCATTCAAGTGAGCCCGGTTTACTTGCCGCTGGCGTATAAGGACGCGATTCCCGGGCGCACCAATTATTACACTGCGGAACTCGGTGTTTCGAGCTATACGCCGGAGTTCACACCGCCGGTGACGTGGTCGCTCGTGCCGGGAACGCCCGGACTGCCGCCCGGACTTAACCTGACGACGGTGGGGGCCACCAACGCGGTGATCACGGGCACGCCGTCGGTCACTGGAACCTTTGATTTTGTGGTGCGGTTGACCGATAGTCAGTCACGGACGACGGATCGCAGCTATTTCATCAAGGTGAATCCGTGAAACTCCGGGGGAAACCGTGAGACTCAAGAGCCAGACGATATGAAGTTCAAAATTTTAGTTGCCAGCCTGATGCTCGGCCTCGTGGCGAGGCCGGTGGGCGCCACGGACAGCATCATCGCGCCGGTGGGAGATTACATCGCCCCGCCCAAGATCCCGCTACAGGTGGACGCCACGAACTTCGTGATCAACAATTATTTCAGCATCAATTTCACGAACTTTTTCCAGCCGCAACTTTATACGACCGACAATACGCTGAATTTTACGAACAATGGTTCGATCGTCGGCAACACCGGCTTCCAGTTTGACTGGTTTGGCAAGACCAATGCGCTGGGAGTGAAAGGGCACAAGCTCGCGGCGAATTTTGTAAACAACGGTACAATCCTGTGTGGGTCCGGGAACAACACCAATACCTTCTTCAACTTCTTCCTCCTTAGCCCTGGGTTGCCGAAGTTGGTGATTAACGCGACCAATGTTTCCTTGCGTTCCAGCACCAATACAGTGGGCGTGGACGGCTTGATTGCGGTTACGGGAAAGAACGTGGACTTGAACCGGTCCAAGATTCATCTGGAAGGTTTCGAGGATACGCCCACGAATATCTTCGGGTTTCTCCCCACGGTGCCGGGAATGTCGGCGGCCTATTGGGGGGTCGGCACAAATACGATGAACGCGAACGGAAACTTTACAGCGACGACCCCGTTTACCCCTGGTCACGCGGTGAACCTGCCTGGCGGGTTCTTTGGTTTCCGGCAGTTGGCATTGCCGAACGCGGCGTTTTACGTGGACGGCTATATTATCGGGACCAACCGGTTTGTGCAGGGAGTTTTCATACGGAACACCAACACCTCGATCATCAACAATGTGTACTTCCCGTTTGTGGACGTTCCGGTCGTCGAATGGATCGGTCGGCAAACGAACCAGGTTTCCGGCGCCGTCACCACCAACCTGATGTATCTGGCGGATGATTTCGGCACCTTCTTCACGAACGGTCTATACACCAATTTTTCCTATTACACGGCGGCGGGAACCGCCATCCCGTTCAATTACACTTTCACTCCGACTCCGCCGTTCTCGTTCTTTGGTTTGGGCCCGGCAGCGGCGCCCGCCTCGCCGATCGGTATTTTTGACCCCGTGGTCATCACCAATGAATATGCGGCCTTCGGCGCCATTTTCTCACCGACGACCGTGCGGTTTGACGATTTGCCGATTGCCGCGCGGGATGTCACGAATTTGCCGGGAAGGATCCAGATCACGGCGGATGCAAATCTCGACATGACGTTGGCGCGCATCAGCGGCCCGAATTACATGGGGCTTCGAGCGACCAACCACGTCAAGAGCACCTCGGGCGCGAAAATCAGTGTCCCGCTCAGCGATATCAGCCTTGCCACGACCAACGGGCGACTGGCGATTACCAACCTGCTGTATCCCGTGGTTCAACGCTTCACCGGGGAGGTTGATCTGTACAGCGCGCGCTGGACGAACAATTTTGGCGGGCTCAGTACAACCTACGCGGTCTTGTTCGTTGACAGCCAGCTGGATTCGGTCGCTCCGTCGCAGGTGCAGGACTTGACCCTGACCGTGCGGGATGTGCAGCCAAATGTGGCGTTGCGCAGCACCAATGTGGTGATCAGCGATATTCTGAATGTTATCCGGCGGCTCAAGATCGAGACCGTCGGCCTGACGATTACCACCAATCAACAGCCGGCTGCCACACCCCGCGGCGAACTGAATCTCCTGACTTCCGAATTCACCTGGTCGGCGGCCTTTCCCCAATTGCGTTACCTGACGAATGCGGGTGGCATCAGTGCTCAGAACGCGCTGTCGCTCGGAGACTCCACTCCGTACGAAGTCTTCGTCAACAGCGGAGCCTTGGTGAGCGATGGGAGTTTGATTTTCGCCAAGTACTTTGAGAACCGTGGAGCGGTGACCACGCGCCCCGGCTTGGGTTCCCTGACCTTGGAGGCCACCACGGCAAAATTTGAGAACGGCGTGTTCGCAGCCACCAACGGGGCCGTTTCCATTGCGGCCAGTTCGTTGGTGATTAGCAACAGTCTGTTGTATTCCGGGCGCGAACTTAGTGTGGGTGCAACGGATCTTTTGACCGACACCGGCAGCACCAACGTGAACAACTGGTACGCGGGTGGTGGTTTCAGTCTGACGACCAAGCCCGCGGTGGGCGATCTGCTGAAGACCACGGTTTCGACCACGGTGCCGGCTGAAGTCGAAGCGGTCAGCCGCTGGGCGGGCGAGGACCGGGGTTGCAGCACCGCCGGTTACACCAACAATGCGGCGTTGGGCCGGCTGATACTCAATGGTGGAGACAACAGCCAGTTCACCTTCACGCCGATCGGGACCGGTCGCGCCATTTACGTGGACTACCTTGAATTGCAGAATTTCACCACCAACCGCGACGCCGGCGGAAATTTTGTGGGCATCCAGATTGACCCGGAAATGAAGGTCTACTTTGCGCAAGCGGTGGCGAACGGGTTTTCCATCGCGGAGAAACTCGACAAGCAGAATGGCGGACGTTTCTGTTGGGTGTCCGATTATGCGGGTTTTTACTCCTCCACCAATGTCATCTATCCAGACGGTACCACCAACCTGTTCAATGCCGCCTTGGTTGGGAGTTGCAATCTCGATTCCGATGGCGACGGCTTGGTAAATTGCTCGGACACCACGCCGATCCTGCGGCCGCAGGACCTTGCACTCTCTGTTTCACTCGTCACTTCCCCGGCGCCCAAAGCCCAGGTTTCCTGGCAGAGCGGGCCGTATGCGGCGAACACCGTTTACTACAGCACCAACGCCAACGCCAACAACTGGAAGGTGTTGACTAATTTTGTCTCCGGCGCCGTGGGTGGACGCGTCTCCATCAACGACGCGGTGAGTCCGGGCGGCCCGCGCTATTATCGGGTGCGGGTTGATTCCCATCAGCCGTAACGAACCAGAGCCAGACGACGCCAGGCGGACTTTTCCTCCCGGCGAAAAGTGTGGTCGCAGTCGAACGATTTCGGATTGTAATATGAGAAACGTGCAAAAGCCTCTCACCTTTCGAGGCTGGAGAACCTGTTGGCAGTACCTGGTGGCCGGTGCTCTGGGGATGGTCACGGCGGCCCTTCAGGCGCAACCGACCAATGACAATTTCGCGAGCGCGGAAGTCATCAGTCATTTATGGGGCTCGGTCACAAATGATCTTAGTCAGGCCAGTTCTGAGATTGGGGAGCCGAGTCATGCAGGCCTTCCCGCCGCCAACACGGTTTGGTACCAATGGACAGCGACCAATGATGGCACCGTGCAACTGGATCTGCTGAGCAGTCCCAACGGCTCCGAAACTGTGCTCGCGGTTTATCAGGGTACGGCCTTGTCGAATCTCCGACAGGTCGCCGCCAATGATGACATCTTTCCACTGACCCAGGCAAACACGCGGTACGGCCAGCCATTTTCCCTCTTTACCCAGCCCTTCAATGGTCCAAGCTCGTTGAAGTTCGATGCCCGGGCGGGTGAAATATACTACTTCGTGGTAGGCGCCAAGACGGGCACGCTTTCGGCGGCTGGTCCCATCACGCTAGGATGGGCCTATCATCCTTCCGGCGTTTTCCGTTTTGCGACGGAGGAAGCCGTGCGGACCTTCGATCCCAACACCCTTTCGTTGACCACGATTCCGCTGTTCAATGCGTCCGAATGGGAGGCGCTTCCGGACGACGCGTCCACCTACGAGACTTACTACCAATTCGGCACGCCTGGGATGCTGGTGACGGTCACCCGCTTGGCAGGTTCCTCCGGCCGAATGCTGGTGGATTACACCACCGAAGATGTCACGCAGGCGCTTCCGGACGAAGTTCCCGCTCTGGCTGGCTTCGATTATACGCCAGTTGCCGGAACGCTGGTCTTCGACGATTTCGAAATGACCAAGCGCATCGTGATTCCCATCCAGCCGGATTTCTTTGAAGCGCAATCTAATCGCAACTTCGCCATTGTGTTGAGCAATGCCCGGCCAGATCCGCTGGAATCATCCGATGTTTCACCGCCCCGGATTGACGGCACTTATGGCCGGGCTTTGGTGCGCATTCTGGATAACGACATTGATCCGGTCATGGATTTCAATTTCGTGGAGAACACGAATTCACCTTCGGGTTCGGATTTCGCTCCCACCAACTCCCTTTTCAATTTTTCCCGCGTCGCTCTGCGGACCACCGAGGATGTCAACAGCTACTGGACCTATGTGACGGTTTGGGTGAACCGTTTCGGGACCAATCGGGAGTCAGTTACCCTGAATTACCGGATCAACAACTTCCTCGGCGCCGGTGACACTGCTGATCCAGGGGAAGAAGACAACAACTACTTCTCATTGCAGCCGGGTTCGGATTATGCCACGCCACTGCCCACGGATGATTCTCCTGGCGGCAATTCAATCGGCATTCACGGTACCAACGCCGATTTCCAGGCGGTGAGTCCGGCTAACTACTCTTTCCCCGGTGGCGGCACCCTGAGTTGGGGACAGGATGATTTTACATCCAAATCGATTACCTTCGTCGTCACCAACGATACCTTGACCGAATTCAACGAGGACTGGCATGTTTTTCTCTATCGCACGGTCAACAACGCGACTCGCCTCGTCGGCAACGTCAACGAGACGGACGTGACCATCCTGTTCGATGACCAGGATCCACCGGCTGGTGCGGTGGACCAAATGCACAATCCCGACTTTGGTGCGAGTATGGTGCCGCCGGTCAGCACCGTGCCGCCTAACCAAGCGCACCCGGGAGCGGACAGCACGGTTTACGCGTTGGCACTTCAACCAGATGACAAGACGGTCATCGCCGGTGCCTTTCAATCCTTCAATGCAGTCGGTCGGAACCGGATCGCGCGCTTGAATCTGAATGGCTCACTGGATACCAGTTTCAATCCGGGCAGCGGCGCCAATAACTCAATCACCGCGCTCGCGCGAACCACGACGGGCAAATACTTGATCGGCGGCGGCTTCACCGCGTTCAACGGAACTCCGCGCGCCCATGTAGCTCGCCTGAACAATAATGGCAGTTTGGACACCGCCTTTACTCCGGGAAGCGGTCCGGATGGTTGGGTCTGGGCAATCGCTGAGCAGCCCGATGGCAAGGTGATCATTGCGGGTGAGTTTACGAGCATTGGTGGCAATCCCCACGCGCATATTGCCCGGCTGAATACCAACGGAGTGCTCGATGCCACGTTTTCCACGGCCTTCAATCCTCCTGATGGCAACATTTGGGCGATTGCCCTGCAACCGGATGGTAAGATCATCATTGGCGGCGAGTTCTACGCGGTAGGTGGGTTGATCTGCGGTGGAATCGCACGTCTCAACGCCGATGGGACGCTTGACGCGAGTTTCAATCCTGGAGCAGGCACCGACGGCGTGGTTTATTCATTGGCCTTGCTGGCGGATAACCGGGTGCTCGTTGGCGGATTATACTCAGTGTATGATTCCAATCTCCGAAACAACCTCACGCGGCTGAACTCGGACGGTTCCATTGACCTCAGTTTTGATCCCGCCAGTTCGGGAGCGGATGGTGCCGTTTACAGCATTTTGCCAGACGCGACCGGGCTTTACGTCGGTGGTTCCTTCCTTAATTTCAACGGCACGCATCGCCGGGGTCTGGTTCGTCTGTATTCTGACGGCACCGTGGATACCGGTTTTCTGGACACCGCCTACAACCAATTCGCCGGACTGCACCGTGCGAGATTCAGTGATCCACCTGGAACGATTTACTCATTGGCCGTGCAGACCGACGGCAAGGTGATGATCGGGGGCAGCTTCGAACAAGTGGGTGGCGGTCAGGCGAGTGCGCTCGTCCGGCCTGAAGCTTCAGGAGATTTCAATCTGTGGGTTGAGCCAAAAGCCCGTGATGGCGTGCGTAATCGTAAAAACGTGGCGCGTCTGATAGGTGGTGCCACCCCGGGACCGGGCAATATTAGCCTGACGGCCGACTCACATACTGCGAACGAGAACCAAGGTTCGCTGTCCGTTTCGCTCACCCGGACCAACGGAACTTTGGGATTCCTCTCCGCGAACTTTGAAGTTGAGGACGGTTTGGCAAAGGCTGGACCGGGAGGTGACTACGTTTACAACGCGGTACCGCCAATCTACCTGAGTTCGTGGCGGTCACAATTCCTAGCCAGCCAGCCCAATGCCACAACCCGTATGCATAGTGATGGCTTTTTCGGCGAAAGTTTCGTTCCCACGAGTCTCTATGGGCAGGAATTCTACGGGTATACGCCGGGCCAGGTTGTAGTGACCATTCAGAATGACAATCAGACTCAGGGCGACCGGAATACGACCTTCCGACTGCGCAACCCGAGTTCATCCGACATCTTTTATCTGGGGGGTGAGAATATTCCGTTGGGAGGCGCGCTGGGCTTTTCACAGGCGCCTTTGAACATTCTGGACGATGATAACACGCTGGGCGAACTCAGCTTTCAATCGGTGAATTTTGTTGTCAACGAAAACGTGACCAACGCAGTCATCACCGTCGTCCGCAACAAGGGAAGCTACGGCTCGGTGTCGTGCCAGTACTCCACCTACACCGGTGGCACCGCCGGGGCGGGCGCGGATTATGTCAGTCGGTCCGGGCCTTTGAACTTTGCCAATGGTCAGACCGTTCGGACTTTCACCGTGCCGATTATTGATGACTCGTCCGTCGAACCGGATGAAACCATTTTCATTCGGATTACGAATCCTGGTGGCGGGGCAACCTTCGGAGTGTCTAACGCAGTGATCACGATCATTGACAACGACACACCCGGCGGAAAAATCAGCTTTAGTTCAGCCAGTTACGGTACGAATGAAAGCGCCGGGGCCGCCTTGGTCACCGTGCAACGTAGCGGCAGCAGTGCCGGCACCTTGACAGTCCAAGTGGCTGCCACCAATGGCACGGCCAGCAGCCCGGTTGATTTCACCGCCGTGACCAACTTGGTCATGTGGACCAACGGTGACGTGGCGCCTAAGACGTTCGTGGTGCCGCTGATTGACGACGTCACCATTGAGCCCGACGAAACGGTAAATTTGCGGCTGTTAAACGCCACGCTGAACTCGCTCCCCAATCCGGCATCGCTTGGCGCACTGACCAATGCCACCCTCACGATCAGCAACGACGACAACTCCGGAAAAATCTACTTCAGTTCCTCATCCTATTCCGCCAATGAGCATGGCGGGCCTGCTGTGATCACGCTGGTCAGGCAGAACGGCGACGCGGAATCGGTATCGGTAAGTTTCGCCGCCTACAATGGCACCGCAGTTGGCGGATTTGATTTCACACCGACGAACGGCACCCTGACCTTCGGACCGGGTGAACTCGCCAAAAGTTTTACCGTGCCGATCCGGAATAATAATGCTCCCGATCTGCCGCGCTTCATCACCTTGGCCATCTCCAATGCCGTGCCGGCGGGCGCGCTGGGCAGCCCTAGCACCGTGCTGTTGAACATCGTGGATGACGAAAGCGTCAACGAGCCTCCGGGCGGCGTGGACACGGTTTTTGTTCCGTCCGGCATGAATGAATCCGTCTTCACCCTCGCCTTGCAATCAGACGGCAAGATTCTGGCTGGCGGCGACTTCACCACCGCAAATCAGGTGCCCCGTCAGCGGATCGTTCGCCTTGGCAGCTTCGACGGGACAGTGGATCCGACCTTCGCGCCGACCGCCAACGGCACGGTACGGGCCATCGAGCAACAGACGGATGGGCGGGTGTTGTTGGCAGGCGCGTTTACGCAAGTTGACGGTATCGCCCGCAATCACGTCGGTCGCGTCAATGCGAACGGCTCTTTGGACACTAGTTTTGATATTGGATCGGGAACGGATAATCCTGTGTTCGCCCTGACCCAAACCTACGTGAACGGTGAGCGGAAGGTGATCCTCGCTGGCGCCTTCACGGTCTATGGCGGCATCACTCGGAACGGGGTTGTTCGTGTCAATGAGAATGGTTCTGTGGACGAATCCTTCGCCCCAGCATCGGGTGCGAACGGGATTGTTTATGCTGTGGCGGCGTATCCCACCAACACTCTGAACTCGGGCAAGATTCTCATCGGCGGGGAATTCACCACGGTTAATGGAGTGGGGCGCAATCGGATTGCCCGTTTGAACAGTGATGGTTCGCTTGATTTGAGTTTCGACCCTGGCCTCGGGGCTGGTGACTCGGTTCGGGCGTTGGCCATCCAGTCGGACGGTCGCGTGTTGGTCGGAGGTTCCTTCACCAATTTCAACGGCACCCCCATCAATCGCATCGCCCGTCTGAACAACTCCGGATCGCTGGATTCAACGTTTGTTCCCGGGCAGGGCGCGAACGATACGGTCAGTGCCATCTTGGTGCAGGGCGACACTAGGATCGTGCTCGGTGGTCAGTTCACCCGTTGCAATGGTGTTACGCGGAATCACCTCACTCGCCTAAACAGTGATGGCAGCGTTGATCCGACCATCAACTTTGGTACCGGACCAAATAACTTTGTGGCGGCTTTGGTGGGTCAATCTGATGGGAAGATCATAATCGGTGGTGGTTTCACCGAATATGACGGGCAGGCACGTCAGCGGATCGCCCGGATTTACGGAGGCTCGATTGCCGGTTCTGGGACCTTTGAATTTGTCACAGCCATTTTCTCGGCCAATGAGAATGCCACCAACGCCACGATCACGGTGCGTCGTCGCGGTGGCACGGCCAGCCAACCCGGCAGTGCCAACGTCACGGTGGATGTGGTGACGGAGGATATCACCGCCACCAATGGCATCCATTTCGTGGGCGGCACCATCCCGTTGGTATTCCCTCCGGGCGAAGTGCTCCAGACTTTTGACATCCCGGTGATTGATGACTTTGAAGTAAATGCCGACCGCGTCGCGGGCTTGGCGCTGGCCAACATTCAACCCGCCGGGCCGGATTCGGCCGCGCTGGGCAACCAGCCAACTGCCACGCTCAATATCATCAATGATGACAGCGCAATTTCGTTCGCCTCGGCCAATTTCACGCGGAATGAAAACTCGGTTGATGGGTTGGCCACCATACAGATCATCCGCACGGGCAGCACGCTGGGTTCGGCGACGGTGGATTTCACCACCACGACGAATGGCACGGCAACAGTCCTCTTGGATTATCTGGCCACGACGAATTCCCTGGTGTTCGCCCCGGGTGAAACCGTAAAACAGGTCACGATCCCGATTTTGAACGATTTGTTGGTGGAGGGTGATGAAACGGTAACCATGCAGTTGACCAATGCGGGAGGTTCGCTGCTGCTCGCGCCGACCACCGCCACGCTGACAATCGTGGATGACGACTTTGCGCCGGGCAAGGTTGGCTTTGCGACGCCGGCCTTCACTGTAACGGAGAACGCTGGAACCGCCCAGATCACGTTGATCCGGACCAATGGTCGGAGCGGCGTGGTTTCGGTCCAGTACTTCACCACGGACATCACCGCTACCACGGGAATAGACTACACCCCCGCGAGCGGCTCGGTCGTTTTTGGAGATGGTGAAACCAACAAGGTCATCTCCGTGCCCATCAGCAACGACTTTGTGGTGGAGAATCCGGAGATATTTAGCATCACCCTGACCAACTTTACCGGCGGAGCGGCTTTGATCGGTGCGAGCACGGCGCCCGTCACCATTCAGGACGACGACGTGGGGATTACCTTCTCGGCTCCGGTCTATCTGGTTGGTGAATCCGGGCCGTCGGTGTCCGTCACGGTGCTGCGTATTAATGGCAGCAACGGGGTGGCAACGGTGAATTACTCTACTTCCGATGTGACTGCCCAGGCCAGCGCCGACTACACTGCCACCAGCGGCACGTTGTCCTTTGCCAACGGGGAGACCATCAAGTCCTTCACGGTGCCGATTTTGGAAGATTCAATCGTTGAGGGCGACGAGACCTTTGGCGTGACGCTCTCCAACCCCAGTGCCGGAATCGTCCTCCTCAATAGCAGCGCA
>WBZT01002417.1_pt1 | contig 12993 bp, 20 predicted proteins | sample 5204241 | NCBI WGS metagenome assembly WBZT01 (sample SAMN12344358, study PRJNA552823) | activated sludge metagenome | biome: Activated sludge suspended growth; feature: Nitrification reactor; material: Wastewater; isolation source: activated sludge from nitrification reactor of wastewater... | reverse complement strand
CCACTATCACCCCCGCCGGGCCGTGCCCGGATTGAGGATCCCGAGGTCTTCGAGCGAGGCGAGGAGGGGCAGCTTGCTGAACCGGTCGATCAGCTTCATGTGGTCACGGACCAGCGTGGCCTGCAGGCCGCTGTTATCCTTGGACCGCGAGCGCCAGATGTGGAAGGTCTTCCGGATCGGGCCCGAGATGAGCGACGAGTGCTTGTCCGCCGCACCGATGTACCACTCCATCAGGAACACCAACCGCTCGATGAAGAGGGCGTCGGTCTTCGACGACGACAGGAGTGCGATCGCGGTACGGAGGACCGTGGCGGCGACGTCCATGCGGGTGGCCGTGAGCTCGAGCTTGACACGGCCAGCCATCCACTCTCCGGCGTCCGGGATGTCGCGTGCCTTCAGGTAGTGGAAGAGGGACTCAGCGACACCCTTGGAGACGTGGGCCGCCACGCACGTCTTCTGGTCCGCGTTCCCGACTCCGACGAGCCGAGCTCCGGCCAGGTGGCGCATCGCGTTCTCCCACGAGCGGTACGAGGGCCAGGGGCCGTGACGGTCGTCCGCGGACGTGGGCAGGCAGTTCGCTTCCTTGGAGTTGGCCGACAGGTAGGCGGTCACCTCACCCGCCGCGCGGACGAAGTACTCGTGCCACCGCGACATGACCGACTCCTCCATCGCGCGGGCCGAGGGCATCTCGCCGCGCGCCTCGCCCGACGAGACTCCCATGATGTGGTCGGTGTACTCCGCGATGGTCGGCACGACCCACTCGAAGTGTCCGACGCGGTTCGCCATCGCGGGGGCGATGGGCACGCCGCCCGCCTCGGCCGCGATCTCCGGGGGGTTCATGAACGCGATGATGCGGATGCGGGGGTGCAGCTTGACCCCGCCGGCCATGCGCTCGTTCACCACGCGAAGCATCGCGGCCTGCACCGGCGGCGGGCACGTGTTGAGCTCGTCCAGGATGAGGACCACGCCGTATTCGGTGGTCTCGCAGATGTGGTTCGCCTCGATCACCCAGTACGGCGACAGCGGGTCGAGGCACCGCTTGCCGTAGCGTTCGCCGGCGGCGGGGAAGCCGCCGATGTCGGGGGCCTCGATCTGGGAGCCGATGAGAATGAAGGAGATGAGGCCGAGCTCGTAGCCGACTCCTTCACCGAGGGCGGTCTTGGCGCCACCGGGCATGCCGATGAAGAGACTGGGGACGCCCCAGCCGTGGGTGCCGGGGGTCATCATCGCGATACGGAGAGCAGTGGTCATTTCCATGGTTGTGGCTCCTAGCGCTGTCGAGACAGCGCGGCTTTGGTGAGGTTGTCGATGTTGATCTCGACAGTAGAGGCAGAGACGGCCGCAACAGCCTGGTCAGATCGGATCTGTACTTCCGATTTGGAGTATCCGAGGTTCTGCAAGATAGAGCGGAGGTCGTCAACCAACTCTTTGGGGACGACGCGGACCCGCTCGGAAATGCTGTCTATTTCCTTGGACGACTTCTTGAAGTCTTCGTCCTTGAAGGACACCAAGAGGTCATCCCGGTACAGCTCGAGGGTGTCGAGCAGCTGGTAGCCGATGCGAGTCCGCACCGACCTCGTTGCCGTACCTGCGTCCGACGACTGACTGACAGAGCACAGCCACAGCAGATGGGCGTCGAAGGCGCTCACCCTCGGCACGAGAGTCTCGGGGTCTACGAGACCCTCATGGGTGACCTGCAGGTTGGCGAACAAGGAGGGGCCGTACCTGACCGCGAACTGGGAGTCGAGGATGAAGTGTCCCGGCTCATGCGGGGGCCTCGGCTCGAAGTCCTCCAGGGTGATGCTGAACGGCTTGCCGTTGACGAGGCTCCCCGAGACACTCGCTTGCAGCCTGTTGCTCAGCGACTGAACAACGACCTTGGCAGGGGACTTGTAGGCGACCCAGGCAGGGTGCCGCAGGTCAGACATCGACGTCTTCCCCCGATGCCCTGCGATCGAGCTCACGTCGCACAGCAGCGAGGACGCGGTCCCAGTCGTCCTTGTGCAGTAGCTTCATGCTGTAGAAGGTCGGATACCCGTTGATCGACATGGGACCGGCCTCGGAGACGTTCTCGTAGATGGTCCCAAGATCCCGAAGGCGGGTATCTGTGTAGGCTCGGTACACCTCGCTGGGGAGATCCGACATGCGCACGGGGAACTCACCGGGGCTAGGTCCATTCAGCGCCCCGAACATGATGGGCATGAAGACTGTGGACCACATGTCAGTGGGGATCTGCTCCGCAGTCACAACATTCCCGGCCACGATGTCGCGTACCAGCTGCTGGAGCTCCTCACGCTCCTTCTTCGGGATGACCAGGAGGTCGGCTTCGCCCTTGCGCAGGGCGAACTCCATCAGCTCCTGGTCCGTCATCGCGTTGCCCTTGTCGTCACTCACGTGGCTTGTCCTCTTCGCCGTTGGCACGCCTGACGGCCGCAAGCAGCTCACGGTCTACGAGGGCCAGGGCGTGGTGGGTCTTCGGGGCATTGGGCGGGGGCTCCTCCGCGTGCAGCACTGCGGGGACCTCCAACTTCGGGATTGGCTTGGGCCGGGGTTGGTTCTTCTTCGCCACGTCTTCCTCCTGGGGAATCACCCGCATCATGTCACGGATGCGCTGTGACTCCCTGGCGACGATTCTCTCACGGTAGATATAGACAGGGTCGTTCACAGTGTCGTCAGCCACTGGTGGTTGCCTCCAGCGCGCGACGCACGGACGGGCCGTGAGCCACCACGGCGATGTCTTTGCGTGTGTCGTCGGGCCCGCGCGAGCCGTTACACAAGAGACACGAAGCACAGGTTGTCCTGTGCCCCGCCTCCTTGGAGGCCGGGCAGAGGATCTCGCCGGGCGCCAAGTCTTCCGGTGACGAGACGATGCGGAAGGTGCGGTACCCGGTGGCTTTCGCAGCGGCGCGCTGCTCGAGCGTCTCGACTGACGCCATCACCAAGCCAGCGTAGTCACGCGAAGCCGTGCGCCACGCGTGGGTGTAGCCGGTCCAGCCGCTGAACCGTCGCAGCACCCGGCGCCAGAAGCTCACGGGCACCACCGCGGGGTCACCGTAGGAGCCGAGGCGCAGCTTCGGCCTCGGCCGCAGTGGGACGCCGTCGACATCGACGACTTCGCGGGGGGTCGCGGACCAGGCCGCATGGACGGACCTCCTGACCTGAACGTAGCATCCCTGTCCTGCCCGCATCGGGCAGTCGCCGCAGATGGCCCTGTCATCACCACGCTGTACCGCGTCCGTCGGGCGGACGTGCGTGCGCAAGATCATCGCTTGGACCATGTCCCCCGTCTTCGTGTTGGTGGACGGGCGTTCGACGGCGGTGAGGTAGACCCCAGTGGGTTTGCCGTCGAAGCCCGGACCTTTCCAGATCAAGAATCCCATCGTTCCTCCTCTCCTGGCTCGACGTATCCAGGCGGTGGTGCCGGACTGGTGTCGAGGCTCAGGTGGTTACGACCACCACGGGCGGGGTAGACGCAGCGTCCCTGCCCGATGACATTGATAGCGAACTTGGCTTGCAGGTCCCAGAGGGACGCGAACTTCTCAGCAGGGCGGCCGTCTTCCCATCTCGCCAGTGCAGAACCGTCGAGCTCGAGCCTGACAACGTCGGGCACACGGAGATCGCTGATGGGGCTCTTCAGGTGCCCTGTGCGGTAGATGGCCTCAGGCATCAGCTGTTCTCTTTCTTGGGGATGAACAGCTTCCGGAGATTAGGTGGCGCGACTGGTTTCGCCTCAGGCTCCGGTGGCGGGGGCGGTGCCGCCTGGACCTCCTTCTGCTTCTTCTTCGCTGGTGGCTTGCTCTTCTGTGCAGGTGTAGGTGCAGGTGCGGGTATGGACGACGACCACTCGAATGTATCAGGGTGGGGGATGAAGGTCGACCACGTGTTCCCCGGGGCTTTGACCATCAGCTGCGGGGAAGTACCGAGAGGCCGGTTGACGATAACCACCCCGTCCTTCCGTTCCTGCTGGAGGACGTAGCCGCGCCCGAGCTTCTCCCTGACCTTGCCGTTAGCGAAGTAGATCGCGATGGACAAGAACCCGAACGCGTACTTTTGGACCTGACCGGCCGTGCCAATCCTACCGTAGCGGACAGTGGCTTCAGGGCCTTCACCGGAGTCGGCGACGGTCACGGACCAGAACTTGTTGTGGTCCTCGAGGGTGTTGGTCAGGTACGCGTAGAAGTGCTCAACGGAGCCCATGCCTGATACCCGAGCGTAGCCGCTGCTGCGCGAAAGCGAGGAACGCTTTGACGTGCTCGAACTCGATTGCTGGGTCCGAGTTGAAGTCGATCATTGTCATGTGGTCCCCGTTCCACCCCTTGAACGTGCTGAGGGTGCTCGCCAGGAAGCGCAGCGTAGCCATGAACTGCCGGGGGTTCCCGAAGGGCAGGGCCTGCAACAGGCTCATTCTGCCGTTGGTGTTGTTCTCACTCTTTGACCACATGTCTGGAGACGTCAGCCGCTGGTCAGCTGTCTCGATTGTCTGAAGTACTACTCGCCACATATTTCACTCCCTACCCGAGGTCGAAGTTGACACCCGAGTCGATTGCGAGCTGGACCAGATCAATCAAGTCGATCTCCAGCTCAAAGTCGATCTTCAGCGCGTGGCACAAGAACGCACGCTCTTCGAGATCGTGGGCGATGCCCAGCTCCTCCGCCTTGAGGAGGAGCTGGGCCCGCTGCTCTCGGTCACCTGCGGTGTAGCCGGCGTAGCGCCGAAGACCGAAGGTCACCTCTGACTTAGAGAGCCGACTCATCCCTTCCCGTGGAGACTGTTGTAGGCCGCCAGGCCGTAGGCGGCCGCGCACTTCGTGCTACAGAAGACCCCGCCGTGGCCGACGGTGGCCCCCAGGTCGAAGTCCGGGAGGACGAAGGCTTGCACCACAGTCCACTCACCACACGGCCGGTGGAGCCACGGCTTGTCGTTGGGCAGGGGGTCACGTTGCCACGATGCCTCAGTGGAGGACCGACCACGCCGGTACGGGTCACACCTCGGGCACCACCTCGGACGGACATACGGCAGCCTGACTACTACTGCCGGCTGTCCTCGCCATCTTCGCCGCCACGGCATGCTTTTGGCACACTGCGCGCAGCGCTTCGCAGGTGGTGCGTGCGCGTCAGAGTCAGGTAGTATCGCCACCCCACAGGGGGCGATACTACGGTGCCACCGGAGCTTCACTTGTCTTCCTGTAGTGCACCCAGAGCTGCCAGAGCTTGTGCCAGGCGGCCTCCTGCATCCGCCACGCGTGCGCGGCTTCGAGGAGGCTCCCTGCTCGGAGCGCCCGTGCGCGCACGCCCGGTGGGGCCTTGGCCAGGGCTTCGGGTGACGCGCCAGCGGACTGGCCAATCCAGATCCGACGAGCCCCCCTCTCATAGCGTTGTGCCTGAGCGGCTGCCAGACGCATACGTGTCGCCAGGGCCCGCGTGTAGTCGCCCTTGCACTTGGAGGCCACCTCACGCAAGGAGATCAGACCAGGCCGGACCTCCAAGCAGAGCCCGGTCAGCGGGTGCGGATTCGCTGACCGGAACACCATCGGAACGGTGAACTCGGGGAACTTCTCGATCAGATTCGGCTCCAACTGACGTGCTCCTCGGCCGGGGGATCGGACCGCCAGGTCTTCACGAGGAGCGTGCACCCAGGGAACTTCTGGCCGGCCTGGATGAGGCCCTTGATGACCGCCTTCTTGGGCTCGCGCTTGATGACGACGAAGTCGTCGGAGAGTCGCTCTCCTGCGTCGGGGGTGCACAGGAGCTCCGTCGTCGGCGACACGATGAGCGAACAGCTGGTGCCGTCACCGAGGTCCTGGCGGTACATGCCCGCGTCGGACATCGCGCCCTTGGCCTCGCGCTCGGTGCGGAGCAGACTCAGCGCCACCTGCTCGACGGTCAGCTGCACCTTGCGCAAGGCCCCGAGCCGAGCGGACAGCTTGGACATCGCCGCCTGGACCTCGGCGACGTCGGCGGCGCACTGCTCATCCTCGGCACGCAGCGCGCGGAGGACCTCGTTGAGGGTCGGGGCGGAGCCGCGGATCGCGGCCACACGCTGCTGGCTGGGCATCTCTTCGCGCAGGAGCTGGGGGATGTTCGCGGTCATTCTCATGCCTCCGGTTTGGCTGTGCCACGCTGGGCCAGCGCTTCGTACATGCGTTCGACTTCTTCGACGGTCATCGGCTTGACAGGCTCGAGGGGCTTGCCCGTCTTGTGATCGACCTTGGGCCCCGCGGGCGGCGGGGAGGTGTCTACCCGCCGGCCCTCGAGCACCGCCTTCATGCGCTCCATCTGGAGCTTGAACTTTGGTGCCAGCTCGTTCAGCCCCTGGCGGATCTCAGCCTCGAGCGCGTCCATGTCCTTCGGGTCGATCCCCGCGGCAGCGAGCTGCTCTTCCCGGCACTTGCTCTTGAACCGGCAGCAGCTACCGCACATCTCGCGCTCGATGTACTCCATGGCCCCCCGCCGCGTCGGCGCAGAGAGGGTCGTGATGAACTCGAGCTTGTAGCCGGGTTCGGGGGTTGGCGGGGAATCACCCTTGCGCACCAGGTGCCCACCCAACACGTCGTCGGGGTTGGACTCGGACACCTCACGGTAGAAGTTCCAGATCATCAGGCTGCCTTACGCCGCGTGGCCGGCTTCACCGGTGCCTTCGGCTTGCGCGAGTATTTGGTCACCGCAGCACGTCGGCGAGAGGCGGTGAGGACAAGTGCATCACATGCCTCATCGAGGGTCAGCCCCTTCTCGCTCGCGTATTCGCGTAGGAGTGCGGCCGTACCAGCCGACACTTGTACAGACTTCTTCCTACCAGCCATGGGCTAACTCCTCTTCAGTGGCGTTGCCACGCTTGCGCGTGCAATCGCTTTTGTCAAGACCAAACACAGTGATCAGGTCCGGGCCGAGGTCAGAACTCGAACGTCTCTGTGGACTCGTGCACTTCGATGATTTTCTGGCTATGCTCGACTCGGACCGCCCCACGGAGAGCGTTGAAGATCACAACCCCGTCGCCGCCCTCGTTCCTGTGCCAGCCTGGCTGGTGCTGCAGCGTCAGGTCGATGGCGACCTCCTTCAGGCGTCTGAAGGCGGTCAAGTCGAATCCGTCGCTCCCGGTGTCAGGGCGGAGCTCGGTGTAGTGCTCCAAGCTGCGCTCCCACGCGGCATAATTGCCCTTGATGTCGATCGGATCGACGCACTCCCCCGTCTCGTCGTCGTACGTGGTGCCAAGCGCCTGGATGTCCGAACTGACCAAGACCTCTTCGACTTCGATGTTACGGTTAGCACCGTCATACGTGATCAGCGCCGCGGTGTAGCCAGCACGCATGAGACGGACGCAGCACCAACGTGCCCGGTCTGTGACACTCTTGCACTCCTCCCACCGGAGGCAGCTTGCTGCCTCCAGCCAGGCGTTGAGGCTGCGCACATCAGCAGTGGCACTGACTTCAGAGGTTGCTTCTTCAGACACCGCTAGCTCCTGCACGTTCACGCCGGCACGGGCGACGTGCCGGGCAGCGTGAGCTTACGCTTGCCGAGGTTGACCAGCGTCGAAGCCGCAGCGTCGACCGCCGAGTCCATGTCCGCCTGAACCGTCGCCACGATCTCGTCGAGCCCGACGACCAGACCGCCGTTGACGGTGCCAGCGACATCGCTGTCGAGTCGGTTGAGCCACAGCTCGACGGCATTGATCTGCTCCAGCAGGACGGTGTCGTTGACGATGTTGAGTTCACGGATGCGCGTGAGGGCTTCTCGCACGGAGTTGGTGGTCTTCTTCGTGACCTTGCCACCCCGAGCCACGAGCTCTCGGAGGTCCTTCACGCGGGCGGTGAAGTCCGTCCTGAGCTCCTCGATGACGCCCTGCAGGACGCCCTTGAGATCATCCAGCTCGGCCTGCACGTCCTCCGCTGTGAGGGATGAGGACTTCGACTTGTCGATCGAGAAGGGCGTCGTCCACCGCAGCGCGAACTTGGCCGCGGCTTCGTCAGCCGTGGGGTAGGACGCCTGGATCACCACCATCACCTTCTCGAGGATCTCGAGCTTTTTCAGGGTGTTGGGGTCGAACGGGTTGTTCAGGTCGACCTTCATCGCCGTCTGGAGGGCGGTCTGGATGACCGGCAGCTGCGCGTCCCGCCAGCCGTTGTACTTCTCACGGAACTGCTCGCGCGCGGCATCGTGCGCAGCCCTGCACGCCTTGAGGCCGTTCAGGACGTCCTGGAGCTTGTCCAGTCGGACCAGGCGGGCCCCGGGCACCATCGCGAACTGCAGCGAGTTCTTCTTGAGGAGCTCACGGGCCGCAGCGACCGTGGCATTGATGGTGCTGAAGGCGTCATCGGGGAGCAGACGCAGGGAGCCGAAGCGGAGGACCGCCTGGACCTCGTCGGTGACTTCGATGTCGAGCAGGTCGGCCGTAAGCGTCATACGGCCGGTGTAGGAGGAGTGATGGATGCTGAGCGCAGCCATCGAGCTGAAGAGGTCGTTGAAGGTCACGTGCATGATGCAAGTCTCCTGCGCAAGCGCGCGGTTAGTTCTCGGTAGGAATCAATGGCAGCCATGAGAGGCTCAGAGGCGCCTCCCAGCCTCAAGCCCTCGAAGGTCCACGTCGCCCAGTACAGGTACTGCCTCATGAGCCCGAGGGCACCAGGGAGGGGCGTACTGGAGACTAGCACGAATGCTGCCCCCATCTTGGGGTGGACAGCGGTTAGGCGGGGATCGGCGGCTATGGAGGCACGAGACCAGCCACCCAGCCCACCACCCACGACTCTGGAGTCATCGAAGCCGGCAGCTTCCCACGTCCGATGGAAGGACGGAGAAAACGGCTCTTCAGGCAGGACGATCAGCCGCGGCAGCTCATCGGCAATGACAGGGTCGATACAGGCTGTCGTAAGCCAGTCATCGAGCTCAAGCGTCGAGGTCACGAGACGTCACATAGGGCTTGATGTTCAGCCACGGCCGGTCGAGCTCGATAAGCTTCGCCGCAGGGCCGTCGAGGATAACCTCGTCGACCTCCCCGGGGGAGCCAGCCGCGGAGAACGCGAGGGCGATGTTGTTGCGGATCTCCGCGAAGATGGGGCGCGCACGGGCGAGGACAGTCTCCAGCAAGGCAGCGGAGGGCAGGTCAGGGCCGTCGAATCCCAGGTAGGAGTCCTGCGAGTCGAAGATCTTGTCGTCGCGGAAGAGCCGCACACGCCCCCTGATCGTCACGGGCGAGCTCGGGGACTCTTTGAGGGCCACCATCATCAGGTTGCCCGGCGTGGGCGTAGTGCAGTACCAGATGGCGAAGATGTGGTGCGTGGTGTCGAGGTTGATCATGCGTCACTCCATTTAGAGCAGGGAGGCGGCTTGGTGCCGTACCCGGCGAAAGACGTCCCCCATGACGACAAGGGTTTTGCTACACCCAACCCTCATCGCTAGGTGAGTCGCGTCGGTCGTTAGATCTGGGGATATCCGGGCATCTCCCGAGACGCGACTGTTTTCACCGGCCGTTTCCGCAGTGAGGTGCCACAGGATTGTCCACGCGTGCGTGGGGCTGTTGAACACGTGCCACATCGTAAGCATGGTTTCCCTGTTGGAACGGACGACCTGCGCTAGGCTGCGGAAGTCTACTTCGATCAGTAGCGAGAGCGGGCCCCCTACGTAGAGCGGGCCCGTCCTCTTGAGCATGCCCCCGGACTCCGCCGGGTCTGGCCACTCCCAGCTGGCTTGAAGAAGCCAGGCATCGACGTCTATCTCGTCCATGGTGGCTAGAGGTACTTGTGGTCAGCTATGTACTGGTAGAAGTGCAGGAGCAGCCGGGTCAGGTCGGCAATGACCAACTCCCGGTGCCGGTAGTTCGCGGGTACGTTGTCACGCAGGAACGCCTCCAAGCTCTTAGGGCCTGACCGCCACACGTAGTTGGGCACGTATATTAGTGTTTGGCGTTGGGCGCTCAGGGGCAGCAGAATCCGCACGGTCAGCGCTGAGCCCCCGGGCTTGCCGGACCACAGCCAAGAGACACGCCACAGGCGTGGGAACCCTGCCCGGAAGTAGCTCACGGAGGCGCCGTCGCGGCCGGCATACACGCGGATGAGTGGCTTGCCAGGGACCACGGCCGGGTGATTGGCAGTACTGACCGTGAGCCAGTCGTCCAGCTCCTGTACCGCGGTCTTTCCGCGACGGCGCCGGGACATCAGTCGAGCTCTGCCGACAACGCTTCGAGCTCGAGGCGAGCCTTCATCTCCGGCGTCAGGATCGCGTTGGCCCTCGCCTCGAGCTTCTCGAGCTTCTCCCTCTTGGCCTTGATCTGGACCCGGTTGATCCGGGTGCGGACGTCCTCCAGCCAGTCCCTCACGAGGTAGCCGCTGAGCTTGAGGGCCGGCGGCTTCTCCACACCAAGGACGGTGGCCGCGCGCTCGAAGTCGTCTTCCAGCCGCAGCAGCTGGGCAGCCACGAGCATGAGCTGAGTCACGTCGCCGTCAGCCCCTGACACGTGCAGGTTGAGAGTGGTGCCGTTGAAGCTGAACTGACCGTTGGTCTTCCAGCTGCTCCTCTCCGCTTGCGCGATCTCGTCCTTGCGTCTGGAGATATCGCGCAGGAGCGCGAGAGCGGTCTCGTCCGTCGACTTCGCGGGCGGCGTCGCTGTCGTCTTCTTACTTGCCATTGTAGGCTCCTAGTCTTGGGGGGAGGTCACGGGTGAAGATAGCCTTGTCACCCCGCCATGCGTTGAGAGAGGCCCAGCGCTTCTCGCCTGAGGCCAGGGTGACCTGGAGGCGCTTGGTGCCGTGCTTGGTCACGTGGTCCTTGGCCGGCTGCCCGCGCAGATCGGGACGGACGCCGTCACGTTGCTGGAGGAGGCCATCGCGTACGAACCACTGCCGGGAGAGTACGCACCATGCACGCCCGGTGATGTCGTCCAGATCGTCCCCACGCAGGGGGTAGTTGAACTCGTAGCTATTGAGCTGGTGAGGCCCATCCTGGACCCAGTAGGCAGTGTCATGCTGTAGCCACCTACCTACCCGGTAGTCGTACCCATGAGGCCGCTCCACCGGGACCCCGACGTCGACGACCTCGGCCGAAACGATCGGCGAGCCCTCCTCGCCGCGTGCCCACTCCTCCGCGAGCTCACCCAGGTTCGACACCGGTACCGTCTGCACGGCCTCAGCGTAGTCCTTGAGGTCAGGGGCGTAGTGGTAGTGCCCACGCACTTCGCCATCAGCATCCCACGACATCTCATCGATCTTGGGGTTGTAGAACACGTGGGGCGGGCCCTTGAGCTTCGACCACCGGCCCGAGCGGTGGTAACCGGCAGCAACGGGCATCACCGGCGTGAGCCGTCCAAGGTAGATGTGCTGCTCCAGCGCTCGCGTCAAGTAGATGCCGCCGGGGACCAGCTCCTTCAGCGTGAGGCTCTTGTTCTTGACCCGCGTGTACTCGGTGGAGTCCGCGTACTCCTTGGAGTGGCATGGCATCAGAACGAGACGTCCGCCTCGCCAGGCATAGACGAACTTGCCTTCGAGACCCTTGCCCGGGTGGCAACCACCCTGGCACAGGATGAACACCAGGTTGTCGACCGCGATCTCGAACTCGAAGTTGCGCGGGTCGTACACGCGCACGAAAGCTTGGCGGTCGTTCCAGGAGTGGCCGCCACGACCGCCCCCGTTCTTGTTGATGACGAAGCCCTCGGTCGGGACGTTGTCGTACTCGACGCTGTCGATCTTCTTGTCACGCCACGATTCCCAGGACTTCTCCTTACACAGCTTGCCGCTGGTGTCATAGTAGATCACGTACCCGAGCCGGCCGGTGTAGGTGTCGGCTCGTGTGTTGAACCCCACCTTGAGCTTCGGGGGTATGAGCAGCAGATCACTCTTCATTGTGGTCTCCCTTTGATCAGGCGTAGATCTTGCGGCCGCCGCCACCCACGCCGCTGGTGACCGTGTCCGGCTCCACCTCGGGCGAGGAGGCCGGGCGGGCACGCTTGCGCGACCAGTCGCGCAAGGCGGCGATTACCTCGGTGGCCGTGGTGGCCAAGGGCACCGTGGCCTCGGCCGCACGGATGAGGTCGAGGTCGGACACCTTCCGGCGCCCGTCGTCGAAGGCGGCCACGAGGGCCTCGACCACCACGGACTCGAGCTCGGAGCCAGTGAACTGGCTCGTCACGTTCGCCACCGAGGCGAGGTCGAAGTCCTCCGGGTTGCGCCCGTACTTCTTGAGCTGGATCGCCAGGATCTCCTGGCGGTCACGGAGCGTGGGCAGGTCGACGAAGAAGATCTCATCGAAGCGGCCCTTGCGCAGGAGCTCGGGCGGCAGCTGGGACACGTTGTTCGCCGTCGCCACCACGAACACCGGACGCTTCCGCTCCTGCATCCAGGTGATGAACGTGCCGAACACGCGCGAGGTGGTACCGCCGTCCGTCTGTCCTGAGGACTGGGTCCCCGAGAACCCCTTGTCGATCTCGTCCAGCCACAGGATGCAGGGGGACACCGCCTCGGCCAGCTCCAGGGCTTCACGGATCTGACGTTCCGACTCACCCATGAGGGAGCCGAACATCTTGCCGATGTCGAAACGCAGCACAGGACACCGGAGGGCCGTCCCGAACGTCTTGGCCGCGAGCGATTTGCCGGAGCCAGGGACACCCAGCATCAGCACGCCCTTGGGGTCGGGCAGGCCGAACTCGCGGGCTTCGTCGCTGAACATGTCGCGACGGCGTTGGATCCACGGCTTCATGAGGTCGAAGCCGCCGATCGCGTCGAGCCCTCGGGGGTCCGGTTCGATGATCTCGAGCAGTCCGCTGCGCTTCACCGCCAGGACCTTCTCACGGTAGACGATGGCGGAGTCGAACCGGCACTCCTCCACCGTGCACAGCGCGAGCGCGTTCGCCGCTTCTGCTGTGGACAGACCCCCCAGCGCGCGGACGAGCTCGTCGGTGATTTCCACGTCCTTCTCGGGGACGCCAGCCTCGAGGGCCGAGGCGCGAACCTGCTCACAGATTTCCCGGAGATCCGATGGGTTTGGCAAGGAGTAGTCCAAGACCGTGACCGC
>WBZT01002416.1_pt1 | contig 13000 bp, 13 predicted proteins | sample 5204241 | NCBI WGS metagenome assembly WBZT01 (sample SAMN12344358, study PRJNA552823) | activated sludge metagenome | biome: Activated sludge suspended growth; feature: Nitrification reactor; material: Wastewater; isolation source: activated sludge from nitrification reactor of wastewater... | reverse complement strand
AATGGTAATTGGTTTGTTTATTTATAGTCACCAGAACTATACTAAATGTATTAACAGGAGCTTTCATATGTGTGGAATCGTTGGTTATGTGGGTCGGGGCAACGCAATTAAACCAGTTCTAGCTGGTCTTAACAACTTAGAATACAGGGGATACGACAGTGCCGGAGTAGCATTCTGCTCAGACACCGTTTTTCATAGTGTAAAACAGGTTGGTAGGGTAAGTGCTTTAGAATCTGAACTTGCCGGCCTGGCCATTACTAAACCAAACCTTGCTATTGGCCACACCCGCTGGGCAACGCACGGTTCACCTACTAAGCTGAATGCTCATCCGCATTACAATGGTTCACGAACTATTTTTGTTGTTCACAATGGCATCATAGAAAACCACGAAGAAATTCGCTCCATGCTTGAAAGCGCCAACTATCATTTTGTTTCTAAAACAGATACAGAGGTTATTCCTCATCTTATTGATTATTTTTATCAAAAATTCGGCAACATGGACAAAGCTTTCGAAACGGCAGTAAAAGAATTAAAAGGCGCTTATGCCATTGTTATGAGCACAAAGCATGAGCCAACCAAAATATATGCTGCTCGGCTGTCTAGCCCGCTAGTTATTGGCCTTGGAAAAGATTCTAATATGGTAGGTTCAGATGCTTCTGCAGTGGCAGATTCTTCAGAGCAAATAATATATTTAGACGACTACGAACTGGCCATTGTCGAAAGAAAAACTTACAAAATTAAAAATTTTAAAGATAAAAAAGCCGTAGACCGCCAACCAGAAGAAATTGTTTTAGAAGATGTAGCAGCTAGCAAAGGCGACTATGAACATTTTATGCTTAAAGAAATTTTCGAAGCTCCAAAAACAATTCAAAACAGTATTTTGGGTAGAATTAACCTAGATACAAACACCGTTAAACTGGGTGGTTTAGAGTCTGTAGAAAACAATTTGCGCAACATAGACAGAATAATTATTCTTGCTTGCGGCACAAGTTATTATGCAGGTTTGGTTGGTGAATATTTGCTAGAAGAAATTGCCCAAATTCCAGTAGAAGTTCAGCTAGCTAGCGAATTTAAATATCGCAAAGAACCACTGGGTAAAAACACTGCAATACTAGCCATTTCACAAAGCGGCGAAACAGCAGACACAATTGCCGCCCTAAAAAAAGTAGAAGATCTTGGCCTATTAAGAATTGGCATTGTTAACGCGCCGGGCAGCACAATAGCCAGAATGACAGATGCCGGCGTTTACTGTCATGCTGGGCCAGAAATTTCTGTAGCTAGCACCAAGGCATTTATAGCCCAAGTATCTGTACTTAACCTAATTGCTCTGTGGCTTGGCCAAGGCAAAAGTAGTTTATATAAAGAATTACTTACCAATCTAGCAGTACTACCAAAAACCGCAGAAAAAGTGCTAGCCCTAGCTCCAACCATTCAGCAAATAGCAGAAAAATATGCACACCATTCAGACTTTATGTTCCTTGGCAGGCAATACGAATTCCCAATGGCGCTAGAAGGCGCACTAAAATTAAAAGAAATTAGCTACATTCATGCAGAAGGTTACGCAGCCGGCGAAATGAAACATGGCCCGCTAGCCTTAATAGATGAAAACTTTCCTACATTTGCCCTATGTGCCAGTAAAAACTTATACGAAAAAACAGCCAGCAACCTACAAGAGGTCAAGGCTCGTAGTGGCAAAATAATTACCGTTACCACAAAAGAAACTACCAAAGCTGTAAAAAACTTAAGCAACGAAAATATTGTTATTCCAGAAGTTCCCGACCAGCACTTACCAATACTAGAAGCAATTGTTGTACAGCTATTTGCATACTATACCGCCCTAGCTCGCGGAACAGACATAGACAAACCACGCAACCTAGCCAAAAGCGTTACCGTCGAATAAATTAATCAGAAATTAATTTTGTTACTTTATCAACTACAGCCTTAAGGTCTTGTTCGTTTCTTGCTTCTGCATTTAGCCTTAGTAGAGGCTCGGTATTGCTAGCTCTTAAATTGAACCAAGCTCCATTATTAAATGATACAGTCACGCCATCTAGTTCATTAATATCTTCATTTTTGTAATGATTTTTTATCTTTTCTAAGGTTTCATCTTTATTAGAAACCGTAAAGTTAGTTTCGTTAATTGATGCATATAATGTGAATTCTTTTCTAATTTCTGAAAGTTTTTTATTCTTAAGACTAACAACGTATAAAGCTATCATCGCAGCTATAAGACCGCTATCTGCATGCCAGTTATCTTTAAAAAAATAGTGCCCAGATGCTTCACTACCAAAAACAGCATTCTGCTCACGCATAGCCTGCTTGATATTGCTATGGCCGGCCTTCGTAACAATCAAAGTCCCACCCTTTTTAGTTATTGTATCGGAAACGCTACGGCTAGTTCTAACCTCGTGAACAATTTTAGCCCCTTTGTTTCTTTTTAAATAATACTCACTTATTAATGCTTGTAATATGCTTGCAGGCATAGGTGTGCCAGTTTCGTCTATTAAGAATGCCCTATCACCATCGCCGTCGAAAGCAATTCCGCCATCTAGTTTATTTTTCTTTATCTCATTGCAAATATCCTTTAATGTTTCAAACTTTAAAGGGTTGGCCTCGTGGTTAGGAAAGGTTCCATCTGGTTCAAAGTACATCTCTTTTACATCCCATGGAACGAAAGGCTCTATCTCGGTGAATATTTCGCCCGCCATACCATTACCAGCATCAACTGCTATTTTTAATGGTTTATACTTAGCAGTGTCTACAAATGTTAATACATGATTAATCCAATCATCTACAAGTTCATGCTTGGTAACTGTGCCGGGTAATGCTACGTCTTTGTATGTATTATTTAAGATATTATCTTTAATAATTAATAATCCGGTGTCTTCGCCTACTGGCTGAGCCTCTTCCTTGCAAAGTTTAATACCATTATAGTCTCCGGGGTTATGACTTGCAGTTATTACGGCTCCACCTGCTAGGTTATTAGCTCCTACAGCAAAATATATCATATCTGTTGCAATCCTGCCTAAATCCCACACATCCCTTCCTTGCTTAACCAGGCCAGCCATAAATGACTCGGCGAAAGCCTTGCTGTCTGGTCTCATGTCAAAACCTATAGCCACAGGGCGTTCTGCTGGAAGAAAATCCGCAAAAGCTCTGCCTATGTTATATATGATTTCTTCGTTTAATTGATCACCTACTTTGCCTCTAATATCATAGGCTTTAAAAATTTCATCTAAAATTGCTTCCATTTAAATCACCTTTCGCCTTAGCATTATACAACCAAAAATGCTTAAATTATTTTTGTATTTTCTTGGCTATTTCGCCAACCTTGTGGCTTAAATCTTTTCTAGCTACCAAAATACCGTCTTTAGTGTTTACTACAACTATGTTGTCTAAGCCAATAACAGCAACTGGCTTTTTGCTTTCTTCGTTCCTAATAAAGGCATTCTCAACTTCCTGGGCGTGTATATTGCCTCCAGCAAAATGGTTCCCTAGCTCGTCGCTCTCGTTCGCTTCGTGTAAATCTTTAAAACCACCTATATCCATCCAGTCGAAACTTGCGGGTACAACTACAAGGCTTTTGCTTTTTTCAATTAGCGCAATATCAATAACCTCGTTACTAAAACCTAAATATGCATCTTTGTAATCCTTACTAGTGTTATCTTTTATTCCTACTAAAGCGTCGTAATTTTTTTTAAGGTCTGGTGCATATTCGCTCATTTCTTTCAAGAATGTCTTTACGCTTCCAACAAAGTAGCCACAGTTCCAAAGGTAGTTTCCGCCCTTCATGTATTTTTTGGCGGTTTCAAAGTCTGGCTTTTCTTTAAAACTTTTAACATGGTATACGCCTCTGTATTCGTCTAGTTCACCATCTCGTTCTATATAACCAAAGCCAACTGCCGGGTAAGTTGGTTCTATGCCAATTAAAGCAATTTCGTGCCTACTGCTACTAACCTCTGCAGCCGTCATAAATGACCTTGTAAAGCCCTGCACATCTCTAATATGGTGGTCGGCATGAACAAAAGCTATAGGCTCTTCGGCTCCGTGTCTTTTACTTATATGTGAAAGGGCCGCAACTATAGCATTAGCAGTACCCCTTCTACCGGGCTCTACTACAAAATTATCTTCATCTACAATCGGTAGCTGTTCTTTTATGTGGTGCGCATGACTAATGTCCGGAACAACATAAATATCCTTGGCAATTAGCTTAGCCCGTTCATAGGTATTTTGAACCATACTTAAGTTGTTGGTTAATTTAAGTAGTTGCTTAGGAAAATTATTTGTGCTCAAAGGCCACAGCCTAGTACCGGAACCTCCCGCAATAATCACTACTATCATTCAACTATCATATAATATTAATAATGAATTCAAATGATCTTTCCTTGGGTCTTTCTAAAATCCCTGCGGGGTTTTTAAAGCCAGAACTATTTAACCAAGTCGCTAGACTTGGAGTGTTAACATATTTAGAAGTATTGGCTTTTAGGCAAAGGAAAGAATCAATAGAAGTAATACTAACCAAAAGAGATTCAAAAGACCCTTTTTGGCCAAATATGTACCACAACCCAGGTACAGTACTAAGACCTTCAGATACTGACTATTCGTTTAGCGATGCTCTTAATAGACTAGAAAAAGATGAGTATAAGTCGAAGCTAAATACACCATTTTTTGCAGGTTTTTGGTTTGAACAATTAGAACGCGGAAAAGGTCTTGGTATTGTTTGCTGGGTAGAACTACAAAACTGTAGTGCCGGGCAATACTTTAATGTTAGTCAACTGCCGAATAACCTTATAAAAGGCCAGTTGGCATATATCATAAATGCAGCTAAACAGTACAGCGACTATAAATGTGGTAAGTTAAACCCTACCCCTTTAAGCCAACTAATATTACAATAGTCTGTATGAGTAAAATGTTAGTTACCGGTGCAGCCGGTTTTATAGGTGCAAATTTTGTTCATTTAACAGTAAATGAATACCCCCAGTATCAAGTAACAGTATTAGATTCTCTAACCTATGCTGGCAATAAACACAACTTAGATTCTGTAAAAGATAAAATAAATTTTGTAGAGGGCGACATAACAGACGCCGAACTTGTAGATAAGCTTGTTGCAGAGAATGATATTATCGTGCATTTTGCGGCTGAATCACATAATGACAATTCCTTAAAAAATCCCTGGCCTTTTGTGCATACCAATTTAATTGGAACTTATACAATTCTGGAAGCAGTCAGAAAACACGGCAAACGCCTCCACCACATTAGCACAGACGAAGTATACGGTGACTTAGAATTAGATGACCCAAATAAATTCACAGAAAATACTCCATACAACCCATCTAGCCCATATTCTTCAACTAAAGCCGGCTCAGACATGCTGGTACGCGCATGGGTGAGAAGTTTTGGGTTGCAAGCGACCATAAGTAATTGCAGTAATAATTATGGTCCGTATCAACATATAGAAAAGTTTATTCCTAGGCAAATTACTAACATTCTTATAAATGAAAAACCTAAACTATATGGCAGTGGCGAAAATGTTCGCGACTGGATACATGTAGACGACCACAATAGTGCAGTTCATACAATTATTTCAAAAGGCAAAATTGGCGAAACATATATGATCGGTGCCAACGGCGAAAAAAATAATAAACAAGTTCTTGAAATGATCTTAGAAAAAATGGGTAAGCCTAGTAGTTGGTACGACCTAGTCAATGACCGCCCTGGGCATGACCTTAGATACGCCATAGACAGTACTAAACTTCAAAAAGACCTAGGCTGGAAGCCAAAATATACTAATTTTGACGAAGGCATAGAAGCCACAATAAACTGGTACAGTAATAATAAAAAGTGGTGGGAACCTCTCAAACAAGAAGTAGAGGCTAAGTATAAATCACAAGGACAATAATTAAAATGGAAATGAATTACTGTCGTAGATGCGGGTCTGTTTTCATTAAAAAAGATAACCACGTATTCACATGTAAAAATTCTCATATTATCTATGCAAACGCATCCCCTGCTGTTGCGGTAATAATCATTAATCAGCAAGGCGACATACTCATAACCAAAAGGGCTCGAGACCCCAAAAAAGGCCAGTTAGATTTACCGGGCGGTTATTGCGATGGACCAGAAAACTTAGAAAATGCATTACACCGTGAGCTAGAAGAAGAGTTGGGACTATTATCGCATCAGTATACTGCACCAAAATATGTGTACTCTGGCATAGATTACTATGACTACTCACAAGAGTCTTTGCCCTTTTTATCTTGTACATTCGTTGTATATCTCAAAGAAATGGTTACCATCGAGCCAAAAGACGATGTTGCCGAAGCATATTTCGTTCCTGTAGATAGTGTCAAACCAAAGGATTTTTGCTACTCAAACATTCAAAACGCGTTTACTACATATGTTAAAAGTTTAGATATATAATTAAGGAAGGAAACTATGGCAAATTTAGCAACAACAGAATTCAAGGCACATCAAACATCCATACCAGGGCTTATATTTTTTGATGTTTCACAAGTTGATGATTCTCGCGGGTTCTTTCAAGAAAAATACCAAAAAGCAAAGCTTCTAGAAGCGGGCATGCCAGAATCATTCAATGTAGTACAGAACAGCTTGTCTTACAATAAGCAAGCCGGTGTTACGCGCGGCTTTCACGCAGAGCCATGGGATAAATATATCTCTGTAGTAAAAGGTAAAGTGTTTGGCGCATGGGTTGATCTTAGAAAAGGCAATACTTTTGGTAATGTAGAAACCTATGAAATAAATCCAAATACTGCAGTATTCTTGCCCAAAGGGGTAGCTAACGCTTTTCAAACCATAGAAGACGATACCTATTATTTATATAGTGTTAACGCCCACTGGAGCGCAGATAACTATGAAAAGTACTGTTTTGTTAACTTAAAAGAGCCTACTTTTGATGTTAAATGGCCTATTAGCCTTGATGCTGCAATCATCAACGACCGCGATACTCAGCATCCTCTATTAAAAGATGTCACACCAATGGAGATTTCATAATGAACGAAGCTAAAATATTAATCACTGGTGGTAACGGACAACTAGGCAACGCCTTAAAACAATACTTCCCGGCAGCAGAATATGTAGATTTAGCAGAATTTAATATTAGCGACCCAGAGGCATATAAAAATAAAGACTGGTCACAGTACCAAGCTATTATAAACGCGGCAGCCTACACTAATGTAGATGCCGCCGAAACATCAGAAGGTCGAGTCATCTCGTGGCAAGCCAACGCGGCAGCACTTGGTTTAATGGCAAAAACTGCCCAAGAGCATAACTTAACAGTTATCCACGTATCAAGCGATTATGTATTTGATGGCACAAAAGTACCCCACACAGAAGACGAAGCCTTTAGCCCCTTAAGCGTCTACGGTGCAAGCAAAGCCGCAGGGGATATTGCCATAGCAACCATGCAAAAGCACTACATACTCCGAACCAGCTGGGTTGTGGGTAAAGGTAAAAACTTTGTAAAAACCATGAAAGAGTTGGCAGAAAAAGGTGTAAAGCCCAATGTCGTAAACGATCAGCTCGGTCGCCTGACCTTTGCAGAAGATCTTGCGGGTGCTATTCATCACCTATACTCTACTAACCAAAAATACGGAACCTACAACCTCACCAACAGCGGACCTATTGTGTCTTGGGCAGATATAGCTAAACTAACCTATGAAAAAACTGGCCACAACCCAGATGACGTAACGGGTGTATCTACCGCAGACTACTATGCTGGCAAAGAAAACATTGCCCCCCGCCCCTTACTTAGCGAACTCAACCTTGATAAAATTACAAATGCAGGCTATGCACCACGCGATTGGCACACCGCTTATAACGAATACATCGATGAATTACTAAATGAAAGCGCTTAATAATGGAACAAAATCCAGACAATAAATCATTAATGCCAACATCAGAACAAATTACACAAGCGGCTAATGTGCTCGCTCAACTACCAACAGGTCAAATACCGGAAGAGATTTCCCGTGAAATTGAGCGTCTTTGGGTTACATCAATTGTACGAGTTGTACCTCTGCGGCAATCTGAAGGGAAGTTACAGGTTCTTTGTAGCACATCACAAGATAGCACCATGCCTAGCATTGATATCGCGCAGACATGGATACTACCTGGCGATACAGAAAACGGTCTGGGCGGGACAATACAGCGAGCCTGCCATACGATGCTAGGTTCTAATGATACTATGCCCTATAAATATTTACAGTCTGCATTTTATGAAGACGAGAACGGTGCCAAAAATGTCGCTACATATTGCGTCGACTTAACCAATATAGATACTCCCGCCCACAGTACATGGATTAATTTTGACGATATATCGAGCGATAACGCAATAGTTGATACTATAGTGCCTGAATTAAAAAATGCTTTCATTAAAGACGTCCAGTTTGATGAGGTGACACAAGAAGGCTACATGACCACGCAAGGTATAGCGTCAGAACAGTCTGATCATGAAACCCAAATGCCAACATCAGAACAAATTACACAAGCAGCTAAAGTGCTTACCCAGTTGCAAACGGGTGTTGTACCCCTTGAGATTTTTCACGAAATAACTCGCCTTTGGGTAACGTCAATTGTAGAGGTGGTGCCTCTACGAATTGTTGATGGTAAAGTACAGGTTTTATTGCTACAACGACCAGATGATGATCCCAACTGGCCAAGTATGAAGCATACTCCAGGTACCGTATTAAGGGCAACAGATGTAACCGAAGGCATACCATCTGCCATAAGCAGAATCTATAACAAAGAACTTGGTATAGAAGAATGGCAAGAGCCCCAATATGTCCAACCGATATTCCATCAAGTTAACCGTGGCGCAGAGATGGCGCAGGTGTTTTATATTGACTTAACATATCAAGAAGTAAACGGTGAATGGTATGACGCAGACGCTCTTCCAAAAGATATCGTAGACACACAACTTTCTTTCATTCAAGCAGCAGTCAATAAATACACAACAGACAAACAATAGATGCTAATCGATAACCCAGAAGAATTATTAGACCTCGTTAACGAACACGATGAGGTTATTGGAAAAATATATAGAGCAAAAGTACCCCAATTATCATCTAATGGCAAAGGCTACGTTAGAGCCGTGGGTGTATTTTTGCAAAACGCTAACAATCAGTTATTTATTCCAGCAAGGTCTTTGAAAAAAAAGCTATTACCTGGCGCATACGATTTTAGCGCAGCTGGTCACGTTGCAAGTGGCCAGTCTTATATAGACGCTGCAGTCCAAGAAACAGCAGAAGAACTAAACATACAACTGCCCGCCAACTCTTTTAAGCTCATTGGCACCCTAAAACCGTTCAATAATGTACCTTACTTTAACCACTTATTTGTCGTACGTTATAACGATACGCCTCAATATAATAAAGATGATTTTTATAAAGCGGAGTGGTTAACCATAGAAGAATTAATCAAGAATATACAGTCTGGCCACCCCGCCAAACAAGTAATCTTACCCTCACTAGAACTACTAAATAGCGTTTCATAACTACGTCATATTTGCATCTTTGTAGTGATTGATTTAGGTGTTGTAGTTATAATCATGGCCAAGACAAAAAGGTGTTTAAAATTGGCTAACTATAAAATAACTTAAAGCCAATAATTTATTTTGGGCATCATAGAATTAGTAAATTTATATGTTGTAAGAATTATCATATCCAAGGTAAAAAGATGTTCGAAGCCTACTTTCAATAATATAAATAGTAGACTAAGTTCTTTTTACGATATGTAATTATTATCAATAGATAAGTACTAATTATATGCGCCCAAGAGTTTTGATCTACTTTTGCGGAAAAAGTAGAAATTTAATGTTTATATTTTTAATAATGTAGAAAGGCACAATATTCATAAACTACTCTACCCTGTTATAATTAACTCATAACCTAGCATTAAATAAGGAGTTAATTTGAAAGGCATTATTTTAGCTGGCGGTAGTGGCACTCGCCTCCACCCTATAACCAAAGGTATATCTAAGCAGCTTATACCTATTTACGATAAGCCAATGGTTTATTATCCATTAAGCACACTTATGCAAGCTGGAATAAAAGATATTTTAATAATAACCACCCCCCACGACCAACAGCAGTTCCAGCAACTATTAGGAGACGGTTCAGATTGGGGAATTAATTTGCAGTATGCAGTACAACCCTCACCCGATGGTCTTGCACAGGCATTCATAATTGGCGAAGATTTTATTGGCAACGACAAAGTTGCCTTAGTGCTTGGAGACAACATATTTCACGGTAACGAACTAGACGAATCGTTGCAGCAATGCACAAATCCCGATGGTGGCATAGTATTTGCCTACCAAGTTTCTGACCCAGAACGGTATGGTGTGGTTGAATTTAATAATGATATGCAAGCAATATCTATAGAAGAAAAGCCAGAAAACCCAAAAAGCAATTTTGCAGTAGTAGGTTTATATTTTTACGATAATTCAGTTGTAGACATTGCCAAAAATGTAAAGCCAAGTAGCCGTGGCGAACTAGAAATTACTAGTGTGAACGAAGAATATTTAAAACGCGGCAAGCTTAAAGTTACCACCCTAGAAGATGGAGATGTTTGGCTAGATACCGGAACAATAGATAGCCTAAGCGATGCAACCGATTTCGTTAGGGTGCTACAAAAAAGAACAGGTCAAATAATTGGTAGCCCAGAAAAAATTGCTTATAAACAAGGTTTTATCAATAAAGATCAACTTCAAAAACAAGCAGAAGCACTAAAAAAATCCGGCTACGGCAACTATCTTAAAGGTTAAACAAATCTAATATGTTGAGAAAAATTTCGACCAAATCAATTATTTCAAACCCACATATTAATATTATCGAAGATGATGTCAAGGATAAATCTGGTAATATTTCAAGCTATATACTTTTTGACAAAAAAAATCTTGAGGGCGTAACAGTCATAGTTATAAATAAAGATAATAAATTTTTAATGTGCAAAGACTATTCATACCCTCAACAGAAAAAACTAATACAATTTTGCGAAGGAGCAATTGAGCAAAATGAAAAACCACTCGAAGCCGCTAAGCGGGAAATGAGAGAAGAGCTAGGTGCGATTGCAAGAAAAATAAATAAAATCGGAGAATTTCTAGCCATGCCTAGAAGGAGTAGCGCCAGAATGCATGTTTTTCTAGCTGAAGATATAGAAATAGGCTGTCAACAACTGGAAGATAGCGAATCTATTAATTTAGCATCTTATTCAAAAAATGAAATTATTAATCTAATTAAAAATGGTAAAATCGTACAGAATAATACACTATCTGCTTTAATGATTTACGAAGCTATCCACCATTAGGATTTATTTTTTTATTTTTGAATTAAGGGATTCTAAGTTGTACCTTTCATCAGCCTCAAGTAATGCAACCTTTCTCGCTAGCCTAAATAGTTTATCTTGGTCATCCTGTCTTTTTATGTAAGAGTTTAGAACATAAATTATAAATCCAAGCGTCAAAGTATATAACAACAAGTCTGCACCCCTACCCACTCCCATAAAATTCGCAATTTGGTTTGTAATTTCTGGGAATAGAACAGCAACAACCATTGCTAGGGCTAGAAATATTAGCATTATTTTTTTCCATGCTCTAGAGCTGTGACTATTCACTCTACTTAAAACAAAATATAGGATCATTAGGGCGGTAATCACGACTAACATTTGGATTAAAATCATCTTGTAATTTTCCTTATTAAAGTATCGAAACCTATATTTACAGCATTTATAACTGATTGACCTTTTGAACGAGAATAGTCAGTGTATTCAATCACGACAGGAATTTCTAGATAACTGTACTTACCCTTCGCAATTATCTCAATAATCTCTGATGCATGTGACATATCCGATAGTGTGATTTGTAATTTATCCGCAAATCTTCTATTAAACACTCTCAGGCCATTGTGTGTATCTGTGAGTTTTATACCGCTGGTTATATTGGAAAAAAATATTGCAAGTTTTAGTACTAAGTATTTTGATTTATTAATACCCTCTGCGTTGCCCAAAAACCTTGAGCCAAGCACTATATCATATTTACCCGATTTTATAGTACTGAGCATTTTAAAAACATCTTGAACCCTATGCTGGCCATCTGCATCATAAGTTACAAAATATTTTATTCTATTAATCTGCCTGGCAAACTCAATTCCAGTCTGGATTGCAGCACCTTGACCCATATTAATTGGATGCTTAATAAGAAATACACCTGACCGTTCAATCTCTTTTACTGAACTATCATTACTGCCATCGTCAACACATATAATATATTTGAAATCTTTTTTTAATTTTCCAATTACACTATGAATAACTGTTTCCTCGTTGTAGACGGGAATTATGATAGCTACTTCTGAATAACCCATATAAATACATATTATAGGAGAAGCTGTTATTTTAACAAATAGCAAGATGTTAATGACTTACCCTATTTGTTAAACTTAAAAGATGAATTTTACAAAAATTAATAAACCGAGAGTTCTTATTACATTACCAACCCTCGGCGAGCGCGTAGATCTCCTAGAAGAAACTCTTAAATCAATAGTCGAACAAAAAAATACTAAGTTAGATATCTTATTAGTTTTTCCAAAACACAAGAGGACTATTTATGAACTATCGAAAAAATACAATACCCTTATAGCAGAAGACCCAGGCACGCTTTCAGGGGCATTAAATGTTGGCGTGAACATGCTTAATAACGACTATGATTATTTTGGCTGGCTAGGTGATGATGACCTACTGTATGAGAATTCTTTGGAAATTACTTCAAGATTACTGGAGTGTAATCCAGAATCTGTAGTAGCTTATGGTGGTTGTGATTATATAGACGGCAGTGGCATAAAATTATACACAAACCATAGCAGTAAGTATGCACCTTGGGTAATTAGTTGGGGTCCGAATATTATCCCACTGCCAGGCATGCTATATCGCGCAGAGCCACTTATTAAAGCAGGGCTTTTTGACACAAACTTAAAATATGCCATGGACCTAG
>WBZT01002010.1_pt2 | contig 13004 bp, 9 predicted proteins | sample 5204241 | NCBI WGS metagenome assembly WBZT01 (sample SAMN12344358, study PRJNA552823) | activated sludge metagenome | biome: Activated sludge suspended growth; feature: Nitrification reactor; material: Wastewater; isolation source: activated sludge from nitrification reactor of wastewater treatment... | reverse complement strand
ATCCTCTGCTTAATTGGAAGAACCTAACCATCGCTTCTGTTAACCGTGTTTCAATCTAAATAACAAAGATTTAAATTGCCATTAATCATGATTATTCAAATTTAGAAATTAAATATTCTTGTTTGTATACGTTTAAACCAGTTCAAGAATGTTTAAAATTGGGGAGGCACACGGAGATAAAAAATGAAAAAGTTCTTATAAACAATTCAATTACAAGGACTTAATTGATTTAAGTGTGATCCCGTCAGGATCTACCTGGCTAACGCCAGTTAGACAGGTTCGAATCTACCTGGTTGACATTAGTCAGACTGGACGTAGACCCCTAATCTTATTTCAAATACGTTTTCCGAATGAATCGCTTGCCACTCGTAGATTTTAAATACTTTTCCCTGCTTCTTGCGCTTAATGAATCCGGATATTCATCTACAAAAAGCAGTGTATAAGGCGCTTTGGCTTTTGTACTTTTATTATATCCGGCGTTATGATCATGCAATCTTCACTCTAGGTCAGTCGTTATTCCAACATAGATCCAATTAAAATTTATACTCTTGATTACATATACTTTAAACATAAAAAAGGGGGCTATATTAGCCCCCTTTGTGATCCCGTCAGGATCTACCTGGCTAACGCCAGTTAGACAGGTTCGAATCTACCTGGTTGACATTAGTTAGACAGGACGTAGACCCCTAATCTTATTTCAAATACGTTTTCCGAATGAATCGCTTGCCACTCGTAGATTTTAAATACTTTTCCCTACTTCTTGCGCTTAATGAATCCGGATATTCTTCTATAAAAAGCAGGGTATAAGGCGCTTTGGCTTTTGTACTTTTATTATATCCGGCGTTATGATCATGCAATCTTCGCTCTAGGTCAGTCGTCATTCCAACATAGATCCAATTAAAATTTATACTCTTGATTACATATACTTTAAACATAAAAAAGGGGGCTATATTAGCCCCCTTTGTGATCCCGTCAGGATTCGAACCTGAGACCCTCTGCTTAGAAGGCAGATGCTCTATCCAGCTGAGCTACGAGACCAATCATTTTTTATCCGCAAACCATTGTTCGCTCTATCCAGCCTTGCAGTCCTCGTAAATCTTTGGATTTACGGGATGAGCTACGAGACCAATTATTTTTTATACGCAAACCATTGTTCGCTCTATCCAGCCTTGCAGTCCTCGTAAATCTTTGGATTTACGGGATGAGCTACGAGACCATATTTTATTTTCCAAAAGAAACCTTTAATCAAAAGATTTAGGTAACCTGGAAAATTAAAAACGGGTGCAAATATACACAGCCCTCGCAACAAGCCAAGATTATCTGTAGCAATCGTAAAAAATTCTCTTTAAAACTGCCAGAACGCGCTTATTTGGTAATGACCAATTTGTGAATGGCTTGTTCACCGGTAATACTACTTAGTTTTATCTCATAAATTCCTGATAACCAGTTTTGAATTTCGATTTCAAATTTATTTATTCCGGGCTGACTGTGCAGCATTGAACTTCCCTGAAGGTTGAAAATTTGAAAATCACTGATATCGAATTTGGAATCAACGATTATGTAATGGCCTTGCTGTTTGATCGAAAGATTTTGATTAAATAGATCCCGGCTTAGAACCGTATTTTTCACAACGAACGAAAATGTCTTTACACAGGATTCATCATCTGTCACCGTGACCGTATATGTCCCGAATTTAAGATTATCGATATCCAAGGTTCTGCTTCCATTACTCCATTGAAACTTATAAGGAGGTCTACCCCCAACAATGGCAAGGTGCACATATCCATTGTTTGTCCCATTGTCTGAATGAAGCATGGAATCAATAATAGCTATTGGATCGTCAAAAGTCAATTCAACAATAAGGGTACTATCACAACCATTTACATTCTTCAAATGAAAGACCTGACTTTTATTGTTTTTATCAAAAATCACGTTATTGATGGTTGTTGTCCCTTCATTACAAAATGTATCCCGTAAAAATTCTGTGGTTGCTGAATTGAGTTGAATATCCACATCTATAATGGAATCGCAATTAAATTGACCGGCTTTACTAAGAATTACTCTGCCACTGGTATTACCTGCGTAGAAAAGCTGATTGCCCACTTTAACCGTATCTCCAAAACAGATGGAAGAAGTATATTTTGTACCAGTGGTAGAGCATTCGAATAATTTTAAGATCCAAAAATCAGCCGCTGTGTTGGTATTTGGCAAATCATTATTCAGACTGAAAGAACTTGAAACTAAATAAGTATCTGAGTTATCTAAAATCAAAGCACCAGCTGCATCTCCTCTTGAACCACCATAATTGTTGGAAGCAATGAGTTCTCCTTTAGCGTTGAGCTTGAACAACATTACATCTTTATCTCCATAATTAAGTTTAATATCCCTATCCGTTGAATTACTCGTGGCTGTAATAATTAGTTCACCGGCTGAATTGATTCTGGCAGCAACTGCTTCATCATCTTTGGTTCCCCCAATTATGCGTTTCCACATTTGATTACCCAATTCGTCATACTTTATGGCAAAAATATCTTTTCCACCTATCAGAGAATCAATATCTCCACCGGAAGTGCTAACATTCAAGACATGTATCACTCCTTTGTCAGGGGTCACCACACTTTCGACCAACACATCATCACCTGGACCACCAAGCATGTAGGCTAATATTTTATTTGAATTGCGATTGAGTTTGAATACAAAAATATCTTTTTTACCTTTATTGGCAAGACCAATGTATGCCCCTTCATTGCTGGATGTCGTCTCTCCGGTGACATAAAAACTACCAGCATCAATGATGGCTATTTTCTTAGCGATGTCATCTTTAGATCCGGAAAAAGATTTAACAGATACCAGATTTCCTGATTCGTCGATGGTGCCCACAAAAGCATCGGTTAAACCAACATTGGGCGGCAAATCTTTGTCATTGGATTTAGAACTTCCTACAAAAATTATTTTACCTTGTTCTAAGAATTTGACATCTAATATCTGATCGTTATTGGTTCCCCCAAAATTTTTACCCCATAATCTGGCATTGGTTAATGGATTATATAATAATATATGACCATCGATCAATCCATAATTGGCAGTAACATCTCCTCCTGAACCATTAGCCTGTCCAACACAAATTAGATTGCCATTGGGCAATACATCCACAGCATTGAATAGATCTGCTTGCGGCGAACCAAATGTTTTTATGTTTTTTAAATTACCGTTTTTATTTACTACTGCAATGGTCATATCTGTAAGACCTTTGTTCGCAATGTTGGTTGAATTAGAGCTACCGACAAAAGCGATCAAACTATCATTCACGACCGTTCCACCATAGGCTAACTCTGTATTATTGCCACCATACAGTTTAGACCAGATTTTGACGGGTTGCGCATGTAAAACAAATGAGCTAAGAATTACAAAAACCAGTATTTTGAAAAGATGATTCATAATTTGATTTTATTATTAAAAAGCTAAATTAATACAAAATGAGCTTCAGCTTCATTTATTCTACCATTTTCTTTCTTTTAAGTTGGATATCAATACTATACAAATAGTGTAATTACTTAATATTAGAGAAAAATAAAATATATTCTGATCCTGTATATGATTTTAAAGAAACATCCTATCTTCGCTTCATAAATTAACTAATAAATCTTACATTATGAAATTTAAATTTTCAACTCTTATTATTATTGCAAGCATATGTGCTTTTACTAAAGCAGATGCTCAAGTTCAGGATTACAAGTCGGCTGTCGGGCTACGATTTGGATATCCATTAAGTATTAGCTACAAAACATTTATTAATGAAAAGGCTGCATTAGAGGGTATTGTAGGTTTTAGGTCTTATGCTTATTATAGTTGGATCAATGTTGGGGCATTTTATCAGCATCACATGGCGATAAACTCTGTAGATGGATTAGCCTGGTACCTTGGTGGAGGAGCCAATGTATATTTGTGGTCATATGACAATACCTATTATCCTAATAATGACTATGCTTCAACCTCATTTGGTATTTCAGGGGTTATTGGTTTAGATTATAAATTTAAGGACATTCCGCTTAATCTTAGCGTAGATTGGATGCCTACTGTGATTATCGGAGGAGAATTTTTAGGTGGATTTGGAGGAAGTTACGGTGGATTATCTGCCCGATATATTTTGAAATAGTACTTTTTACTTATAAAACTTTTAAAAGCCTTTGTTACTACAACAAAGGCTTTTTTTTTGAATAAAAGTTTTTGAAGTCAAACTTTTATTTCCATACCAACTGTTAAATAGCTTCAAACTTAAATATTCACCCCAAACCTGCTTTAAAAATTCAAGAACGACTACTATTAAAATCATTATATTGGCATTTTAAATCTAAAACAGGCTTTCCATTTACCTTAAGCTTACGATGAAAACATTATGTAGAATCTATTTCCTATTACTTCAGATCTCTATTATTAATGCGCAGCATTCCATTGTAAATAGTTCCAATGATATTCGCTCTTTCGGAATGGGTGGATGTGGTGTCGGTATCTATAATCCTATAAATTATATTAACAATACTTCGCACTTAGGACTAATTTCTACCTCTGTGATCTATGCAGATATTCGATCCTATTATTTTGTTGAGGATCTTCATCAAGCTAAGTTTCAGGCTATTGTAAAATCTTCAATCAATGATGCCTTTGGCATTGAGATTCAGCGAGACGGCAGTAAGGAATTCAACGAGATCATCATAGGTACAGCCTATAGCCGAAAAATTCTAAATAAAAGTTCACTTGGCATTGGCCTCCAGTATTACCAGCAAAACGCTCCGGAATCTGGTGTTCAAAGGACCTTTTTTCCAAAAATTGGTTTACAATTAAATATTATACCTCGTTTAATAATTGCTACACAATTGAATAACCCAATTCCATTTTTTTCCAAGAGTTTGTTGAAAATCCCATCACAATTCAAGTTTGGCATAAATTATAAAATATATACCGAATTGAATTTCTATAGTGAAATCAACATGACTAACGGAGAAGATACCCATATGCGATTTGGAATTGAGTATCAACCGATTGAAACCATAGCGATTAGAACCGGGTTTGTAACAAATGGCAATTTTTCTTGCGGCTTAAGTTTTAAGATTAAGCAATTGGTTGAACTCATCGTTGGCTATGAATTACATCCGGTCTTAAAATCTTCAGCAGGAGCTGGATTCGCTTACAGATTTAAAAAAGAAAAAGTTTAAAAAACGAAATATTAGCGTTTAACAAACTTTCGAACTTCTTTACTTCCATTGTATTCCATCAGTACAGGGTATAATCCCGGGTGCAGTTCCGCAACAGGTATTGCTTGATTGGTTTTGGCATAAGAATACTTTACAAGATTGCCCCCCACATCAAAAAAAGATAATGAAATATCAAAGTCTTCATTAGACTGAACTTTAATATCATTCTGTACCAAAGTTGGAAATAACTGAGCTGATTTCAATTCTTCATTACGAACTGAACTTGGTGTACCCAGAAAAAAGGCTTTTCTATTATTCTTGATCGCATTATCTGCTTTTTCATCTTGCGTAGCAGAACCACAAAGACTGGAAAAATAAAAAGCAACAGAATCACCTGCGACGGTTGCCGGCGCTGTCCAACTAAATGTCCAACTGGCGGTACTATCTACCAATTGTTTAGAATCAGATTGTCGAACGTATTGACGACCAAAAGTGGATCCTGTGGTCAAATTGGAACCCGTACCTGCTTTTAAAATACCACATTTTTTATTCAGAGGATCCAGACAGGTAAGCTCAAATCCGGTAACTTTTGCGTTACTCTTATGCGTTAAGGTAATGGTATATTTTACATTGGCCTGAACGGTATCCGGAATTCCGGATATGGTAACGGTTCCAACAAATTTACCACCAGAGTGGCAACCCGATTTTTCACAAGTAAGTTCTCCTGGAGCACCCGTAACTTCTGGATCTGGATTCCTGGGATTCATTGAAACAGAACTTATAATAATTCCTATACATAATCCGCTAATAATTAAGTAAATATATCTCATTTCATCAATTTAAGTGCGCAAATATAACGATTCTATTTAATCCTTTTATCTTCCAAAACCATGTAAAACCAATGCCTAAAAGTTTCTACAAATTAAATTCTCTTCACTAAATAAGAAAATGATTATTCAATTTTTAAATCAAAGTGAATAGATTATTACTTCCCACTGGCCTTTTAACATTATAGGACTCACCAAATCTGACCTGAATGTTTCGTCCGGCAACCCTTGCTTTACCGATGATCTCGTCAAAAAATTCTTTACCCGATATCGCTGATTCCGGTTCTTGGGAATCAGGATCATAGAATTGGGATTTGAAACATTTGATTGCCTCAATTTTCTGCTCCATGTAATCAGAAATATCAAAAATAAGGTCAGGCTTCAGATAATAATCCTGGGTGTAATGATAGACTACTTTGGGCCGAAAGGCCTCTTGTGTTTGACCTTTCCAGTTGCTTTCAATTCTTCGCAATCCTGCGTAAAAGCAGGCATTAGCGATAAGTTGAGATGCCCTGCCATGATCCGGGTGACGATCTTCCAGAGCATTGGCTAATACAATTTGAGGTTTACAAGCTCTGATAACAGGAATAATTTCCCTAATGGACTTTTCATCATTAAGAAAAAAACCATCCTTAAGATTGAGTTGAGTCCGAAAACGCGCTCCCAGAAATTCCGCCGCAGCCCTTGCTTCCTGTGTCCGAATTTCTGCACTTCCGCGTGTACCCAATTCACCCAAAGTGAGATCCAAAATACCAAAGCTATACCCTTTATCCCGATGACTTAAAAGCGTTCCACTACAGGATAACTCTACATCATCCGGATGAACCCCAATAGCCAGAATATCTATTTTTTGAACTTCTCCTACCATCTTATTAATGCTGATCCCCAGGTAAAACCACTACCGAATGCAGCAAGGCAGACCAGGTCACCTTTTTTAATTTTACCGGCTTCAAAAGCCTCGGTTAGTGCAATTGGAATTGAAGCTGCCGTCGTATTGCCATATCGTTGAATATTATTCCAAACCTGATCATCCCTAAGCTTTAATTGACGCTGGACAAATTGGCTTATTCTTAAATTAGCCTGGTGTGGAATTAGGATCGAAATATCCTGTGCGGTCAGACCTTCCTTTTTTAAAGATTCCATGATTACCTCCGGAAATTTGGTAACGGCAGTTTTAAAAACGAGTTGACCATTCATGTGAGGAAAGTAGTCTTCTGACTCCCACATTTTCTTGGTCAAAAAAATTCCGCCATATTTCTCGTCGCCATAACCAAAACGTTCGGTACCCAGATGATATCCTCCATGAGAACCTGGGTTAATAAATGCTAATTCTTCTGCATATGTTCCATCTGAATGCAGACAGGTATTAAGAATTCCTGGTTCAACTGAGGGTTGTAAAACCGCTGCACCAGCACCATCACCAAAAATAACCGTTACATTTCTACCTCTGGTACTGAAATCCAATCCCATGGAATGCATTTCAGACCCAATGAGCAGAATATTCTTGTATTGACCCGTTTTGATAAACTGATCTGCAATACTTAAACCATAAATAAATCCAGAACATTGATTTCGTATGTCCAGTGCAGGTGCTTCATACTGGGACATTTTCAATTCCCTTTGAACCAACACACCACAACCGGGAAAAAAGTAGTCTGGACTCAATGTAGCAAAAATGATAAAATCAATTTCTGATTTGTCAACACCGGCCCTCTCCATGGCAATTTCTGCCGCACGAGCACCCATGGTTGTTGTTGTCTCCAGATTGCGTTTCCCATATCTGCGTTCTTCAATGCCTGTGCGTTCTATGATCCATTCTGAAGAAGTATCCATTACCTGGGTTAATTCTTCATTGGTTACAACCTGTTCCGGAACATAATACCCTAATCCGGCGATTTTTGTGTAATTCATGGTTCACCTTATTTTGTTGCAAGATATGCAGAAATTGGTGTTGAGGTCAATCCTAGTATTTACATTACAAGATTTAAAGGAAGCTTAATACTTGAATCTCAACCCCAATGTCCAGAAATTAATGAGAAGTATTTGTTTTGTATAATTTCATACACCCCCTAAAGTTATTTGGCTTTCTCTCCCCTATCAAAATCCCTTATATTACATTTCTTTCGCTCTCATTTGCTATTATCACGAACCCCTTGGGTTGAAATGGGATATATAGTTTGTTTAATGATGAATCATCATCATATCCAGTAACTGACCAATCGTATTTTTCAAATCTTTACGATCAATTATAAAGTCCAGAAATCCATTCTCCAGAAGAAATTCAGACCTTTGAAAGCCTTCCGGAAGGTCCCTTTTTATGGTTTCTTTGACTACTCTGGGGCCTGCGAAACCTATTAATGCTTTAGGCTCTGAAAAATTGATATCTCCGAGCATTGCAAAGGAAGCTGTGACACCACCCGTTGTCGGATCAGTTAGAAAGGACAGGTACGGCAATTTAGCTTTAGCCAGTTGGGTTAATTTGGCAGAAGTCTTTGCCATTTGCATTAATGAAAAGGCAGATTCCATCATTCGGGCGCCTCCGGATTTAGAAATAATCATAAATGCAGCTTTTTCTTCAATAGCCAGATCAATTCCTCTGCTTATTTTTTCGCCCATTACAGAACCCATTGAACCTCCAATGAACGTAAAATCCATTGCTGCTACAACCAAAGGCTTGTTGTTAATATGTCCAATAGCTACGGTTATAGAATCGTTTTTTCCGGAAGATTTACGAGCATCTTCCAATCGTTTGGTATAGGGTTGTAGATCCGTGAAATCTAGAAAATCATAAGATTCCAATTCATCAAAAACAGTTTCATAGTTGTCACCGAATAATATTCCAAAGTATTGATCAGAACTAATTCTCGTATGATAATTACAGCTTGGACATTTATAGAAATTGTCATTCAATTTCATTGTGGTAGACGTAGTACCACAATCCGGACATTTGTACCACAAACCATCCGGTGTTTCTTTTTTTAACTTAGTTGCTGTTGAAATTCCCTCTTTGAGGCGAGTAAACCATCCCATATCACAATCAATTTTTTATTTATGATTATGTCATAGGATCGGTGCAAATGTAAAAGGGATTTCTGAAATAAATTAACTTTATGCGAACAAGTATTCGCCTTTTTCACTTAATATATGAAATTACTAATGCAATGAGGGTATGTCTAATCGGCTACGGAAGAATGGGGAAAGCTATTGAAATTCAAGCAATTAACAGAGGACATACCATAACTTCAATTGTCGGAAGCGCCCAACAAAATCAACTAGCCGATCATCTTGGCAACTGTGATGTGGCTATTGAATTTACCAATCCTGAGAGCGCCCTGGATAATATTTTGGCTTGTTTCGAGCATGGAGTACCTGTCGTTTCCGGTACCACTGGTTGGCTGAAATACTGGGAAACCATGAAAACTTATAGAGAATTATCCAACGGGGCCTTGTTATGGGCATCTAACTTTAGTATTGGTGTAAATTTAGTCTTTGCAATCAATGAATTCACAGCCAGCCTTTTAAATAAATATCCGGATTATAAAGCCTCTATACATGAAATTCACCATATTCATAAATTGGATGCTCCAAGCGGAACAGGATTGAGCCTAGCCAATCAAATTTTGAACATTAATCATCGATATTCAAACTGGAAGTTATCCGATGAAGTTCAGGCTTCAGACGAACTTCCAATTGAAGCCATTCGAGAAGGAGAGGTAGTTGGGTATCATGAAGTACGGTATTCCAGTCCTATTGATGAAATTAAATTAATCCACAACGCTTTCAACAGAGATGGTTTCGCCCTTGGATCCGTAATAGCTGCGGAATGGATTCAAGGCAAATCAGGGCTTTTCACCATGAAAGATGTCCTAGGACTTAACCATTCATGATCCTTAGATCTACCATCGAAAAGGTAATGGACACTGCCAAGATTGAGGAAGTGGTCAGGTCTTACGTTGATCTAAAACATCGCGGAAGTAATTTATTGGGATTATGTCCATTTCATAAAGAAAAAACACCTTCATTTACCGTTTCCCCTACCAAGAATATCTACAAATGTTTTGGATGTAGTCATGCCGGTGACCCCGTGAAGTTTATTATGGAAATCGAACAATTAAGTTTTCCAGAAGCCATTAGGGTCCTTGCCAAGCGTTACAATATTCCGATTGAGGAGACTGCCCTAACAGAAGATCAGAAGAAAGAGTCTTTAGAGCTCGAAAGTTTGAACATAATCAATAAATGGGCCGGTGAATTTTTTCAAAAACAGCTTTGGGAAACGGAATTAGGAAGAAATATTGGCTTGACATATTTTAAATCGAGGGGATTTTTAGAAGCCACTCTCCGGAAATTTGAAATTGGTTTTGCTCCGGATGAGACAAGATGTCTTTCACAAGCCGCAGAGCAATCCACCTATTCAATAGAACTGGTACAAAAACTTGGATTGGTTAATTCATTTGGCTCAGATTTTTTTAGAAACAGAGTTATTTTTCCAATACATCATCAAAGCGGAAAAATCATCGGATTTGCAGGTAGGATTATGTCTTCCGATGCCAAAATTGCGAAATACATTAATTCTCCGGAATCCGAAGTTTATAAAAAAAACAAAACACTTTATGGACTTCATATTGCAAAAAATAGCATTAGAAAGCTCAATCGAACTTTACTTGTTGAAGGTTACACAGATGTTTTAACACTTCATCAGGCCGGCATTGAAAATGTAGTCGCATCTTCGGGGACTTCTTTGACGGAAGAACAAGCAGCTTTATTGGCCAGGCATTCTAAACATGTAACTATACTGTATGATGGAGATTCTGCTGGTATAAAAGCAGCGATCCGGGGTGTAGATATTTTGATCAAAGAAGGATTAAATGTACAGATTGCCCTGATTCCTGATGGTGATGACCCGGATAGTTATCTGAAAAAAGTTGGCACCGAAAAGTTTGAAGAATTCCTCAATAAAGAATCTAAGGATTTTATCTTATTTAAAATTCAACTCTTTAATGAAGAAACTAAAAATGATCCTGTAGCAAAGTCAACTGCCATAAAGGACATTCTGTCCAGTATTGCAAAAATTCAAGACCCCATAAAGAGAAGTCTTTATTTACAACAAACCTCCCGATATTTAATGGTAGATGAACAGACCCTTGTTCAATCCACCAATAAAATAATTCAGGAAGAATTAAAACAACATTCCTTTAGACATAAAAGGGAAGCACTAGATAGAGACGAAGAAATTATTCGAGAACAAGAAGAAAGGATTGTTGGGTTTAAACAAGAAAATTCGCAATACTTACCTGCCGGTGACGAAGCTCAAGAACGTGAAATAGTAAGAATAATCATATTGACCGGTGACCAACCATATGGAGATAGCGATTTTAGTATTGCACAATTTACTATTGAAAATATTTCTGATGTACTTGAATTATTTGACAATAAAGAGTATATTGAATTAATACAAGAGGTCAGTCAACGACTTCAAATTGGTGAAAAAATTAATACAAATTATTTTCTACATCATCCTAATCCATCCATTTCCAAATTGGCCATAGACCTAAGTACCACACCGTTTGTCTATAGTGAAAATTGGGAGAAAAAACATGGAATATTTATGATCAATAATTATACAGATCAGGAATATCAAATTAAAGACATTGAAAAAATAATTAAATTAATTAAATACAGGAAAATTGAAAAACTAATTCAAAATCTAGATAAAGAAATACAATTCATGCCTCTGGAAGAGCAAATTGAAATGTTAAAAGTACGCGAAGAATATCGACGACTTAAAACCAATCTTTTCCTGGAAGTTTGGGGAAATTAGACCCAAAAATAATTTTCATCCCATTACTAATTTAAGCTAGGTATTAAAGGACTAAATTATTAACTACTACCCTTAAGCTAAAGGGTTATAGGATAAAATTTTCTATTCTACCATCCACTTTTCCAGTATATTCATTGATCTGGATTTTACTCGGACGAAATAAATTCCCGGACATAGCTGAGACCCATTAATCTTAAGAAGATGTCTATTGGAACTGGTCTTTTCCTGATAAACAGCACGGCCTGAAATATCCATCAAAACCAAATTAAGCTCTTCTTCTAATGGGTTTTGTATCTCAATGATCCCCTCATCGTGAAACGGATTTGGAATAAGGTTTATTTGTACTTTATTTGATACATTGTTTACCGCCACAAGAGATTTTACTTCAAACGGTCCCACACTTTTTTTGCAATTGTTTGCATCCGAAATGTTGAAAGTATATGAACCGGGTAAAAGATTATCAATGTCTTTGGTAGTTTCACCACTTGACCATTTGTATTGGTAATTTGGTACTCCACCAAAAACATTTAAGTGAATAAAACCATTAGCTGAACCCTGAATGCTGTGTTGAATTTCAAGATTTACATAATTTATTTCTAGTGGTTCGTTGATTTGAAAACTTTTATTAATTTGAGAATTGGTTGAATCGGTTACAGTTACCGAATATATACCTTTTCCAAGATTAATTATTTCCCGGGTATTTCCTCCATTTGTCCATATAAAACGATACGGTTTAACGCCACCCTCAACATTAATTTTAATAGAGCCATTTTGATCACCAAAACAGCTGACCGGATGAATTTCCCATGAAGCTATGGATAGAATGGCTGCGTTTGCGAGGGTAATATTTTTACAAATTTTTGACAAACCGCACTCGTTTTCCAATTCTAGACAAACCTCATAAGTACCTTCTGTCAAATATTTGTGCGTTGGGTTTAGTTCATTGCTGGTTGTTCCATCACCAAAATCCCAGTTTCTTCGTTGAATAATTCCAGAGGAGAGATCATAAAAATGCAATTCGAGATCGCTGCGTTGAAAATCAAAAACAGGATCTAATTTAGTTTGTTCGAAAATTTCAAAACTTGAATTTGATTCGCAATAATTTTGTTTTGATCTGAGCAACAATTCATATGTACCCGGCCGGTCAAGGGTTAAGTTAAAATCGTT
>WBZT01002413.1_pt1 | contig 13006 bp, 8 predicted proteins | sample 5204241 | NCBI WGS metagenome assembly WBZT01 (sample SAMN12344358, study PRJNA552823) | activated sludge metagenome | biome: Activated sludge suspended growth; feature: Nitrification reactor; material: Wastewater; isolation source: activated sludge from nitrification reactor of wastewater treatment... | reverse complement strand
GTCCGACAAAAAGCGAAACAACGGCATCCTTTCGCCTTCACTGCCAGCCGCCGGTTGCCCAGTTCCCGGTATCGCATACTCGATCTCACCAAAACAGTTGAGATAGCTCTCCAACTCACGTAAATGAAAAAGTATTTTTCGATCGACACCGTCCAGGCTACTAGGCGGATACGTGTTTTCAAAAAAAAGTAGCAGCCCGCCAGGTTCAAGTGCGTCCCATGCCCTTTGCAGTACATGTGGCAGTAAATCTCTTCGCACGTAGACGAGCATATGCACAAACGCGATGACGCTAAACTGTCGATCGTAACTGATCGCATCCGCGGAGATATTGCGTACGTACATGCGCCCCCCGAGCCGATCTTGATAGTGTCGAAACAGGTTTAACGCGTTCAACAGCGGCACGATGTCAATTTCGCAGCAGACACCCAACTGAAGCTCTTTCTCCAGCTCAAGGAGCAGTTGCGCTGTCAACGCACCGGCATTGCCTCCATGTTCCAGGAACGAAAGATCTGTACGCCCTCGAAAATGCCGTCTGATCACTGCCGCTATGGTCGACGCTTTGTAGATATTCCCCGGAATCAAATAATTCTCCCAGGACTCCTGATATAGGCGGAATTTTTTCCCGTGGGCTTCCCAGTTCCAGGAATAGGCCACACGTTCGAGTTCCGGAGCCAAAGCGGGCTGGTCGGCAGACAGTTGGCCCTCCCTCACTTTCTCCACAACCTCGTCAATGAATGATCGTGGCAAGCGCTTGGGAAACGTGTCAAGCATATCCCCGCGATACAGTAAATCTCCGAACAAAGCCTCAACGATATCCGGCGATTGCCCCACCACCTGCGCCCCGGTAACATTGGTTTCGACAATCGCCGCACGCTGGTCGTAGTACCAGCCCAGAATAGATCGATTCTCAGGCACGCGCCTCCGCTTACAATGGTATACCCAATACCCATCAAGGATTTCATCCGGAACACCCAGCACTTCCGCTACCGACGTCTTGGTCAAGCGACCGAGGCGCCTACCTTCGACCATCAGCGCGTGATCCAGATACAGACACCCTGAAGGGGAAACCGCGTTCATTGCCCGCGCCAAGAAATCCTGGGACGCAGACGTCTCGAACAGATCGACCGAAGCGTGAACGAAAACAATATCGTAGGCTGAGCGCTGCAATGGAAAAAACAGGTTGTACACCTCTCCCTGTTTATAGTTGAAGACTGCATTGCGAGTGCGCCGACTAAAAAAGCAGTCCCACTCGATCGAACGACACACAGCCTCCTGAAAGCGCTTGGTATCGTCCGTAGCCCGAAGATGATTGCCGGTAAGTAAAGCATGCATCATTTTTTTCCTATACGGACTTGTTCTATCGATTCTTCAATTGGACAGGATCGTTTGTTGAAACGCTGAGAAACACCTGAAAGGCGTTGAGGCGACTAAACACCCGCATTGTTTCTATACATAGTCTGCTGTTGGTCTCGTCACGATCCGCCATAATGCACGGGGCTATCGTCATGGTCCCCTTACACGCCAGCGGGACTGCCCAATCCCTGCAATTTGCTGGACGACAGTGTGGGCTATCGCAGTTTAGATAGGCATCTAGCATTCGCTTGGAATCTTCCAGAGCGTTCTGATTGCCAAACATGACGCCGATATCCTTAAGTGCCTTCACGTGATGTGGAATGTGATTCTCAATACGCTTTCTTTCCAATACCCCGTTTGCTTTATGGCTGCTGTCGTCAATGCCATAGTATCCATAGTTGCCAGCCGCTATCTCTCTATGTTCCGCCGCAGCAATGGCCAACGCCCTTTCACGATATTCCTGTTTGCCAGTGGCGGCATATAGCCAAGTCAGTCCAAGGCCCATTATTAAGTTGGTGTTGCGAACATACCGCTGGTGGTCGTTCCGGTTATACCCATACCAATAATAAAAGCAGCCGTGACATCCATCTGGAGATGTTCCCAGGCTCCATGAGTCGGTCACAGCCCTTTCTGCCGCGCGCAGGAACTCCCGGTCGCCTTCGGTCGCGACGTGGAGTTGTGCGAGACAGGCCACAGCATACCCGGTCTGAATCATGTACGGTGTCTCGGGTGGATTGCATGGCCCAGCAAAAGACGGAAGAGCGCCAGCTTCACCACATTTCTGTGTCTGAACGTTCATCTCTGGTCTATACGGCCACCCGGAACGACCGCTACCATCGACCGTCTGCAACGCCAGCAAACGCTGACCGTCGGCAATTGCACGCTCCAGGGAGCCCTTCACCTTTCTTGCGTGGAGAGCGAGCGAGCCAAGACAGTCGAACGCGACCGCCAGCGAATTGACGTAATCGCCCGCTTGCAGCGCAGGCATGTCGTCGATCTTGGTGGGGACTCGGAAAATCGTCGCTTCAGCCCTCACCGCAGTCGTTTTCAAAACAGCAAGAAGGCAAAATGCCAAGAAAAGACCAAAATTAAGGAAACGACTTTTCATAAGATAGCGGTCCTCGAATCTTTCAAATGAGCTGGCAGCGTGGCCTTGGCTCCCGGTGTCCGGCGGCAATTTAATTGCCACTCTTGTTGGTGGACCACTGTCACATGACACCCAATTTCTTGCGTATTGAATTCATGAGCTCAAGGCTTGACCACAAATCGTATGACCGAGTTCTCCTTCGCGGCTTCCCTGGAGCATTGTTGCATTTCGGTGGCGCTAATCCTTCCCACATCCCCAAATTGCCCCAACATCGCGTCAATTTCCGAAGCCGTAAACTGGACGGCATAATCCTTGTTTTTTAGGTCGGACTTCAGAACCTCGAAAATTACCAGAACGCCGCCATGCTCCAGATTTTCCCAGCAATTCTGGAGTGCGGGCATACGTTGTTCCTTCGGCACGTATAAAAATGTCGAAAACGCTGAAATAAGCGAGTATTTCTGATCGAATCGAAAGTCCTGCATCTTCAGGTTGCTGATAAAGAAGCGATTGTATAGCTTATCCCTGAGGCCCCGGTAGATTCTATACGCTCCGGCCAGATAAATATTATTGAGGTCGCAACATACTCCCTTGTTAAATTCCAGATTGTCAGCGAGCAGTAACTCAATGACTAACTGCCCATACGCGCCTCCGAAATCGACATAAGACAACGGCCTTTGTGCCGTGCAGTAATTGAAAACAATGTGGCGGATTGCAGCAGCCTTGTAACTGAGCCCGGACATCAGGTAGCTGATCACCTGATGGCTAAAACACAGCTCCGATCCTAAGGTCTTGGCAGGATTTTTGGCAGTCGGTTCGACGCCGGTAATCCACGACATGTCATCGAGAACATGCCCCTGTTGTACCCATCGGCGGGGCGAAGCAACTATCGTATCTGCACTGTTCAGCGCCAATTCAAGAAAGATATCGTCAAGCCTTTGCACATGAACCGCCTGTCCAACCAAGCGATTCGCCATGTCACCGATGATCAATGCCGCGTAATTCTCAAAATACCACGAGAGCAGTGAATTGCTGGGCGGGATACCAGCAGCTTTCGGAAATCTGATGTAGGCCCCGCCGCCCAATATTTCCCCCTCACTTGCAAACAAGGTCTGTAGCTGTTCTACGGTCCAAAAGCCTCGCTCCTCGGCCCTGACATTCAAAGGAAGGATCAAGGACCCGCTGGACGAAAGCATACGGTTCAGTTGATAGTAGAACGCATGCCCCCAGGGGTCCTGAAATACACGATTGTTCGCCCCCAGCACCAGAAGATCAAAACCGGAAGCGCCGTCGGGATAGTAAAACGAGCCGATCACTTTCATGTCTGGAGGGTACATGGGAATTCCAGACGTTTGCGCAAAGACATGCAAGGTTCGCTGTTCAAGATCGGGCGTAACGTCTTTTAGCTTGGCGATTTCCAAGGTCACATGTGAGGCTGCTGATAGAATCAGGCCGCTCATGCCATTCTTATCAAGGTTGGTTTCCATCATTGATATAGACTCCCTAGGGTATTGAGGCAGGCAGGGTTGCACGCTCAGTTCTAAACTCGGAATGTTTTCGTCCCTGCCCGTACGCGGACGCCTTTCGTGCCGGCCGCCGAAGAAATTTCTATACTGCAATCATGTTGAAGGGGCTGTCCAAACTTGACCTCTGTTTCCCTTCCCAGTGGTGCCAACGCTACGTCATACTTGCTGCTGGTGGTCCACTCTTGCATTTCGCTGAAGGTTGCGGACCAGGGGCGCGCGAGGCCGTCCATCAGCAGCGCGGTATAAACCTGCTCCCCATGCAAGTCAGGGTGATTCATGAACACGAAATGGCCACCTTGATTAATAATTGATTTACGGGCTGCCAGGACGCGGTCCAGATAATGCTGCTGTGGTCCGGTTCCGGCATCGAGACTGCTGTGGGTGGACATCAGCATCAGCTTGCCGATCGCCGGCTGATCATCAACGATTCGCAGCACGCGATAAGGGAAACGACTCACCCGACCGATCGCTTCTCCGTAAGACATCCCCGCCTCTTCGGCCCATTTGTATTGCAGATCCCCGATGAAGCCAATATAGTCGCCCCCGTGAGAGGTGACGCCGCGCAGCGAAATGCCAGTCTCACGAGTGATCGAAGCGATTTCCGAATTGAAGTCCTGTTGGCTCCTCGCACCAGTGTGAAGGGCGATTTCGTGGCCGGCGTGTGCGAGTAGTCTGGATTGATGCGGAGGGCAGTTCCAGGCAAGAAAGCACCATGTCGCCCGCAATCCCTGATCCGCGTAGAAGGCCAACAAGCGACGTATCTGGCTGTCGGTGATCGGTCTGTCGTAGTCGCTGCGCACGGTACAAGCCCACTTGTAACCGTGTGGCCAAGCGCCGATACGCAACCACTGACTTCCATTGGCAAGCGCCAAATCCCGCAGACTCGCAATAAGCCAGGACTCCAGCGCAGTGGACGGGAGCTCGCTACCCATCTGATAATAGCCATCGGGCAGCGGGGGCCAGGCCATCAGTGCGCATAAAAGGTCAAGGATCGGAATACCGAGTACCAGTCGCCGACCGTCGCTCACCGCAACAGGAAGCAACTTATCCTCTTTACATTCCGACCCAAACAACACGGGCACCCACTCGGCTGTGGGCTCGAACGTCTGGAAGGCAAAGACTTCCTTGTGGTACCGCCTATCCGCAGGTACATAAGAGTAAGGCTCGCCGCGCGCCCCGGTCTTGGGGTCCTTGGCAAACAAGACAGCCTTTGGATACTCAAACACCGTCAACATGCGCTCTGGCGTAAGGTGCAGCCTCAACGTTGGGGCGGCTCGTGTGTGGGCAATCAGCCCAAGCGTTCGAAGTAGGTCCTTGGAGAGCGGTCCCTCCAGAAATGCCCCAGAACTAATCTCGCCTCTGGCCGCTTCCCGGGGATAAATGTGTAGCGCAGCTCGATCCGCTCGCTCCTCGCCATCCCACGGAATTACCCCATGCTTGCGAAACAAATTCTCACAGCACCCGCTCCAATAGAAAGCGCCCTGCTGTTCCTGTATGAAGGAAACCTCGCTATTGTCAAGTTTATGAATCAGCATGGGCAATCACGTGCTCGTTAGAAATTACTGTCGCGGATGTCGAGCGGATGGTCTCTTCGATCACGTCCCTGAAACGATCTCCATACTTGTAGGGCAGCAGAGACCAGGCGCCGCTAGCTAATAGCGGATCATGTGGCCATTTTTCATAATAAACCAGCCATTTCAGCGAAAACTCACGGAAGACATCCCGCTTCGAAAATTCGAACATTTCCGCCAGATCGATGATGTGGACAAAATGGTAGGCATTGACGAATTTGTCACCAATCTTCTTTTTGAAATTGGTTGGATAGGCAAACAAATCTTTGTCGTCGAATTCGAGATAAAACTGAAGATGATTAATTTCCGCTGCAATCAAACTGACCACTGAAATTTGCCTCCACCTTTGGGTAGGCATTGCGGAAATATCCGGTCTGTAATCGCCGTCGGCCACAAATACCTTGGCTCGGCAGTCCTGGTCGACCATCAGGCTGCAGTTGAACACGTTCGGCTGCGGGTAACTAATAAGTGAGCGAACAATGTTGAACTGTAGAAGCCTTTCCTCATTGCGTTCAACATAATTTTCCCACCGATAACTCGTTGCCTTCTCCAGACTGCCTGCAATAACCCCTTCTCCGGGAATGTCAACCTCGAAGCTCGAGAGTTGCCGAAGTACAGGCTTGTCAAAAACCAGGCGTAGTCGGGTGAACCCCGTGAGTTGATAGCGGCTGTTAAGGCAAAACTCTGCATCGTACAGTGGCAGCAAGTGCTCTACGGCATCAAGATTCCGATTCAGCAATTCCTGGTAAGGAATATCGAAACGCTCCAGCACCTTCCTACACGAAATTATCATCCGGAGCACTGTTAGCCAGCCATTGAGCGTGTACAGCGGAGGACTGGATGGATATTCTTCTACGATCCAGCCGTATTTTTTCTTTATCAAGACACCGGACTCATCGATCGGAACTGAAAAACTGGCGAACACCTGGCAGAGTTGTTCGCGATATTCTTTCCCGGTATGCTTTGACAGATCACAAATCGCCTTCATGTACCAAGCCTGCGTCAGGGCGGAGTAGAATGGGTAAGGATGTTGCGAAAGCCCGGACTCCGGCCGATACATGAAAACCAGTGCATCACCCAATTTCTCGGCCCGCATCAGGGCTGACTTTAGGACCGACTCAGCATACGGAATAAACGATCCCGTTCTCGTCCTTTCGTATTCCAGCACATAGTCACACACTAGGTAAGGCGGAAGGATGGGATGAAATACTTTTCTATCGGCCATTTGCTTCATGGGGCAGCCATCTTTGTCAAACGTCAGCTTGTAGTACTCGTACACCTCCTTCCTGTTTTCGGGAATTAGTGGAGCGTGGGCCACGGCGTCGCAGTCCGCTCTCATGCCAACCCCTTCGCATTTTCCTTCTTCGCATCCAGAGTATCGCATCCTGCCATTCTCGTGTTACGGAAATCAGCGCCGCGGAGATCCGCTTCGCGAAATGAGCAGGCCAGGAAGTCGCAGCCATTGGCGCGCAGAGGCAACTGCCCCCGCGAACTGATGATTTCGCAGAAGTCGCAACCAACGAATGAGGTTTTAATGATTCGGGAAGCCGAGAGGTTGCTTCCAGTCAACGTCACTCCCTCGAAAGATGAGCTGACAACATCGGAGTTGGTCAGATTCACCGCGTCAAATCGACACTGGATAAACTGACACGAATTTGACGCCATGTTTTTCAGATTGGCGCTCGAGAAATTGCAGTCTTCGAAATGGCATTGGGAAGCCCCCAATCCCTGAAAGATCGAGTTCGAGAAGTTGCAGTTCTTGAACAGGGCATGAGATACACGAAGGTTGGGAAGGCTCATCCCGGAAAAATCAACGTCATTGATGTACATCATCTGGTCAGTCATGAGCAACTTGCGCAGCAGCATTTCGGCAAGAGTCTTCCGCCGCCGGACGAAATCCGCGATACGAAACCTGGCGCTCCGGATCTGGTAGATGTAATTGAAGATCAAAAGGTAGTACCGGCTCTTGGCTGTCTTGCTGAATGCGACCTCGTTCGACAACTGATTGATGTCGTAAAGGAGATCAAGCAGACGTTGCACCGCAAGCACTTTCGTATACTTGCCGCTTGAAAACAACGTCGAAATATCGTTAATCCTGGCATAAAGTGCTTCCGGGGTCTGATCCAGCTCCCACTTGACGCGCTCGGGCTCTTCGAAATGCTCGGGAATGAGATGATCTTCCGCGACAGGCATGTCATGCCGGGCCTGGGATGTGAAAGGGTTCATTGCAACTCTCCATAGAGTTTCTTCAGGCGCCTGGCGTATACGTCCCAATTATCGGACTCCATGAACTTCCGACAATTTGCTGATGCGGTCGCAAGTTGCTCATCGGTCAACCCGTTGATGACTTCTGCGATCACTTTTGGATTCAGCGGATCCGGCAAGTACCACCCAAGTTCGTAGTTGTTGATGATCGCGCTCATTTCCGGAAATGGGCTGGCAATGATCGGGACACCGGCGTTCGGGTACTCCCAGAGTTTGTTGGGATTGCAGAACCAATGGTTCAAACCGGTGTTCTCGTACGGTATGGCCCCGATGGTTGCACCAGCGGTCCAATAGGGCAGTTCATCCTGCTTGACTTTGGGAACGAACCTGATCTTCCCCATCAGGGCGGAATTCTTCAGAAAAAGTGCGTCCGCAACTCTCAGGAGTTCGTCCTCCAGCCTGCCCCAGCCCATATAAACCAGGCTCCACTCAGGGTTGAGGTATTCAGCGGACATCAGAAGCTGAATAAGGCCACGCTTGGCGGCGTACCCACCCTGGTAAATGACGATTCGCCGGTCACGCGGCAATCCGGCCATTTCGTGTAGCCGCCCGTCATACTCAACCGGCTCGGAGGCCTTTGCGGCATTCTTGACCACCACCGCAGCAGGTAGCGATGGGTAGTTGTTGCGGTAGTAGCGGGCAATGCTGTCATTAATAGTCACAAAACGATCTACCGATCCAGCGTACTTATTCAGCAACAGGCTGTTGAGTTCCGCCATGTCGTCTTCCGCCTGTGCCAGGTGGTCGTAAATTTCATGGGCGTCAAAGACCAGCTTGATCCCGGTTTCTCCCGCATATTTCGCGGCTACGGGTAGAGCCGTCAGGTCGTGGGCGTGAACGATGTTGGGTTGCTCTTGTTCCAGTACTTTCCGTATGCAGCGTTCGCGAGCAAAAATCACCTTCCAGCGTTTCATCTGGTCAGGCTCGAGCGCTTTTGCGAGACCTCGCATCAAGGGCCGGGGCAATCGTATGGCTGAACTCGCAGTAGCTTTCCTTTCCCGCCCTTTGCGTCTAGCCGACACCGGAGGGGTAGCAGGAATGGCCACCGGCTTCGGCTCCGTCGATCTTGGAATCGACAGTCCCTCTTCGGGTTGCATCTCCATCGCTCGGTAGGCTGCAAAAATCGCGTCATACTTCAATAGTTCATCCTCTTCCCGCTTCTTCAGCGCGAGATGGCTTTTCCTTTTGCGCGCGTAGTCCTGCCACAATCGATAGCTAAGGAAGGAGAGCCCACACAATGCGGCTACCGCGGCAAGAATCTGGATCGCGCGCTCGACTGTCAGCCATTGCCTGAACAATCCGATGGCAGGCCATTCCGTGTTCAGGAGGTACACTCCCAACTGAATCGCCACGGCGACTGCCACGATGGCCAGCAGGATTTTGCCGACAAGTTCAGTGAAAAATGGCCGGAAGGCTTCAGCCTGCCAGGCAACCCGGCGAATGACCACACCATTGTCCAGAATCTGGATGGGGACGTTGTTGTTCGCGTCCTGGATTCCGACAATGACGACCTCGAAGCCAGCCTCTCGAACGGCCTCCGCCTCCTTCAAGACACGCGCATCGTGGGATACTGAATTGATGACGACCTTGCAAACCTTCATAGTGATAGCCCCGATTGTTCGCGGCGATTGGGAAGCGCGCGTGGCGTGTTTTGCAGTCTCGTGACGATGGACTCGGCGGCGTGGCCTTCACCGTAGGGCTGGGGGTAGGTCGTTGGGCGTTTCGACACGGCGTCCGTAATGGCTTGTGCGATCCCCGCGCTGCTGGGCGGCGCGAGGCGATTCCAGCCGCTGCTGACCGTTTCCACCCATTCCGTTTCGTCGCGCAAGGTGATGCATGGTACCCGGTAGAAGTAGGCTTCCTTTTGCATCCCGCCTGAATCCGTGGCAATCGCTGCCGCTGAACTTTCAAGGCGGGTAATGTCGAGATAGGAAAGCGGTTCGGTCACCAGCAGGCGATCGAGGGACTGTCCCAGGCCGTGTTGGGAGGCCAGCTTGCGGGTTCGCGGGTGGAGCGGCAACACCACCGGAAAGTCGCGATTGACGTCCGTTAAGGCGTCGAGAATGGCTTTTAGCCTGGCTGGATCATCGGTGTTTTCCGCACGGTGGCAGGTCGCGAGTACGAACTCCCCCTTGCACAAAGCCAGCTTTTGGAGAATGTCCGATCCGCGCTCGGCAACGGCCAGCATGTGGAGTGAAGCGTCCAGCATGACATCACCAACGTTGTACACGCCGGAGGCATAGCCTTCCCGCCGCAGGTTGGCGACAGCCGTCTCCGTCGGGCAAAAAAGCAGGCTGGAGACGCTGTCCGCGACGATGCGATTGACCTCTTCCGGCATTCGCATGTTGAAGGAACGCAGCCCGGCCTCGACATGGGCGATCGGAATGTGGAGCTTGATGGCGGCCAGGGCAGCGGCGAGTGTGGAATTCGTGTCGCCGTAGACTACCACCCAGTCCGGCTTGACTTCCTGCAGCACCGACTCGATCGCTTCGAGCATTTGCCCGGTCATCGCCCCGTGGCTCGCACCGGCGATGCCGAGGTTGTACGCCGGTTCGGGGATCTCCAGTTGACGAAAGAAGACACCGGACATGTTGTCATCGAAGTGCTGTCCGGTGTGGACAATGTGGTCAATGATCGCTTGCTCGGGATGGCTCCGGTTCCACTGGGCGATGGCGCGGCTGACCGCCGCAACCTTGACGAATTGCGGCCGCGCGCCAACGATGGTTACGGTCTTCAGGCTCATGCGAGACTTGCGCCGGTAGCAGCCCCGACGATTGCGGCCTGAATCGAGGCGTCGAGGTAAGGGTGCATCGGAAGACTCACCACCCGCTCGGCGACTGTTTCAGAAACGGCCAACGAGCCCGCAATGCGACAGCTGTCCTGATACGCGATCTGGCGATGCAGCGGCACGGGGTAATGCACAGCGGTCGGAATGCCGGCGGCCTTCAGGCTGTCGAGCAGCGCAGCCCGATCATCCGTCTGGACGGTGAATTGTCCCCAAACGCAGTTGCGATCACCGCGCACCACGGGTGCGACGACAGCGCTGGCTGCCGCGGCTTTGAGCAGTTCCAGATAGCGCTCCCCCGCCGCCAGGCGTTGCTCGATCTCCCAATCAAATGCTTCCAGCTTGGCCAGCACAATGGCACACTGCAGGGTATCCATTCGCCCGCCAACGCCGACTCGGGTATGGTGATAACGCTTTTCCTGTCCATGTACGCGAATTTCGCGCATCGCTTGGGCAAGTACGTCATTACTCGTTAAAATTGCGCCGCCATCACCATAACAGCCCAGCGGTTTGCTGGGAAAGAAACTTGTGCAACCGATATTCGACAGATTGCAACTCTTTTTGCCCTTGTACTGGGCACCAAAGCTCTGTGCAGCATCCTCAATAACCGGAATATTGCCGTTTTGACCAGCGATCAGCTTGATTTCGTCCATATCGGGTGGCTGGCCATAGAGACTGACCGGCATAATGGCCTTGGTTCTCGAGCTTATGGCGCCCTCGACCAGACTGGCATCAATGTTGCATGTATCGGCTTCAATATCTACGAACACGGGCGTCGCGCCAACCAGGGCGATGACTTCTGCGGTGGCAACGAAGGTAAAAGGCGTGGTAATGACCTCGTCGCCCGGACCAATGCCGAGAGCCATCAAGCTGATCAACAGTGCTTCGGTACCGGAGGCGACGGTGATGCAATGCTTTGCTCCGGTGTAGCTTTCAAGCCGCTCCTCCAGTTCCCGCACTTCAGGTCCCATGATGTATTGGCCGTGATCCAGTACGCGTTGAATACGGCCATCGATACTCCCTTTCAACAATTGATATTGCGATTTGAGATCGACAAATTGAATGTCCGTCCTCGTCATGATCTATTCCTGATTGATTACTGAAAGTCTTGACGCATCGTCAAGGCCGGCTGTTCTCGACGTGCGTCGTTCGCCACCTACAGGTTATGGGCTACCCCAACGATCACTGCGATTCGGAACAGCGCTTCCACAACATCCCGGAAGATCTGCCGCGACTTGACGTCGATCTTGGGCAGCACAAGGATGGTGTCCCCTGGGCGTACCGTCGGCTCGCTTCCGGCAATGCCAAAGAATCCTCGTCCGCGATTGCTTTCGTCGTAGCTGCCGTCGCGGTGCGCAACGACCACTCGTGAGGCATCTGCGTTCTGCGTGTAGCCACCTGCGTTCTGGATGTAGTCGTTAAGGCTCCGATCCCTGTCATAGGCTATCGTGTTGGGGAAGATCACCTCGCCACTGACAAAAACCAGCCCATCCCTGACGGGAATTCGGAGAACGTCACCATTTTCCAGGAGCAGTTCGTTGCGCTCTGACGCTTCCGCGATGTATATTTGGCCAGAGGGCTCCACATTCTTGCCCCGTTCTACCCACTTCAGCAGGAGTTCGGCCTCTTCCTTGCGCAGTTGAGCCTCTTCATTGGTCCCTGAGCGCGCCGTCAGCGCGGCATTTTCGAGAAATTTGAGCGTGGTTTGCAGCGCCTGCCGCTGTCGTTCTTTGGCACTCAGGCGAAAGAGCTGCAGGCTGGCGGTGTCAGAGCGCTCCGAAAACTCGATTTGTCGGACCAGTTCCCCCAGCTTCGTACCATAAGGCAAGACGTATTCCTGAACGCTCTTGTGCTCGCCCTCGACCCGTACAGCGATCGTGCCTGGTTTCTTGTCGGCCGTGAACTCCACTTCGTCCCCATTGAGCAGCGTCACAAGGGAAGCGTCGGCGAGCGGAAAATACTCCGTGTTCCGTACCGTCCCGGTATTGCGCATCACTCGCACGTGTGTAGTCTGAGGGCGTGGCTTGGCGAGCTTCATCAGGTCGGCGAGTTGCAGGGAGTTCTGACTGAACTCGAATCTCCTGGCGTTTTCTGCCAGACCGCTCACCTTCACGGTGTGCTGGCGGGGGGCGACAAAGATCACGTCGGCATCCGCGAGCTGGATCAGCGGCATCCGCCCCGCGAGCAGAAAATCGTACAGACTCATCGAAGCACGGGTCAGGCTGCCGCGCTTGACCTGTACGTTGACGAAGGAACCTCGTTCCGGGTCGATGCCTCCCGCCTGGTCAAGATAACTGAGCAGACTGTCCATGCTCGTACCGCTGTAAAGGCCTGGCCGATTGACAAAACCACCGACAAAAACGCGTACCGGCTGGGCTGCGGCTAGGCTGGCATAACTGTAGACGTTGGCGCGAAAGACCCT
>WBZT01000821.1_pt1 | contig 13006 bp, 14 predicted proteins | sample 5204241 | NCBI WGS metagenome assembly WBZT01 (sample SAMN12344358, study PRJNA552823) | activated sludge metagenome | biome: Activated sludge suspended growth; feature: Nitrification reactor; material: Wastewater; isolation source: activated sludge from nitrification reactor of wastewater... | reverse complement strand
ATAACCTATTAGCAAAAAAATACCTCCGATTGTAAGCGCAAAAATAGTACCGTACAATAGGAGATCCTGATTCCAGGTAAACCCATATTGCGACATTGTGTCTTTTGTCCTTGAAATAAATTTTAAAGAAGTAAAAGCTTCAAAAATGAAAATGGCTGACAGGCACATTCGTGCAATGAGATCAATAATATCATTCATTATTTTGTTCGAGATTTAGGCAGAGAATGATTGTCCACATCCACAGGTATCCTTTGCATTGGGATTAACAAATGAAAATCCTCTATTGTTAAGGCCCTCAATCCATTCTATTTTCATGCCGACAAGGTATAAGGAATGGGCTTTTTCCATTAAAACTTTTAGACCCTCAATTTCAAAAATCTGGTCCTTCTCTCCAGGGCTATCAAACCCTAATACATAACTGAATCCGGAACATCCTCCACCCTTAACACCCACGCGTAGCCCATGATCATCCGGAATATTCTGCTCGGACTTTATTCTCTTTAATTGATAAAGTGCTGATTCTGATATAATTATCGGTGATTCTGCTATTACTTCCATCCTAAGGAATTTTTGTATGAACACAAATTTAGTCGATTTTGTTCTAATCTCAGGTTGTCAAGATTCAATTACCTTTGTGTTTTATTAATCTATATGGAATTTTTACTAGATATCATTAAATCCATTGCTCCAGCAATAGTTGTCTTTGTAACGGTGTACTACATGCTTCAGCAATATCTCGCACAAGAACGATTTAAAATGAATAGTACTCAATTTCAAAACAACAAGGAACAAATTCTTCCACTGCGATTGCAAGCGTATGAAAGATTGTCCTTATTTCTTGAGAGGGCTCGAGTGACTAATTTAATACTACGATTTCCGAAAGGAGAAATGAATTATTCTCAATGGATCTCCACGTTAATGCTGGCTATACAGCAGGAGTATGAACATAATATGGTTCAGCAAATCTATGTTAGTGATCCATTATGGAATATAATCAGTCTGACAAAGGATGAAATTTTTCAAAGCCTAAATGAAATTGCCCATTTATATGAACAGAATCCTGAAGATTCAATCGCTATCCAAAAGTCTATTGAACATTCACAGCAATATATTACTACTGCTTTGTCAGCTATTAAGCAAGAGGTTAAGTTAATTCTTCATGTTTGAAATGATTTGCACTACCATGGTAGTCAATTCGTAGCTCTCTAACAATTTAGAAGCTACATTTCTCTTTTCGCATTAATTACAGTGTAAAATAACTGGTGGGCTGATTACGCGATTGCTTTTATTTCCAGCTTTATCTGTTAAGAATACTTCGTAAACAATGGTATCAAAAGGATACTGCGAAGGTGCGGTACATGGAGGAATATTGTTGGGAAAAATACAGCAAGTGGTATACAAGCGGAGTTGAATATCTCCTTTAATGCTCCGGCCATTTGAATTTGGCAAATCAGGAATTTTAAATTGATCTGAAACAAGTCCGGTTCTCTGATCAATTACCGTTATGTCTTTTCTCGGGTCCGAAGAACCATATCCTAAATCGCCATCCCCATCTTCAAATGCAATCTGTATTAGTACCGAGTCCTGATTTAAATCTCCTTGATCCATAATAATTTTTGAAATTCCAATCCATTGAATAGAAGGAATATTCGACAAGTTATCATTCGAGCGGCAACCAATCCATACCATAAAAATCAAAAGATAATATAATCCAGATCCATTTCGCATGCCATAAAATTACAATAATTTATAAAAATTCAAAATTCAACTTGATGTTACAAAAATTTTGTCTACTTGAATGCGAATAGTAAACATCCTTTTTTGAGAAGTATAAATTAACCAAATTTTAACCTCAATAGAAAAAATGTTAACTTCTAATATATTTAATAATTCCTACCTTTCGTTCTGTTTTACAAGGCAAAATTATTTTTTTGATCCATTTTAATATGAAGCCAAATTACAGCATTTACTACCTTATACTTTTTATTTTTTTTATTTTTTCAGATCATAAACTTCGTGCCCAGAATAAAACAGGTAAACAAACCACTGAAAAATCAATAAAGAATTCTAAAAAATCGATTTCTTCCACCCATACTAATTCCAATCCGAAGAATTCAACACCCGTGAATAAAAGCGATAAAACCAAAGATAAAAAGAAAGATAGGAGCATAAAAACTAAACCAAAAAAGAAAGAGGTTTCCCCAAAGTCCGGCGCTAAAAGCAAGACACCTGTTGAAAAGTCCAAACAGGAAAAATCTTCCGCAGAAAAAGAAACACCACTTGAAAAACCGAAGTCAAGTACAAGGCATAAAAAAGTTTCATCCAATACTTTGGATTCAAAAAAGTCATCAGAAATCGATGTTCGATCCATTAAAAAAGAAAAAGCACTTGGAGAAGAGCCTGACGAAGATATGGTGAAAGAAAAAAAATCTTCTTCGACTGAAATTAATAAGCCAAAATCTGCTCTTCAAAATACTAAAAACAAAAGCGAAGAAAATAATTCTAAGACCAAATCAGCTCAGCCAAATACGATGAAAGACACTAAAGATAATGTGCTGGAAGCTGATCCTTTAACCAGGAAAAAACTTGCTGGCCAGGATAAATTGATCCGAAAAGATGAAAAGGGTAGAAGTTTATATCAAGGCTCTCTAGGCGGCACCTATTACATAAATTCGAACGGTAACAAAGTCTACGTAGACACAGATAAATAATAGATCTATTGTAGCTGATCAGTTTGTAAGGACAAATTCAAAGAGGTAAGAACAACTCTGTTATTATATTACTGTTTATCGTCTTTGAACAAAAACACTGGTTTTTGCATACATAAATTCAATGTTTGGTTTTATAAAAAAATACATAACTCATTGAATATGAGTTGAAAAATTGTTTAAACTTATGTTAATCTCTTCGATGATGATTGTATTATCTCCCCTATAACATAATTTTGTAGCAAATATTTTATATGTCTAGAATTTGGATATTATTCGTTTTAATGAGCTTTATGTTTTTTGAATGCAAGAATTCAAAGACATCGGATGCCGAATTGCCAATTTTGGAGAAGGAGTTTAATGCTAACCCTACGGAAGATAATTATAACAAGCTTGTTGAAAAATATTTGGAATTAATACGTCAGGGAAATTCCAAAAGTGATATAAGTGAATTATTGGTTCACGCAACCCAGGCTGCAAATAAAATGAATAGACCCGATCATGAATTACTTTTTATAAACAATCTGGTTAAAGCATATCCTACGCACCCGAATCATAAAAGTAACATCGTTAAGATGATTGAATTATTGCATAAGACCGGCAAAAATACTACTGCGGATGTTTTAGCTTATGCTTATATTAAGGCATATCCAAACGACCCTGAAAATGCAAATTTAAAAACAAAATTACCAAAGGAATCTACCCCAGAGGCTTATATACTTGAGGTCGGTCAATCCATTTTTGCAGATACTATCAAAGGTTTCGACGAGCAAAAAGCAATGGCGTACGTTGACGCTTGTGAAGCTTTTGCGATGGTGCTTCCCGAAGACCCCAGTACTCCGGAGTATTTGTACAAAGCTGCAGAAACATCCAGTTCATTAAAAACATATGAAAAATCTTTTTCTCTGTATGATTGGATTATAAATAAATACCCGAATTCCGTAAGAGCACCTATTGCTTTGTTTATGAAGGGTTTTATTTTTGATGCTACCTTACATGATTCTTCTAATGCTGCTAAATTTTATACCGAATTTATAACAAAATACCCCAATTCTGAATTCAATAAAGATGCGAAAGTATTATTATCCAATTTAGGGAAATCAGATGAACAAGTTTTAGAAGAGATTAAGGCAAAGGGTGGTAAAGGAAATTAAATTTAATTTTGCCTTGCTTCAAATTCTTTTTTATTTACCCTTGAAATTATTGGGTTTCAATGGATGCTTATTTATTAACCGGAATGTTTATGAATTTTTTATGCCAGGATTTTTCAAGAGGTTTCAACCATCCAGATAAAAATTCAGACTTTGTCTTTACCAAAGGATCAAAAAATAAAGTATTATTGTCGATTACTTTTTCATGATAAGCTTCTGACAATTTATTTAAACTTAGAGTGTTTATAGTATCATCCTTCAGGTAATAAACTATCGTTCGATTGAAAAGTCCAATGTCGTATTTTTTTTCCAGCTGTTGTAAAAAATGTACAGATTTATCTATTGAGCAGCCACCTGGTGGATTTTTACTTTCATCTACAACAAAAACGATAAAATACTGGTGAAATAACCCTCCGGTTGCAACGAGGTCAATCTGATGGCTTTGCCAGTGTTTTGCAAATGAAGCAATGTCTGATTGCAGGTTCTCCACTTGTTTTACAGGTATTCTTCGATCTGAAGAGTATATCCAGATCCGAGCATCGTCTGGGAAAGCAAGAAAATTTTGCATGCCAATTAAACGGATTTCTCAAGAATTAGTTCAGAAAGATCATAAAGCATAATCTCATTTTGTTTATCTTTTGATTTTAAACCATCCTCAAGCATGGTTAGACAAAATGGGCAATTTGCTACTATCTTTTGTGGTCCATTAGCAATGATCTCTTCTATTCGTTCGATATTTATCCTTTTCTCTCCCGGTTCATCTTCCTTGAACATTTGACCGCCACCAGCACCACAACATAGTCCATTTTTCCTTGAGCGCTTTAATTCTTTTATTTCAGTTTGAAGTTGTTGAATAACTTCTCTAGGAGCGGTATAAACATCATTAATCCGTCCCAGATAACACGAATCATGGTAACTAACCGTTTCACTTTCGTGTGAAGTAATCTGAATTTTTCCTTCCGAAAGTAGTTCTTCCAAAAATTGAGAGTGATGCATCACTTCATAATTTCCACCTAATTCAGGATATTCGTTTTTTAATGTGTTAAAACAATGGGGGCAAGTACAGACAATCTTTTTGATTTGATATTGATTCAGCGTCTCAATATTTTGTAAGGCAAGCATCTGAAACAAAAACTCATTTCCTGCTCTTCTTGCAGGGTCACCGGTACACTTCTCTTCGTTCCCAAGAATGGCATAATTAATTTTTGCCTTATCAAGAATTTTTGCAAATGCAATGGAAACTTTTTGTGCACGAGCATCATAGGATCCGGCACAACCAACCCAAAACAAAATCTCGGGTTGAATTCCTTTATTAATTTGTTCGCTGAATGTTGGAATTTCCATAGAAGTATAATTAACTTTAGTATATCTCCATTTTATATTTGTGAAGTCCAGGCCTCACGTGAACTTGGCATTTGCCATACTGATTGGGCGTTTTCCAAACTATTAAACATTGGAAGCCACTCACTTGGGCCTCCTGAGTTCATCAAAATGTCATACCGCCTCATTTCAAGTATTGGTCGCAGCGGATTAATTAAAACCGGACAAGCTTCAACACAGGCATTACAGGAAGTACAGGCATATAGTTCCTCTTTTGAGATATAGTCAAATAATGACCTTCCATCATCCTGGGTTTCTGAGTTTTTATTATTTTGAATAAATAAACCCAATTCATCGGTTCGGTCTCTTATATCCATTATAATTTTTCTAGGACTTAACTTTTTTCCGGTGATATTGGCTGGACAAACGGATGTGCATCTTCCACATTCTGTACAACTATAAGCTTCTAACAATACTTTCCAACTTAAATCACGCACATCACGAACTCCAAAACTTTCTTTTGGATTCGAAATATCTATAGTGTTTAATCCCATCATTCCCCTAACTTCATTTTCGATTTCCGGAATGGAGTTCATTTTACCTCTTTCACCCAAATTGCTGAAATAACTATTGGGAAATGCTAGAAAAATATGCAGATGTTTTGATTGTGGTAGATATAACATAAAGCCATATATCACAGCTAGGTGCAGCCACCAACCAATTCTTTCGATGATAATCAAAGAATCTACACTTAAATGATTCAGAGGAGCACCAATCATTGAGGACAGTAATAATTTACCGGTTGAAGGGTAATGATCTGGTTGTTGTAATTGTAACCAATGATCCGAACCATTCATCATAAAAATGGCAATTATCAGAACCATTTCACCCAATAGAATAATGTTTGCATCTTTTGATGGCCAACCCTTTAATTCAGGTTTTTGAAATCTTAATAGTTTTAGAATATGTCTTCTGCTAAGAAAAATAATGGTTCCAATAAATGCCAGTATAGAAAGAAATTCAATAAAATTAATCAGTACATTGTAAATATTACCTAATGAACTTGCAAACATGCGGTGATTTCCACTTATTCCATCACATAGTATTTCAATAAACTCAATTTGTGTAAATAAAAATGCTACATAAATAAAAAAGTGGAATATCCCGGCGATGGGTCTTTCGAACATCTTCTTTTGACCTAAAGCAAATAAGATCATTCTGCCAAATCTTTCTTTTACGTTTCCTTCAGTTATTTCAGCTTCTCCTAAGCGGATATTTGTATAAATCCTGGCAAAACCGATGTATGCTTTCCAGAACACCGCACAGCTTACTAAGCAAAAGACCAAAATTTGTATCATTACAATATATTAAATTTGCCTTTTAATTCTCAACTTGAAGGCTTAAATATAAGGTAGGCTACCATTATGATTATTTTAAATTCTAAACAAATTAACCATAAATTAAAGAGGATTGCCTCAGAAATTTATGAAAGGCATGCCGATCAGAATGAAATTGTGCTTGCAGGCATAAATACAAAAGGCTACCTGATGGCTGAAAAATTAAAAATATTGCTTATCGAAATGGGACTTCCGGCAGTTAAACTAGCCCATTTGGACCTTAATCCTGCAAAGCCCCTGGAGTCTGAAGCCAGAATTGATCTGGAATTAAAAAATTTGACCAACCGGATTGCCATAATAATTGATGACGTTGCTAATTCAGGAAGAACCCTGTTTTTTGCAATGAAACCATTTTCAAACGTACTTTTAAAAAAATTAGAAGTTTGCGTATTGATTGAAAGAATGCACAAATCCTATCCTATAAGTGTTGATTATGTTGGTCTGAGGCTTGCCACAACCATCAAACAAAATATTGAAGTTGAATTTAAAGAATTCGAACCTATTGCAGCGAAATTGAACTAAAGCTAATCATTTAATATACTCCAAAGTATATTCTTACAAGTTTATCCAAAATTATAATTGGAAAGTTTCAACATAGTTGAATCATATCCTAACTCATACAACTCGATCGTATTGTTTAATTTGAACCGACTGTACGAATTAATTTTTTTATTTTCAATTAAAATATCTGCAAGGTTAAGTTGGGATTTCATTGAATTATAAATAGATAATTCCAGGACCCTTGTAAGTATAGAGGTATAATTGGTCAATTGATCAGTCCTGACGGGATTAATTGGAAAAAGATTAGAAGCGATAATCAGTTCAGCATCTTGCTTTAGAATATCTACGGGTAAGTTCATTAAAATACCACCATCTAAATAGGTTTTATTTTGGATGAGTTGGGGTTTAAATACTACAGGAACTGCGCAGGAAGCTAAGATCGGAGGAATCAATTGCCCTTCCTTGAAATATTCTATTTCGCCGGATTCCATATTGGTTGCCGTACAAATAAGTGGGGTCTCCAAATCATTGAATTGATGAACCAGTAAATTTTCATTCAGAATTTGCTCCAGAAATTTCATATCTATTAGTCCGGTATTCGGAAAGTGTGGACCAATGAAATGATACCACTTAGCACTTTTGGCAATGTCAAGAATGGCGTTGGCATTTAATCCAGAACAATATAATGCCCCAATCAAAGCACCTGCACTGGTACCCGAAACAATAACAGGCTTAAGACTAAGTTCTTCCAACGCCTTTAGTACGCCAATATGAAATGCTCCTCGTGCGCCACCGCCTGATAAGCAGAGTCCAATTTTCATTAATTAGTCTACCATGACTTTAACACATGTCCTGCCATCTCTGCCTGTTAGTTCCAATATGTAAATACCAGGCTCTGTATGAAATTCTATTTTACCAGAAAGAAGACTTCCGGATAATATCGTTTTGCCTTCTACACTAAGAAATCGATAATAACTATAGTTATTCGAGTGATTTATAAGTTCAAGCCAATCTTTAGCTGGGTTAGGTATAACATGTAGACCTTCCTTTTCTGATTCTGTCACAGCGCTGATGAAATTGATATCAGAATTATATCTTGGCCAAATCTGATATCCTTCATTGAAGGGATTTGTATTATCAAATTGATTTCCAATTCCTGTCACATCGACTTTTTTACCCTTCGCCATTGTTTTAGACAATTCACAATCATTGTCAATTCGCATGATAAATTCTTTAGTCCCATCAGTTAATCGAACGTTAAAAGAACTACCATTTCCTATCCATTCTGCAACATCTACGATCGAGACATTATTTAATTTGATTAAATCGGACTCAACAGATTCATCCAAATTCACAACCACTCGTGGAGATTTTAACTGATTTTTAATGCTTTGAAGGATTATCGTATCCGGAATTATTTCTGCCTGACCCATGAACTGATCAATTACCCCTTGAACAATGATTTCATCACCCTCAGTAACTTTGTAATTCAGATTTTTTTGACTGTTGAAGACCGATATTCCTCCGGTTTTGTCAATTAACGTAAACTGGATTCCAGGACTGCCATCATAGTCAATTCCATATACGGTACCGCGTAATTCACATCTGATTTTTAAAGAATCTAGCTCCCCTGTAGACTTTACCGTTCTTACTTTTCCAATATCTAATTTGTTATAGAATTTGTTCTGAGGGACATAAGGATTAATATCTGTAGTATATCGGGGGTATAATTGATAACCTTCGGTATACGGACTTGTAATATCATTCTGATACCCAAGACCTGAAATGTCAAATTTACCGGCCGGCGCTTCTTTGCCAACCAAATCACAGTCGTTATCTATTCTTACATCAAATGAATTGGTTCCATCGCTTACTTTTACCGTAAAGCCCAATGGGTTGTTCGTCCATTGAATTGGTGCAACCAGATAAACATTGCGCAACTTAACCAATTGTGATTCTGTATTTTCATTAAGTGATGTTACCGCGAGTACAGGTGAAAGCGGATTGTTGGGATTGAGTAAATCCATGGTGTCGGGAACAACTTGCGCCAAACCATTGAATTGATTAATCAGACCTTTAACCCGAACCTTATCTCCTTCCTTTACTGTATAGGAGAAATTTTTAGTGTTGCTGAAAACCACAATACCATCACCGTAATTATCAATCATTGTAAACTGAAGTCCGCTGGGTCTAAAATTTATTCCATGAACAATTCCTTCCAATGTACAACGTACATTTAGAGAATCAACAATTCCATCCGGATTGGTGGATCGGATGATTCCGATGGGATAGGATGGATACAAAGGATCAATTTTGCGTACTTTTATTTTACCCAGCATAATATTCGGATTCGCGTCATCGCGGTAGTTATAATCTCCTTCTATATCAAATCGCTTAATATAGTTCCAGGTTCCGGTCATGGGTACTCCGCTATAAAAATCATCAGGGTTGGTTGGAAAAGTTGCTTTTAGCCCATTTACATTGTGTTTGCCAGCACTATTTTTCCATTCAATATGTTGACCGACCAGAATTTCAATGGTTGGTGGATTAAAACTAAAATCCCTTACATCAATGGTTACATCCGCACAGGCGACATTATTAGCTTTACCAGGAGTACCTTTAACATCATAAGTGTTTATTTTGACGCCTACGTTGGAAGTCGAACTTTTCCAGTATTCTGATTTAGCATTATCAACAGTAGATCTGCAAAGTTCTAAAGATGGACCTTTGCCATCAGATGCTGTTGGCCAGCCTGAATTATTCATAAAACGAACACTGTCCACTATATTGCCATTTTGGTCTTTCAGAGAGATTAATTCTGAAGTGTTTCGGAGCGCACCGGCATCCCATTGGATTGCTTTAAATTTGAAAACGGATTCAAAGGCTGCTTGATTTACACAAATTACAAGATACTCATAACCCTTAAGGATGGTATCCGGAAATATCATATTTACTGCATCATCAATCACCCAATCTTTCATTGAGATATTATTAATTGATGTATTATATAATTCTATGTATTCTAATGAATCTTGACCGGATTCTGGCGGATTGTAACTAATTTCGTTGATGATGATCTGACTTCTTAAACCAAAAGATGCAAGACAACATAATATGAAAATGACTTTGAATTTCATAATCAGGTATTTATTTGCAAAGGTAGCAAAACACAGGTTAATTAAGTTAATTGTTCATAAACCTTAATACTTTCCGGGGATGTGCTTTTTTATTATTTTTTATATTCAGAATTTTTTAAATATAAACATATTAACTATTACATTTAATAATTTAATCTTTAAAAGTTTATTGTGATTTTAATTTGATGAATGATAACCTATGTCCGGTATTTTAAATAAGTGAATACACCATTTTTTATTGTAAAAAGTTAAATGAGTAAAATATGGCTTCCGTTATCGGATTATAGTAAAAAATATTGAAATATTTTCATAGCCAATAATGAATTATCTAAGTAATAAAATTTTCTTATCAAAGCTATTATATGAATTTTGTTATTATGTTATGAATATATAAAATAAGTCGATGTAAGAAATATTCGAAATGTAAGAATTAAGTTTATGAATGAGTTGTTCATCATTCGTTTCAAAATGTATTTCAAAACAGAGTATTTAGCCCAGACAAAAGTTTGGGAAATATATTTTTACATTGGCGATAATTTCAGTTGTAGAAAAATACTTTTGCACTCAAAGACTGGTACTTAAGTTGATGATCAGCTAATTTTGAAAGTTTTATCGGCTAAAGCTTTCTTCATAATTACACAGTTATTTTTACCTTTGCAGATAACATTGCTGTTCCAATATTAATGAGGAAGAAAGGAAAAGTGCTTTTTAACAAAGAACAACTCAATCGCACCATTGACAGGCTCTGTTATCAGATTATTGAACGACATGAGGACTTTAAAGAAGTCTGTATCGTCGGAATTCAGAGTAAGGGTGCAAAACTCGCCGAACGGATTTATAAGCGATTAATAGAGTTAAATCATATTGGCCCCAAGTTTTTTGGCAAACTGGATATTACATTCTTTCGCGACGATTTTCGAAAAGACAACAAAATTTTACATGCCCAGGAAACCGAAATGAATTTTTTGATTGAAGAAAAAAAAGTGATTCTGATTGATGACGTACTGTATACAGGAAGAACCATCCAGGCCGCATTGCAGGCATTAAGTAATTTCGGAAGACCTCATTCCATTGAATTGTTGGCACTGATCGACAGGCGTTTCAACAGGCATCTTCCTATTCAGGCGAATTATATTGGCTTAAAGGTTGATGCATTAGACGAGGCCTATGTTAAAGTAGAGCTATCTGAAGTTGAAGGATCTGATCAGGTGCTTTTTTTTGACTCTGAATCAAATCTCAATGACTGAAGGTAAATTGTCAACACCACATTTGATAGGGATTAAAGACCTGACGGTAGAAGATATACAACTAATTATTTCTACTGCTCAACAATTCAAAGAAGTAATAAACAGGCCCATTAAAAAGGTGCCTTCTCTTAGGGATGTCACCATAGCTAATATGTTTTTTGAAAATTCAACGAGAACCAAATTATCTTTTGAATTGGCAGAAAAAAGATTATCAGCTGATGTTATAAATTTCTCATCTTCAGGATCTTCCGTAAGTAAAGGAGAAACATTGCTTGATACCGTTCAGAATATATTGGCAATGAAAGTCGATATGGTTGTCTTAAGGCATTCCGCCGTGGGAGCCGCACGGTTTCTAGCTTCTAAAGTAAAGGCTCAGATTATAAATGCAGGAGATGGCACCCATGAACATCCTACACAAGCCTTACTGGATTCGTTTTCTATTTTGGAGGCATTAGGTAAAATTAAAGGAGTCAAAATAGCTATAGTCGGTGATATTCTTCATTCCAGAGTAGCACTTTCTAATATTTTATGCCTTAAAAAACTTGGTGCAAAGATTAAGATCTGCGGACCTCCAACTTTAATTCCGAGATATATTGAACAGCTGGGCGTTGAAGTTGAATTCAATTTAGAAAGGCTCTTAAATTGGTGCGATGTTGCCAATGTTCTTAGGATACAGACGGAAAGAATGCAATTGCAGTATTTTCCATCCGCTAATGAATACGCGCAATTTTTTGGAATTACACGTGAAAAACTGGATAAACTTGAAAAAAGGATTGTAATCATGCATCCTGGACCGATCAATAGAGGGGTAGAACTTTCATCCGATGCAGCAGATAGTCCGCAGTCCATTATCCTCGAACAAGTTGAAAATGGTGTTGCGGTGCGAATGGCTGTATTATATCTGCTGGCTAATCAAGGTAAGTCCATGTAATCTTTAAGACAAGATTAGAGGAATTGACTTTCGAACAGCTGAATGCCCCATTTTAATTCTTAATTTCGGGTTAACAAAGTAACAAATTTGAACTTTTTTTTGTCAGATACATTATAATGTTTGAGCCTTTAACTCGTTATTTGTTAGAGATTTATAGTATTAATAGCCCCATGAAATTTAAACAAACGATACTTTATACCTTGCTGAGCCTTTGCCTGGCTAATTCCTATGCTCAATCGTATGAGATTAAGGTCAAATTAAAAAATTACAACAAGGATACCTTGCTCCTTGGTTACCAATTTGGAGACAAACAATACATTAAGGATACGGCCATACGAAAAAATGGGGAATTTGTCTTTAAAAGAGACACCGTTCTGGAAGCAGGAATGTACCTTATAGTGACCCATCCAGAGCATGATTTTTGTCAAATTTTGGTTGATTATGATAAGCAAAAATTCTCCATTGAGTCAGATATGACTGACTTAAATAAAAATCTAAAATTTAAGAACTCTCGATTAAATGCTGACTTTTTGGATTATATCAATTTCGTAACAGCCAAACGCAGCATTGCAGATTCTTTATCCAAAATATTTAAAGAAAGCAAAGACAGCCTC
>WBZT01002411.1_pt1 | contig 13019 bp, 11 predicted proteins | sample 5204241 | NCBI WGS metagenome assembly WBZT01 (sample SAMN12344358, study PRJNA552823) | activated sludge metagenome | biome: Activated sludge suspended growth; feature: Nitrification reactor; material: Wastewater; isolation source: activated sludge from nitrification reactor of wastewater... | reverse complement strand
CGGCGACGATCTTTGACAAACGTTTCATCAGTGCGTCTGAGGCTTGCGTGCACTGGCTGCGCGCTGCCGAGTTTTCTGAACGGAAGCGGAGAATCGAAGCATTAATCAGTGCCACTCCGCGCTCGATCGCCGCTTGGCGTTGCCTCTGTTCTTCGTGCCAGACCAGTTCGCCCAGACGAGCGTCGACGCATTCGGCGACAATCGTCAGGTGTTCGCGCAGGCGGGTGCAATGTTCGTCGTCATCAACCGGCAGGTTGTTGACCAGCAATGTGCCGTGCGTGAAGTTGAAACCGGCACGGTTCTTGAATTCGATGACCGGACCCATCGAGCGGATGTGCGCGATGACCGCACTTTGCAGCGGCCGCTCATGATCGTCGCTGCTCAAGGTCAGTTCCTGGCCGTTAACCCGTAACTGGATCGCGCCGTCGAGCGCATACGCGCGCAATAGAGCCAGCGTCGCCCGACCGACGGACTCGCCGCTCATCATTCTTGGCAAGCGGTGCAGCAGACCGATCAGTTCGCCGCATTCATCAAGACTGGTCAATACCTGCATATGCAGCGATTGCGAACGATCCAGACGTTGTTCGAGAGTCGCCCGTTCCTTGACGACGCGCAGCGCGTGCGCCACTTTCTCCTTGACTTCAGCCAGCTTGTACGGTTTGACGACAAAATCATCACCGCCGGCTTCGTACCCCTGCAACGCCGATGCCAGATCGTCGAGCGCCGAAATGAAGATCACCGGTACATCGGGCAAACACAGCCGGATCTGCCGGCAAAGCGCGTAACCGTCCATCCCCGGTAGACCGACATCGAGGATGAATACGTCGGGAACACATTCCGACAAGCGTACCAGACACGCCTCGGCACTGTCGAAGGTCTCGACAGCATGCGCTTTCTCGAAAGCCGCCTTGAGCAGGCGACGCGCCGGATCGGCGTCGTCGACGACGAAGATCCGGTGACTGCCATCTACCATGACCGTCTTCTCCAAGCTTTGGGTCGCAAGGCCCGCGACCTGCATTGCCTTGAAGTATAGACGGTGATTTAAAGGCTATCGGCCTCCGTATCAGTCACCAGAACCCCGTCGCGCAAACGCAGGATCCGGCCGGCACGCGCGGCCAGCGACGGATCGTGGGTAACGATGACGAAGCTGGTCTGCCGCGCGCGGTTGAGTTCAAGCAGCAGGTTGAAAACGTCGGCGGCGGTCTGCCGGTCGAGATTGCCGGTCGGCTCGTCGGCGAGGACGCAGGCCGGTTCGGTGACCAGGGCACGGGCAATCGCCGCCCGTTGCCGTTCGCCGCCCGACAGTTCCGCTGGCGTATGCTGCAAACGGTGACTCATTCCGACGTCGGCCAGCACCGCCGCCGCGCGTTCCTCCGCTTCGGCTTTGGCCAGCCGCCGGATGTACAGCGGCATGGCCACATTCTCCAGCGCAGTGAATTCGGCCAACAGGTGATGGAATTGATAGACGAAACCGAGATGTCGATTGCGTAACTCACCGCGCGCCTGCTCGGCAATGGTCTGCAGATCATGGCCCATCAACTGTACCTGGCCGCTGCTCGCCGTGTCGAGACCGCCGAGCAGATGCAGCAAGGTACTCTTGCCGGAGCCGGAGGCACCGATGATCGCCACACGCTCACCGACCTCGATCACCAAGTCGACGCCAAGCAATACCGGCACGTCGCTATCGCCCTGACGATACACCTTGCGCAGCCCCTGACAGGCAAGGACCGGATTACTCATAGCGTAAAGCCGCCGCCGGATTGACGCGCGCCGCGCGCCAACTGGGATAGATGGTCGCTACCAGCGCCAGCACGAAGGCGACACCGGTGATCGTCGTCACGTCGCGCCACTGCAGTTCCGAGGGAAGATTGGAAATGTAATAGACCTCTTTCGAGAGAAACTGCGTGCCGAGCAGGCGCTCGATGAACGGCACGACCACATCGACGTTGAGCGCCAGCGCAACGCCACCGGCGATCCCCAGCGCCAGTCCGACAAAGCCGATCAGGGCGCCCTGAACGATGAACACGGCCATGATGCTCGCCGGGCTGGCACCGAGCGTGCGCAGGATGGCGATGTCTGCCTGCTTGTCGGTCACCGCCATCACCAGCGTGGAGACGATGTTGAAGGCGGCGACGGCGACGATCAGCGACAGGATGATGAACATCATGTTCTTCTCGATCTGCACGGCGCGGAAGAAATTGGCGTGGCTGCGCGTCCAGTCGCTGATGTAGGCATCGGTATGCAGCGTCGCGGCCAGTGTGCGCGCCAACGCCGGCGCGCGGAACAGGTCGTCGATTTTCAGGCGCACGCCGGAAACGCGGTCATCGAGCCGATAAAGCAGTTGTGCGTCTTCAAGGCGGATCAGCGCCAGCCCGCTGTCGTATTCGAACATGCCGACTTCGAAAATGCCGGCCACGGTAAAAGTTTTCAGCCGCGGTACAACGCCGGCCGGTGTGACAACACCTTGCGGCGCGATCAGCGTCACCCGATCGCCGACGAAAACGCCCAGCGCACGCGCCAGTTCCGACCCGAGAATGATGTTGAAACTGTCCGCCCGCAAGGCCTCGAGCCGACCGCTGCGCATATGCGGTTTGAAATCGGCGACCTTGTCTTCCAGATCGGGCAGGATGCCGCGCACCATCGCCCCGCGCACGGCCTGCCCGTAAGCAAGCATTCCCTGCGCCTGGACGAAGGGTGCGGCGGCGAGTACCTGCGGCTGCGCCGCCGCTTCGGCAGCGACCGGTTGCCAGCCGCTCATTTCGCCGTTGGCGCCGGTGATCTGGATATGCGAGACGACGGCCAGAATGCGCGAGCGCAACTCGGTCTGAAAGCCGTTCATCACCGACAGCACGACGATCAGCGCCGCAACGCCGAGCGCGATGCCGGACATCGAAATCAGCGAGATGAAGGAGATGAAGTGGTTGTGCTTTTTGGCCCGCGTATAGCGCAGACCGACCAGCAATTCGTAAGGCAGAGCCATCGTCGGCAGGGGATGTTGGCAAGCGTCCTCGGCAACGCGCCGGGCGGACAAAAGCGTTATGCTACACGTTTATCGATTCCGGCGCGCTCGCTGTCTGCCACCTGGCACCCACTCGCGCGTCTTCGCTTCCCCGATTCCCGTATGCATCTTACCGTCGTCGTTCCCGAACTGATCTGGCCCGAGCCGGACGACCGTGCCACGCTGGACGCACTGGTCTGCCCGGCCTTGTCTGCCTTACTTTCCCGCAGCCGTCTACAGCGCCGACCGCCCCAATCATTCGAGGCGACTTTGGGCGATGCCTGCGGCCTGCCGGTCGGACTGGCTTACGCAGCCTTGCGTGTGCTCGGCGAAAAAAATATTGTCGCAGCACCCGCGGCTACTTGGCTGTGTGCTGACCCGGTGCATCTGCGCCTGCATCAGGAGCAACTGATCCTCGCCGACGGCAGCCGTCTGGCGATCACGCCTGACGAAGCACAGGCATTCATCGACGAACTCAACCGCCAGTTCGTCGATAGCGGCCGCTTTCATCTCGGCGCCGCCGAACGCTGGTACCTGGAACTGCCTACCGAGCAAACGCTCGGCGATTTCGCCGTGCTGCCGCTGTCGGTTGTCGCCGGACGGCGCGTCGAGCAGCAATTGCCCACCCGCGCCGACCTGCGCTGGTTGCGCAGCCTGCTCAACGAAATGCAGATGGTCCTGCACGAGCATCCGGTCAATCAGCGGCGTGAAGAACGCGGACAGCCGACAATCAACAGTCTCTGGTTGTGGGGCGGCGGGCAATTGCCCAACCCTCAGGCCAGCGAAATCCGTCACCTGTGGAGCGATCTGCCAATGGCACGTGGCTTGGCACGCCACCTGGACATCCTTTGCCAGCCGCTGCCCGCAGACGCCAACGCGCTGCTGGCGAATGCCGCCTCCGACGGCCGGGCTTTGCTGGTACTCGACGCGCTGCAGGTCCCGGTGCACTATGAAGACGCCGACGCCTACCGCCATGCGCTGCATGATCTGGAAGCATGCTGGTTCGCCCCCTTGCGTCAGGCGCTGTTGACCCGTCGTGTGCACAGTATGCACATCGACGCCCCGACCACTTACGCCCACCTGCACTGGCACTGCCGGCCACAAGATCAATGGCGCTTCTGGCGACGTTCATCGTCGCTCGCTTCGATCGCGCAAAGCTTGGCGCAGGGCGGTACATGACCCACATCTGCCGTCGTCGAGTGGCACCGCGCACGCAGTGGCAGCTCGAACAACAAGGAGTGCATCCGCTGTTGGCGCGCATCTACGCCGGCCGCGGCATCGTTGAACGCCAAGATCTCGATTATCCCCTGGCGGCACTGTGGCCACCGCAGCGCCTGAAGAACGCCGATCGTGCCGCTGAACTGCTCGCCAACGCCATCGGCCGTCAGGCGCGCATCCTGATCGTCGCCGATTACGACTGCGACGGTGCCACCGCCTGCGCGGTCGGCCTGCGCGCGCTGCGCGCCTTTGGTGCCACCGTCGACTACCTGGTACCCAACCGCTTCACCTGCGGTTACGGACTGTCGCCGGACGTCGTCGACCTGGCTGCCGCCCGCCGTCCGGACCTGATCGTCACCGTCGATAACGGCATCGCCAGCGTCGAAGGTGTGGCGCGGGCGCGGCAACTGGGTATCGCCACGCTGATCACCGACCATCATCTGCCCGGCGAGCAACTGCCAGCCGCCGACTGTCTGGTCAATCCCAACCTGCCGGATTGCACCTTCCCGAGCAAGGCGCTGGCGGGCGTCGGCGTCATGTTCTACGTCATGCTGGCCTTGCGCGCCGAATTGCGGGCTCGGCAGTGGTTCACCAGCGGCAGCGGACGTGTGGAACCAAAACTCGCCGATCTGCTCGATCTCGTTGCGCTGGGGACCGTCGCCGACGTCGTTCCTCTCGATCGCAACAACCGCACCCTGGTCAGCCAGGGCTTGCAACGCATCCGACAAGGACGGCTGACTCCCGGCATGCGTGCCCTGTTCGGCGCGGCCGGTCGCCCGCCGGCACAGGCGAGCAGCGTCGATCTCGGCTTTCTGATCGGCCCGCGGCTCAACGCCGCCGGCCGTCTGGCCGACATGTCGTTGGGCATCGAATGCCTGATCACCGATGACGAAAGCCGGGCGATGAATATTGCCCAGCAGCTCGACGCGCTCAACCGCGAGCGCCGACAGATCGAAGCCGCGATGCAGCAGCAGGCACTCGAGCAGCTGGATCAGGCCGCCCCGTGCATCGCCGATCTCAGCACGGCGACGGACGCGGCCGTCTCTTTGTTCGACGAGAGCTGGCACCAGGGAGTCACCGGCATCGTCGCCGCCAGAATCAGAGAACGGGTACATCGCCCGGTTTTCGCTTTTGCGCGCGGCAACGAGGGGGAACTGAAAGGTTCCGGCCGTTCAGTTCCCGGCCTGCATCTGCGCGATGCGCTCGACTTGCTCGCCAAACGCGCACCTGGCCTGCTGCTGCGTTTCGGCGGGCATGCCATGGCCGCCGGCGTCAGCTTGCGCGAAGACGATTTCGCACACTTCCGCATGCTGTTCGCAAGCATCGCCGAGCAATTGCTCTCCCCCGCCGATCGAACGCGCACCCTGGAAACCGACGGCGAACTGCCGGAGGCTTATTTTTCACTCGCTATCGCCCGCTTGCTCGCGGACGAAGTGTGGGGACAAGGTTTTCCGGCACCGCTGTTCGACGATGAATTCATCGTCGATAGCCAGCGCATTCTCAAGGACAAACATCTCAAGCTGCGCCTGCGCAAAGGTACGCAGCGGCTGGAGGCGATCCAGTTCAATTTCCGCGAAACCCCGGGATCGCGCATCCACGCCGTCTATCGGCTGACGATCAACGAGTTCAATGGTGTGCAGACGGCACAATTGCTGATCGAGCACCTGGAAAACTGTCACGACGATTCGGCACGCCTGACCCGTCCAGCCGCGCGCTGATTCCCCAACCCTTCTGTCGCGTCGGCACTTGCTGACGCAACGAACATTTCGGCTCGACATCCGACAGGCGCCTTGGGCATGGCGCAGCGCCCGACGGATCTTCCTCCGGCCAGCGGACGGAATCCCGCTGCATGTCATTGGATTTATTGAAGCAATGGAGGATGGCGCCAGGGCGGCGCCTGCCTGCACGGCGACCTTGCGGGCTCTTGGCTTGGGGAAGGAAAGGCCCATGGCGCCGAGGATCTTGGTCTGGCGTGGGTCCGGGCGCGGCAGGCGGGCGTGACGTTGTCCGTTGCGCTCCGTGCGGTAGAGGTCGGTCAGTCGTCCTGGCGCCAGCAAGGCATCGTCTGGGGTAATCGCGGTGGCGCTGTCTTCGGTGCTGCCAAAGGCTTGACGCAGACCGGCCCCGAATCGGCGCGTGATCTTCCAGGCCAGCATCGCCACAGACACCTGCGCTTTCGTGCGCTCGGCCTGCCGCAGGAAGATCGGACGAATTTCCAGGAACCTCGTCTTCACGGTGCGGAAGTTTCGTTCGACCTTGTGCAGGTCCCGATAGCGCGCGTCGACGGTCTTCGCGTCCATCAAGCCCACCGGAACATCGATTTCCAACAGAGAGCAACCGTCGAGCAGGGCGTCTTGCGCTTTGGCGTCTTCGTCGATGGTACAGACCATGACCCGCTCTTCCAGGGTGAGCGTGACAAACGCGGTGCGCTTGTGGCTCTTGGCCCAGCCCTGCAAAGTGGCCAAGCCCTTCGCCGCACGGGCGCGCGCGGACTTCTCGACGAAGGCGTTACGTTCGGCGATCTTTCTTTGCAACTGGGTCAGCTGGTCCGCCCGCCGTCGTTCTTCGCGCATACGCACCGTGTCGTTTCGGCGCACGATCAGGCGTTTGTCGCCGTGCGCCACCTCACACAGAGGCTCATCAAAGAGATCCGTCTGCAAAACGCCCTGCTTGAGGAGGGTACGCACCTGGGCGTTCGTCAGGGCGGTGATGTCACGGAAGCCTTGCGCTGACAGCGCCGCTTTCCCCTTGGCTTTGATCCTCCCCCGATCGCCGACCCTCACCACCTCGGCGATGCCGAATGGCGCTTTGAGAAGGGTGATCTGGCTGGCCACCGTCGTCGGGTCCGTCGTGTTGCCTTCGAAGACCCGCACCGCCAAGGGCCCCCCATCCTCCGCGGTCAATCACCCGATGACGATTTGTGGCTTGCCTCGCTTGCCGTCGCAGTTGTAACCGTACCGCCCCAACTCGTTACATTCCCCTTCGAAGTCGCTGGAGGTGACGTCGTAGCGCACCCACTCCGGCGGCTGCCCCTGCTGTTTGACATGGGCCTGGTACAGATCACGCGCGGTCCGCTCCTGCTGGCTCGCCAGCCAGTCCAGCGCGGCATACCGATCGTCTTCATCGAAGCCGTCCACCCCCAGCACACTGGCCACCGCGTGCTGCTGCGCCCAACGTACCGCCGACAGCCGCGACCCGCCATGCGCGATGCGCGCCAGGATCAGGAACAGGTTGAGCTTGCTTTCCGCGGGCGCCGAGCACCCGGGTGATGCCCACTTGGTCAGCCAGGTGCTTGAGCGCAAAAAGAACACCGAAAATCTCGCCACTGGTTTCCTCCTCGGAGCCGTCGCCGAAGTCGCCTTTCACCAGACGTTCCATGGCGGCGAGTTGCTCCGAAGACCAATTCGTCAGATTGGCGATCGTTCGCGTACAGACCTTTCCGCCCTCACGATACGACTCGCGCAGCAGGATGGCGGGTCTGGACTTCCGGTTGGGCACGCGGGTGATATACATGCCGACAATATAAGCAAATCAATTATTTTATTGAAATCATTTGTATTGTATTTACATGCTTACATCTTTGGACAAATTGTGGCCTGCAAGCAGCAAAAGACGCGGCGCTTTTTTTCAGCAGCAGGAAAAACGTCTGCTATCTGCCGAATGGTCGCGGTAAAACGGCTCGATCGGCCATATTCACAAAATCAGACGGCCCTTGGCCAGCCCGCCCGCCTGCTGCAAGCGGGCAATCGTCGGCAGCAGATTCAAACCGCTCGTCATCCGCCATTGTTCGGCACGTTGAACCAATTCTTCGCTGTCGACTGCGACCGTTTCGCCGCCCGTGGCCAAAGCGATGGTATTGCCGCTGTCGCAGGACGGGAAAAGCAGCGAACGGCCTTCGAACGCCCGGGCAATACGCTCGGCACTGATCTCGAAGCCGCGTTCGCGACCGAGCAGGTTGACCGACAGCAGTCCCTGTTCGCTCAGGCGTGCACGACAAGCCTGATAGAAAGGCAGCGTATCGAGGACACCTGCACGTGCGTGTTCATCGAAACCATCGACCAGGATGTAATCGAAGGTCGTATCGCCGCGGCGCATGAATTCGGCGCCGTCGTCGAGCACCACCCGCAGGCGCAAGGGATCGTTCGGCAAGCGAAAATGGAGGCGGGCAACGATTTCGACTTGCGGGTCGATTTCGACGACAGTAATGCGCGTGCCCGGTAGGTAGTGGTAAATGAATTTGGCCAGCGAACCGGCACCGAGTCCGATCAGCAAGGCGTTCCGTGGCCAGGGCGGCTCGCGCAGCAGCAATCCGGCCATCATTTCGCGCGTATAGAGCAGCTCGAGTGCGTTCGGCGAGCGGATACGCATCGCTCCCTGTATCCAGTCAGACGAAAAATGCAGATAGCGGACACCCGATTTTTCGCTGACTTCGATCGATTTGCGCGGCATCAGATCATCCGGCAACAAAAAAGCCAGTAGTTGGCGCCATCGCTGACGCAGGCTCCCTCCGGTCCGCGGGCGGGGACGAACGAAATGGCGCAATCAAGCCGCCTGCTGCCAGTCTGCTGTCGCAGACAATGCGCTGTGCGCCGTCCGGCTGCGCCAGGTCTGCTCATGATGCATCGTCAGCCATCCGTGCAAACGCCAGCGGCTGCGCTTTACGCAAGGCACGAAATCGATCGACGATCGCCCGGCTGGCGACCGACATCCGCTCGCGTAGCAGAGGCTCGTCACCGGCCAGCCAGTGCAGCGCAATGGCGTCGTCGGCTGCCGTCGGCCGTCCGGCGACCGCAGCCCAGAACACCTGATGGGCATTAGTTGCCGACGGGTGTTGAAAAAGATAATGCAGCGATTCGGCAACCAGCCCGGTTTCTTCGCTCAGTTCACGCGCGGCGGCCTGCAAGCGCGATTCGTTTCCCTGAATGCCGCCTCCCGGCAAAAGCAGCATGCCAGCACGGTTTTCAACCAGCAGAATCTGTTCATCGACTTCGACGACGACCGTCGCCCGTAGACGTTTCATGTCTTGATCACCTTGCGAATCACTACCTGAGATGGCGCTTTCCACTGATGTTTCATGCCCAAGGGATCGCGTGGAGCCGTCATCGCCCATTGGCTCGGCTGACGGTGTCGTCGTAATCATCCTCTTGCCTCCGGCCACGCACTGGCTCTGAGCAAGGCTGGCAAATTGACTGGCAACCCGCGTCGTCGCTTCTGCAAAACTGTCCACCCCTCCGACAGCGAACAGACAAGCGGCTAATTGCTGCGTCAGGGGCCATGGCAGCGGAATCTCGCCAGCGAAGACCTGCCGCATCCAATCGGTCGTCGTCGTCAGCGCAGCGTCTACCGGCAAGCGCGGCAAGGCGCGCAAGCTGTCCTGCTCGGCGGTACAAAGTATGTCGACACCGTGCTCGTGCACGAATTCGATCGTCGGACAACGCTTCGGGTTGGCGTAGGCCTCGCCTTCGCTGGCACGCAGCAACAACGCCCGTTGGCCCCTGCTGGAAAGCAGTTCGCGCATGCCGGCCAGATAGTCGGGGTGCGTCGCCGCGGCGATCAGCACACCGGCACCCGCGAAAGGGTCGAGCATCTTGACCAGACTGTGTGCCGCGTTGCGCAGGCCAAGCCGGCGCCGAGCAGCCAGTTGCCCGGCCAGACCCGGCGCGAACGCCGACAGGGAAAGAAAGGCCAGCCCTTGCTCAGCGAGCCGTTGTTGCGCCTGCTGCACGCTCTGACAAAGCGGTTCACCCCAGGCATGCACAATCTGACCGCTGCTTACTCGTCCAAAAGTCTCCGTGTCGTCCAAACCGTGCAGCAGCACCGGCACGCCCAGCCGCTGCAGCGCCAGGGCCAGGAAAGGCGTCAGATTGGCGTTGCGCCGCGCGCCGTTGTAAGTTGGAATGACCACCGGTCTGAGCGGGCCGGGCGGAGGATGCATTGGCGGTAAACGTTCGCTGATCGCCTGCATGAAACCGTTCATTTCGGCACTCGATTCGGACTTCATGCGCAGGGCAAGCAGGATGGCGCCCAACTCGAGATCAGCGACCTGACCGTCGAGCATCGCCCCGTAGAGCATCTTCGCTTCAGCGACCGTCAGCGAACGCGCGCCCTGCGCCCCACGGCCGATTTCTCTGATCAGAGGGATGACGTCCATCGTCGATTCGTCCACTTCCATCGACTGCCACCGTCAGGCCAGCCGGACAGCCAGATCGACACTGGTCCGGTAGTGCTCGTCCTGCGCCAGTTGCGTCCAGCCGACTGCCGGTACCGTCGGCAACAGCCGCTGCACGCGCTGACCGCGCTGCGGGTCGGCAGTCGCCGTCCAGCGCTGCAGGACCTCGTCGACCGCTGCAGGCGAATTACAGAGCAGCAGCATGTCACAGCCGGCCTGCCACGCCGCCTCGCAGCGGTCGACGACGTCGCCGGCGACGTCGGCGGCAGCCATCGACAGGTCGTCGCTGAACACGACGCCGTCGAAAGCAAGCTCCTCGCGCAACAGGCGGTGCCAGACGGGCGAAAAGCCGGCCGGGCGCGTATCGATCTGCCGGTAAATGACGTGCGCCGGCATCACCGCATCGAGCGGCAAATGGCGGTAGGGCCGCATGTCCGGGGCCAATTCGGCCAGTGAGCGTTCGTCTACCGGCAAAGCGACGTGCGAATCGGCCTCGACCCAGCCGTGCCCCGGAAAATGCTTGCCGCAGGCCGCCATGCCGGCACGATGCAAGCCTTCGATCAGCGCAGCGGCCAGCGCGATGACCACGGCCGGATCACGGTGAAACGAGCGGTCGCCGATCACCTGGCTGCGTCCCCAATCGAGATCAAGCACCGGGGTGAACGACAGGTCGACGCCGCAAGCACGCAGTTCGGCAGCCAGCACGTAGCCCAGCCGGCGGGCGTTCTCCTTGGCTGCGTCGGGTGACGCCTGCCAGCTGGCGCCGAGACAGCGCATCGGCGGCAGGCGGGTAAAACCATCACGGCAGCGCTGCACACGACCGCCTTCGTGATCGATGGCGATCGGCAAAGCCGGTGCACGCAACGCGTGTACTGCGGCCGTCAGTCGCGCCAGTTGCTGCGGCGAAGCGTAATTGCGCGCAAAAAGGATCAATCCGCCGACCAGCGGATGGCACAGGCGCTGGCGTTCCAGCGGGGTCAATTCGGTTCCTGCCACATCGATCATCAAGGGACCGAGCGGCAAGGCCAGTGTTTGGCTCATAGGGTTTCCAGTACCACGAAGGCAACGGCATACGCCCGCTCGTCGCTGATCGACAGATGGGCGCGCAGGCGGCGCTGCGCCAACCAGTCGGCGAGCGGCGGCGCGTAGGCGAAAGCGGGCTGGCCGCGGGCATCGTGAATGACGGCGCTGTTGCTCAGTGTCGCCGGCGCCGCGATACCGATGCCAAGCGCCTTGCCGAGCGCTTCCTTGGCGGCAAAGCGTTTGGCCAGAAAGCGGCCGGCATCTTTCGGCGCTTCGCCAAGCCGGGCAAATTCGGCACATTCTTCGGGCGCCAGCAGTCTCTCCAGCGCACGCCGTCCGTGGCGTCGATAAAACTCGCCGAGCCGTTCGACGGCGACGATATCGGTGCCGACGCCGGCGATGCTCATCGGCCGGCCACCGCCTGGGCTTCGCGCAGCAGGCGTTTCATCTCGCGTACTGCTTCGCGCAGACCGACGAAAATCGCCCGGCTGATGATCGCGTGCCCGATGTGCAACTCGCGGATGCCCGGCAGTTGCGCTACCGGCTGTACATTGAAGTAGTTGAGCGCGTGGCCGGCGTTGAAGCGCATGCCCAGTTGGCGGATCAATTCGCCCGCTTGGCGGATTTTGGTCAGCTGCTCGATCACCGCCGGACTTTCGGCGTCGCGGCCCTGGCTGTAAAAAGCATGCGCATACGGTCCGGTGTGAATTTCGCACACGCGCGCCCCGATGCGCGCTGCCGCGCGCACCTGTGCTTCGTCAGCATCGATGAACACGCTGCTGACGATGCCCTTGTCGGCCAGACGGACGACGGCCGCCGCCAACCGTTGTTCCTGCACGACGATGTCGAGGCCGCCTTCGGTGGTCACTTCGTGCCGGCCTTCCGGTACGAGCATCGCCATTTGCGGTCTGATCCGGCAGGCGATATCGATCATCTCTTCGGTCGCTGCCATTTCGAGATTGAGCTTGATCTGTGCCAGCGCGTGCAATTTTTCGACGTCGGCGTCCTGGATGTGCCGGCGATCCTCACGCAGGTGAATGGTGATGCCGTCGGCACCGCCGAGATGCGCTTCGACAGCCGCCCAGACCGGGTCGGGTTCGTAAGTGGCGCGCGCCTGGCGAATGGTCGCCACGTGGTCGATATTGACGCCGAGTTCGATCATGACAATTCCTGCAATTCCCTGAAAATCTGGCGGCTGGCCAACGTCTTGCCGCCAGTGTAATGGCCGATCAGTGCGCGCATCAATTGCTTGGCCTCGACCAGCGAACGCGGATCGGAAAAATCGTCGCGCGCCAGATCGTTCAATGTGCGGCCGCTGACCGCCAGCGGCGATTGAGCGGCGGCAGACAGGCGGACCGGCCCGCGTTCGATTTCGTAGGCATATTCGGTATCTTCATCGACCGGCTGCCCGTCGGCGTCGGCGTCGAGTGTCAGTCCGTAGCCCAGTTCCTGCAACAAGGCGCGCTCGAAGCAACGCAGATCGCTCTCCTGTGCGCCGCCGACGAAACGGCGCAGGGTTTCGGCGTAAATGGCAAACAGGCGGGCGTGCGGGTCCTGGCGCGGCAGCAGATGCATCAGCAACTCGTTCAGGTAGTAGCCGCAGAATAACGC
>WBZT01002406.1_pt1 | contig 13032 bp, 3 predicted proteins | sample 5204241 | NCBI WGS metagenome assembly WBZT01 (sample SAMN12344358, study PRJNA552823) | activated sludge metagenome | biome: Activated sludge suspended growth; feature: Nitrification reactor; material: Wastewater; isolation source: activated sludge from nitrification reactor of wastewater treatment... | reverse complement strand
CAAATGGGTTCGCCGTGCACGGTCCGGCGGCCGATCTCGGCGCGTTGCGAGCGGTCGCCGAGGGAGTGCGCCGGGCGCCGCGGCATGCACCGGTCGTGGTGGACCCGCCCGACGGATGGGTGATGCTGGCGTCGCTGATCGGTGAGCAGATCGCTTCCGTGCACGCGGTCGGTGGCCCGCCTACACAGCGGCAACGCGAAGTCAACCTGATCGTGTCGGGTGAGCAGTATTCGCTGCGGGTGACATCGGTGCCGGGAGGGGTCGGGACAGCGCGGGCGTTGGCGATCGCCGCGTCCGTGTCCCGGAGCCACTGGGGCGGGCCGGCCGTCGCGGTGGAGGAGCGATCGCTCGGTCGCCGGGCGTGGTTCTTGGTCGACTCGGACAACCCGGCGGTGGTCGCGGAGGTCGCCGGTCATCCGCTCGTGCTGAAGGGCTCGGTCGACCTGCTTCACGACGACGGTCGAACCGCGCGGCTGCTGGACTCGATCAGCGTTGTCGACCAGCCGACGTGGGATGCGGCGGTCGCCGCTGCTGCGCGATCGGTCGATCAGGTGCCGCCGGAGGTCGAGTTGCTGGTCGCCGGTGAGGACGGGCCGCTCCGGTGGTCGATCCGCCGAGTGGTAGCGACGACATCTCCGACATCGTGGCGCTCGGACGCCACGTGGCAGGACGAGTTCCCGGCAGCGGAGGACGCCGGCTTCCTCAGCGGGTGCACGATCGTCGTGGAACGCGACGGGCAGGCGGAGCTCGTCCCCACGGTCGGCGGGGGCGGCGGTGGAGCGGGTGGGATCTTCTCGTTCGTCGCAGTTCGGTCCGGTGACCCCGGCGTGATCGTTGTCGTTGCCGGGCCACGAGACGCAGTCCGCGGCGAGTTCGTCGGAGCGGGCGCGACCCACGAGTTCACGCTGAAGCCGTACGGCGTGGCGTCGGCCGTCGCGTCGTTCTTCGTCCCCGGTAGCGAGCTGACGACTGCAAACACGGCGGTGCGGCTGTACCGGGCGGACGGCTCGACGGTCGAGTGATCCGGCGCGAATCCGATTCGAAGGGCGCGCGCGGAGGCGGTATCATGCGCACCTGCACCTGGCCCCCATCGTCTAGTGGCCCAGGACACCACCCTCTCAAGGTGGCGGCACGGGTTCGAATCCCGTTGGGGGTACAGCGGCGAGAAGCCTGTGATTTCGGGGTTCTCGGCTCTTGAGCATCAGGGTGACCCTGATGCAGATACCGCGAAAATCCCGCGGAAGCTCGCAGGATTTCGAGTTGAAGTCGCCAGGGAGCGGCCAGAACCGGTAGTTCTCCGCCTGTTCGTGCCGCCACCTTGCATGTCCGTTCTTCGAAAAGGTGGCGGCACCGTCCGGCACCGACGCTGCGTGGGATCGTCGTCCCAACAGCGAATCCGACCCTTGAGACGTATTTCGGAGGGTCGGGTCTCGAGCGCTGCGTCAATGGAGGCCGGTTGACTTGACCGAGCGACCCGGGGTTTGCGCCCACGCCGGTACGGCGAAATCCCGCGAGAGTGCGAGATCCTTTCGGGGGTCGTCGGGTCAACCAAGCTCAACGAGCGGGGGGGGGGAACGCTGAGACTCTCTGGCGGACACGTTCCGCCTCGGTTGGGATGTGGGTGGTCTGGCCCCGTGCTCGGGCGACACTCGCGGAAGAGGTCCGTACCCGACTGGCGTCGCCCGCCGCCGCTCGGGGCCGTCGTCACGTCTGCCCTCTGTTCGCGTGTTCCCTCTTTTCGGGGACATCGGAAATGATAAGCACTATGTTGATCGTTGCGACATGAACTCGGGCCGATCCCCGTTGGCCCGGTCGGGTGAGGTGGCGATGAGCGACGCGTCAGGTGGCGATGAGCGTGGAAGCGCCGGGGCGCGTAGCGGGGGAACCCGCACCCCATCGCTCGTAGACGAACTCGGTGCGTCGATCGCGCCGCCGTCGCTGACGTTGCCGACAGGTGGTTCGGTCCGGGGCATGGGTGAGACATACCGAGCCAACCCGATGACCGGTACCGGAACGCTCAGGGTGCCCTTGCCCAGCAGCCCGGCGCGTGGGGGCTTCGTTCCCGAGCTGACCCTCGAGTACGACTCGGGTGCCGGCAACGGTCCGTTCGGTCTCGGCTGGCGGCTCGAGGTGCCGGCCATCACCAGGCGGACCGACAAGGGAGTGCCGACGTACGACGCCGATCACGAGTCCGACGACTTCATGCTGTCGAGCGCCGACGTGCTCGTGCCCGTCCTCGGGCCGGACGGTCGACGAGAGGTCATCGAGCGGACCGTCGACGATGTGCCGTTCCGGATCCACCGTTACCGCCCACGCATCGACGAACTCCACGCTCGGATCGAACGGTGGGCGAACGTCGACTCTGGCGAATGCCACTGGCGGACCATCTCGCGCACCAACGTGACGACCTTGTTCGGGACCCGCCCCGACGCTCGCATCGCGTCGGACCCCGACGGTGGTGGACGTGTCTACAGCTGGCTAGCGACGGAGACGTACGACGACCGGGGCAATGCCGCCCGGTTCGACCACCTTGTGGAGGACTCGGCGGGAGTGACCCCGGGGATCGGCGGGGAGGCCAACCGAGACGATGACGTGCGTCGGCGTGCGCGTTACGTGGGCTCGGTCCGCTACGGCAACGTCGAGAGCCGGCTCCAGGTCGATGGCGAGGCGATGTCGTGGCGGTTCCAACTCTGCTTCGATTACGGCCAGCACGCCGACACGGACCCGAAGCCCGATGACGCGCTGCCGTGGAGCACGCGCCTCGACCCGATCAGCGTGGGCCGTGCCGGGTTCGAGATCCGCTCGTACCGGTTGTGCAGACGGGTGCTCCTGTTCCACCATTTCCCCGACGAACCGTCCGTCGGGACGGACCGACTCGTGCGGTCGCTCGCATTCGAGTACGCCGGTGATCCCGAGCGAGGCGACCGCACCGGGTCGTTCCTGCGTTCGGTCACACAGCGCGGGCACGGGCGCGACGACGCCGGCGCGGTCACGACCTTCTCGTTCCCCCCGCTCGAGTTCGAACGGATCGAACCGTGGCTCGTCGCCGACGCCTCACCGCCGAGCGTCCATCGTCTCGATCCGCCCCCGATCGGGCCCGTGTCGCACGGCGTCGGACCGGTCGGGCCTCAGTGGGTCGACCTCGACGGAGACTCGGTTCCCGGGATCCTCACCGTGACACAGGGTGCGTGGTGGTTCGCCCGAAGCCTTGGGGGCGGCCGGTTCGCCTCACCGCGTCAGCTGGAGTTCACCCCGGCCGGTATGGCCACCGACGCAACGACGGTGCAGTTGCTGGATCTCGACGGCGACGGTCGGGTCGAAGTGGTCGACCTGGGCGGGCCGGGCCGGACTGCAGGATCGTGGGCCCGGGACCGATCGGGGTGGGCGTCCTTCCAACCGTTCCGGTCGGTGCCCCTCGAAGTGTGGGATGACCCCGAGGTTCGTCTGATCGACCTGACGGGCGATGGCCTGCTCGACCTCCTGCGAACGTCCGATTCCGGTCTGACGTGGTTTCCGAGCCTCGGGTCGGACGGATTCGGACCCCCGCAGCGACTCCCACCCGCCGCAGACGACCGCGTCGGGCCACGTGTGCTCTTCTCGGATCCCGACGACTCGGTCCATCTCGGGGACATGACCGGCGACGGCCTCGCCGACCTCGTCCGCATCCGTAACACCGAGGTCACGTACTGGCAGAACCTCGGGCACGGTCGGTTCGGACCGGCTGTCGTGATGGACGGATCGCCCCGGTTCGGGCCCGATGAGTTGTTCGACGCCCGGCGAGTGATCCTCGCCGATGTCGACGGCTCCGGTCCGGCCGATCTCCTGTACCTGGACGGCACGGAAGCGACCGTGTGGCGCAACCTGTTCGGCAACGGTTGGGCACCGCCGCGCTCGTTGCCGTTCCCCCCGGTGGCCGCCGACACCGTCGTGTCCGTCTTCGACCTGTTGGGTCGTGGCACGGCCTGCCTCGTCTGGTATTCGCCCACGGCGGACGGCGGCAATGGCGAGCTTCGCTACGTCGACCTCATGGGTGGTCGACGACCGAACCTCCTCTCGAGGGTCCGGAACCACCTCGGGTCGACCACCGAGATCGTCTACGAGTCGTCGACGACCTTCTTCCTCGCCGACGCGGCACGGGGGTCTCCGTGGTGCACCCGGCTCCCGTTCCCGGTGCACGTGGTGGAACGAGTCGTCGTCGAGGATCACGTCGCCCGGAGCCGCACGGTGACCCGCTACGAGTACCACCACGGTCACTACGACGGCGACGAACGCGAGTTCCGGGGGTTCGGGCGGGTCGATCAGTTCGACACCGAAGAGTTCATCGCCCTCCCGGTCGCCGCACCGGGCGGGGAGCCCGACGGGCCGGACCCGCCGGCGAGAACGCCCACGGGCGCGGCGACGAGCCGCACCACCTCCTGGTTCCACCCCGGAGTCCTCGTCGGAGCGGACGAGATCGAGGCGGCGTTCGCCCGGGAGTATCACCGCGAACCGGGCTCGTCCGATGGCGACCACGCGTTGCAGCGGGTCGGTCGCTCGGTCATCCCGCCCGATCTGTCGGCCGGCGAGCGCCGTGAGGCATGTCGGGCCCTCAAGGGTGCCCTGCTTCGAGACGAGGTCTACGGCCACGACGGCGGAGCCCGCGAACTCCTCCCGTACATCGCCGGTGAGCACAGCTACGAGGTCAGGTTGGGGCAACGGCGCGGCGTCAATCGGCACGCCGTCTTCTCGACCGTGCCGCGCGAGACGGTGCAGTGGCACTACGAGCGGGCGCTGGTGCGCAGCGGCCCCGAGCCGGATGCACCGGTGGTCACCGACCCCCGGGTCACGCACGAGGCGGTGCTCGAGGTGTCGCCGGAGGGGGTCGTGCTGTCGAGCGTGCAGGTCGCATATCCACGACGAGTCGTGCCCGCCGATGTGCCCGCTGCTGCTGCGGCGGCGCAGCGATCCACGTTGGCACGCTTCCGCTCCCATCGGGTCACCACCGATGTGATCGACAGTGACTCCGACCATCGGGTTCCCGCGTTGTGGCGCGTCGACGAGCATGCCGTGCTCGGCCTCGTCGCTCCCGCGAGCCCGCGCTTGTTCACGTTCGAGTCCTTGGCGGCGATCGCCGCGGCGCCGGAGGTCGGGCCGGGCGACGACCTGCCCGAGGGGGTCTCACGTCGGGCGGTGGGCCGAGCGACGGCACGATTCCGGAGCGATGACCTCGCGTCCGTGCTGCCGGCAGGGGAGCAGGGTCGTCGTTCGCTCGTCGATCGGACGTATGCGCTCGGGCTGCCGTCCGCTGTGAGGACCGATGTGTTCGGCGACGACCTGAGCGACGCGGACCTCGTGGCCGCCGGCTACGTCGACCTCGATGGGGACGGTTCGTGGTGGTGCCCGTCGTCGCGCACCCGCTTCTCGACCGCTGATGACGGCGGCGACGCGGCGTCGATCGCGGCGAACGAGCTCGCCGAGGCGGTCGACCATTGCTTCCTTCCCGTCCGGTGGATCGATGCCCACGACAACGTGACGACCGCGACGTTCGACCACGATCTCCTCGTTGGCGAGATCATCGATCCGGCCGGTCAGCGGATCACGGCGGGCGAACGGGACAGCAACCAGGTCCGGACCAGTTCGTCAAACGACTTCGTCCACCTCCAGCCGATGGCGGTGACCGATGCGAACTTCAACCGGTCCGAGGTGCTCGTGGATACGCGTGGACTCGTGGTCGCCACAGCGAACTGTGGCAAGCCGGCCGAGGCCACCGGGGACACGGTCGCCGGTCTCGCCGCCGACCTACCGGAATCGGCGGCCATCGCCGCAGTAGCGGATCCCGACGCGGCCGATGCGCTGCTGGGCTCTGCCACCACTCGGATCGTCTACGACCTGGGTGCCTACGAACGGAGCCGGTCGACCGCGTCGCCACAACCGTGCAGCACGCTCGTGCTCCGGCGCGCCACCCACGTGGCCGACCCGAAGCAGCTCGAGACGACTGCGGCAGTGAGCTATTGCGACGGCCAGGCGCGGGCGCTCCAGGGTAAGGTCCGGGTCGCCGACGGTGCCCTCGACGACCTCGACGGACCGATCGTCCCCCGGTGGCTCGTCTCGAATGCCGTGGTGCTCGACCGCAAGGGCCGGCCCGTCCGCGAGTTCGCGCCGCGTTTCTCGGCGACGCCGACGTTCGATCAACCGGAGGAACACGGGCCGAGCACCATCGTCTGCTACGACCCGGTCGATCGTCCGGTGGTGACGGTTCGAGCCGATCACACCTTCGACAAGACGGTGTTCGACGCGTGGTCGTCCGGCTCCTACGACGCCGGTGACACCGTGATGATCTCCGATCCCCGCGCGGATTCCGACGTCGGTGGAGTCGCCGCCCACCTCACCGACGCCGACGTGCTGCCGAGTTGGCACGCCGTGCGGTCGAGCGGGGCGATGGGGCTCGTCGAGGAACGAACGGCGCTGGCTGCCGAGTTGTACGCGGACACGCCCAGCCGGTCGTACCTCGACCCGCTCGGGCGGAAGGTGGCCGGCAAGGACCTGCTGGTGACCTATAGCCCGACCGATGAGGTCGAGATCGTGAGCAGCGTCGTGCTTGACGACGCCGGCCGCCTCGCCGAGGTCGTGGATGGCGCCGGCCGGGTCGCCGAACGCTTCCGCTACGACTTCTCGGGCAACGAGGTGTCGTCCGCAACCATCGACGGTGGTGCTCGGCGGGCGTTCCACGATGTGGACGGTCGGCTGTTGGTGCAGTGGGACGATCGAGGCCACCGCACCGCGACCACCTACGACGAGCTCCGGCGACCCGTCAGCGTGCGGGTGCAATCCGCCGCCTTCGACAGCGTCGTGGAGGTGACCGAGTACGGCTCGGACGCCGCAGCGAACGACTGTGGGCGAGTGCGCCGGGTCCTCGACCAAGCGGGCGCCACCGAGTTCGGGTACGACGTCTCGGGAAACCCGACGACCGTTGCGCAACGACTGGCGAACCGTCGGCCCGGTCCCCCCGATTGGCGACCGCTCGACTGCACGAGCCCCGATCATGCCACTGGCGACGTGGTGACGATCGTGACGGAGTTCGATGCCCTCGGACGTCCGCGCTCGGTGGAGCATCCGAACGACGCCGGCCTCGTGACCTACCGCCGCGGTCGTGGTGGCGAGCTCCTGGGCGTCGACCTGGCGATCGGCGGCGCCGCCCCCGACCCGATCGTGGTGCGAGCGCTGTACGACGCGGAGGGCCGCCGCCGTCTGGTCGAGTACGGGAACGGGACCGTCGCGTCCTTCTCGTACGACGCCGCGTCGAAACGCCTGCAGCGTGCGGTCACCCAGCGGTCGGCCACCGCCTATCCCGGCGATGTCATCGCCGGCGTCACTGCGCCCGGCTCCGCACAGCAGCTGACCTACGCCTACGACCCGATGGGCAACATCGTGTCGATCGTCGACGACGCGCTCCCGACCGTCTTCTTCCGGAACAAGGTGGTGCGCGGCGACGTCGGCTACCGCTACGACTCGTTGTACCGCTTGGTCGAGGCACGAGGACGAGAGCACGTCGGACTGCAGGCGAACGGTGGGCGGCGTCCCGCGACCCCGGGGTCGCCGACGGACTCCCCGCGCGTCGGCCTCGTCCACCGTGCCGACGAGACGGCCGTCGCACGATATGTCGAGCGGTACGAACTGGACGCGGTCGGCAACCTCCTCTCGGTGGTCCATCAGGGCGCTGACCCCCAGGCGCCGGGGTGGACGCGGACGTACGCCTACGCGGAGCCCAGCCCGTTCGGCCCTCCGGACGTGGTCAGCAATCGTCTGTCCAGCACGACGGTCGGCACCGTCACCGAGCCCCATGGGTACGACGAGCACGGCAACATGGCCTCGATGAGCCACCTGACGCTCGTCCGGTGGGACCACCGTGACCAGCTGCAGGCGACCGCTCGACAACTCGTCGCCGGCGGGCCCGGCGAGACCACCTCCTACGTCTACGGGGCGTCCGGTGAGCGCGTCCGCAAGGTGACTGACGCTCCGGGCGGAGGGTGGACCGAGCAGGTCTACGTCGGGAGCTACGAACGCCATCGCTCCCATGACGCTGCGGGCAACGTGCTCTCGGAGCACCGAACGGTCCATGTCATGGGCGGCACCGAACGCATCGCCATCATCGAAATCGACGTCACGGGCGGCGCCGCCGTGGTCGTGCGTTACCAGCACTCGAACCACCTCGGCTCGGCGGTGCTGGAACTGGACGCCGTCGGCGAGGTGATCTCTTACGAGGAGTATCACCCCTACGGCACGACCGCGTTCCAATCCGCTCGCGCCAACGCACCACCGAAGCGGTACCGCTTCTGCGGGAAGGAGCGCGACGAGGAGAGCGGCCTCGGCTACCACGGGGCGCGGTACTACGCGCCGTGGCTCGGCCGATGGACGAGCTGCGACCCCGCCGGTGACGTCAACGGGTATCTCTACTGCAGGGCCAACCCGGTCTCGCTGTTCGATCCCGACGGTGCCGAGGGCCGGAGCTGGGTGTCGATCGGCGTCGGCCTCTTGCAGATCGGAGGGGGAGCTCTCGAGATCGCGGCGGGCATCGGCCTCGAGGCGTTGCCCACCGGCGTCAGTCAGGTGCTCGGCGTGGTCGCCCTTGTTCACGGGGCCGACACCGTGGCAACCGGGCTCGCAACGCTCATTACCGGCGAGGTCCAGCAGACGAACACACAACGCGCTGCTGCCGGTGTGGCCAAGGGACTCGGGGCGAGCGACACGACGGCGGAGCGAATCGGCACCGGCGTCGACATCGTTGCCGGGGTCGGTCCGTCGATCGGCATCGGCATCGCGAAGAAGGGCGCCGAGAAGGCACTGGTCAAGTCGGCCGAGGTGATCGCCGAAGAGGGCGCATCCCACGCTGCGCCGACCGGCGTCAAGGCCGTCAAGGACACGGCGACGGCGACCGGCAAGGAGGTGGCGAAGGACGCGAGCACGGAGCTGGCCAAGGATGGGGCGAAGGCAGCCGGCACCGGGGAGACCGCCGTCGGCAAGAGCGCCGTGTCCGCCCCGAAACCGCCGGCCCCGAAAGCGCCGCCGAAGCTGACGCCGGCCCAGAAGGAAGCGGTCAAGAAGTTCGAGCAGCTCGAGGAGTCGACGAAGTCAGCTGCCAACGCCGGCCGTCCGGCTGACAGCGCGTGGCGACTCGCCTTCAAGGCGCGCGGTCTCGCGCTCGAGGAGAAGGCCATCGCCAAGTTGGGGGGACGGGCTCTCCCTCCCAACTTCAAGACATTCGACAGCTTCCTCAACGGGGTGGCCACGAGCATCAAATCGGTCGATCTGAGCGCTGCGACCTACCAAACGGCTTCGGCACTACGCGGCGCTCTCAAGGGGTACATCCGCGAGATCCAGGCGTTCACGAAGTACACGTTGCTCGGGGAAACCTTGAGGGCGAAGGACATCGCCACCCGAGAGTTGGTCATCGTCCTCGAACCCGGCCGCGCGTCGGCCATGCAGAAAGCCGTGCTCGACGAGATCGTCAAGTTCGGCGCCGAGAACAACATCATCGTGAAGATATTGGAGATGCACTGATGCAGATTGCGTTCTACTACCGCCGACAAGGTCGCGACTTCGTGTCCGGCTCGACTCGCACGTCCGACGGTCTCTGGATGAGCACGTTCCAACAGGCGGTCGCAGATCCCCCTGACATCGGGGCTGCGGTGGAAGCCGCTCTCGATGCCGCCGCGGCTGCCCCGACCCCGGAACGCCGGTCATCGGGATGGACCGACCCGATGTTGGCAGTTGCCGGGGTCAAGACGAACAAGGCCTGGATGACGGGGACGGTGGCCGTCTACGTCGAACGTGACGGCACGACCTACTCGATCTCGCCAACCGAGAACGACGGTCGGGGCTTCGATGACACCGACGAGGTCACCGTTCTCGAACACCCGACCACCGCGGAACTGGGTGCGGCCGTCGAGAAGTACCTGAACGATGGAACGAAGGAGCCGACATGAGTGCTGACGGGTTGTTGAAGCTGCTCGACTCCGGCGACGAGGTCGCCGACCTGCAGCAGCGCCTTGCGGCTGCGGGGTTCGTGGTGCCGGCAGCCGAGCAGGGAACGTTCGGCGCGGCGACGCTCGCTGCTGTGCGTGCGGTGCAACGGTCGACCGACGGGCGCACCGACGGCGTCGCGGATCTCGCCACGATGTACGAGATCGATCGGCGCGCCGCCGCTGCCGGTCGGCCGATCCAATGGGTGGGCCGAGTCGTCGACCGCGGTGGCCGACCCGCCCCTGACTGTGCCCTGGTCGTTCGGGCGTTGCCGGCCGGCGGCGTGCCGGCCGACGTCGGTACCGCCACCACCGCCGCCGACGGGACCTTCGTCATCACGCTGACGCCCCCGGCCGAGCCCGTCGGGCCGGCGTCCTTCGATGTCTTCGCCGACATCGACGGCGTGCGCACCACGCTCGCGAGCGGCATCGCCGACCAACTGCAGGACCGGCCGATCAACCTCGTGCTGCCGACCTCGAGCGCGCCTGCCGAGCCCGAGTTCGCCCGCCTCAGCGCCGACCTGTCGGCCGTCCTCGGGGGCGGCGACATCGCTGCGGTCGGCACGGTCGACGACCGTGACTCCGTCGCGACCCTCGCGAGCGCGACGGGATGGGACGGGCGCCTCATCGCGATGTCGGCTGCCGCTCACCGGGCGGCGGCGGTCTCGGGGCTCGCCCCCGAGGTGCACTATTCGCTGGCGCGAGCCGGTCTGCCGCTCGATCCGGCGGCGCTGGCGACGAACGAGCGGGCGGTCGTGGAGACGGCGCTGCGTCGGTCGACCGACTCCGGCCTGGTCGCGCTCGGCGCAGCGGAGACCGTCGCAGCCGGCGATGCCTTCGAGACCTTCGCCACGCAGGAGCGACGCGCAGCGGTCGCCCCGGGTGCACTGGACTCCTGGTCGAAGGTCGCGGGGAGCCTGTTGAGCGACGACCAACAGACGGTCTTCCTGCGATTGCAGTCGCGGAACGTGAACGACCCGGCGGCGTTGTGGGCAGCGGCATCGCAGGCAGGCCTTCCGGTCGCAGCGCTCAAGCTGCAGGGCAAGCTGGGGGTGCTCACCCGGAACAACGCTGCGCTCATGGTCCGCCTCGCCAGCGACCTCGGTGGACCCGATGCCGACCTGAGCGCGGTCGTCGGGAGCGACCTGCACGAGGTCGACGCGTGGGAACGCCTCATCGACGAGACGGCCGCGGCCAAGGGCGTCGATGTCGCCGACCTCGTGCCACCGGGCTTCATCCCGCCGCTCGCGGTCGGCGCGTCCGACGCCGAGCGGGAGGCCGCCATCGCGACCGGGAAGCAGGCCTACGGCGCGGCGATGGCCCGTGACGTGCGCATCGCCTTCCCGACCCACGTGGTGAGCAGGATGGCGGAGCAGGGATCGTTGGCGCTGGGCGATCACGCCGACCTGGTCGCGGCAACGCTCGCCGATGCCGTCAGCCGGGGATATCGCTTCGCCGACACCCCGATGAGCACCTACCTGGCCGGCGACGAGGGCGGCGCCGTGCTCGCTGTCGTCCCCGAGGACCGTCGGGACGAGGTGAGTCGACAGCTCACCTCGTTGCACCGGGCGTATCAGCTCGCGCCGAGCAACGAGTCATTGCGGATCCTCGCCGCCTCGGGTACGAGCGCACTCGAGGTGGCGGCGATCCCGTCCCAGCACTTCGAGCGGGCGTTCGCGGAGCGCCTGCGAGCGTCGGACGACCACGATCTCATCTCGGCGTCGCGAGCTGCTCGGGAGGCGGCCTTCATCCATCGTCGGGCGACCCAGGTCGCGACGGTCACGTTCAGCTTCTTCGCTGCCGCGAAGTCGTTGGCGTCCAGTCCCGGGCTGCAGACCATGGTGGCGCCATCGTCTGCCGCCGGCGCGAGCGCCGACGACGCGGTGCACGACGCACTCTCGAAGGCGCATCCGACGCTGGCCCGCCTGTTCGGCCCAATGGACTACTGCGAGTGCGAGGAATGCCAATCGGTATTGAGCCCGGCGGCCTATCTCGTCGACCTCCTCCGGTTCCTCGATCCGGCAGACGACGCCTGGGCCGCGATCCCCGCCGACATGAAGGGCGCCACGAAGCCGTTCGAGGTCCTGAACCAACGTCGGGGCGACATCGCGGAGCTGGCGCTGACCTGCGAGAACACCCACACCGTCCTGCCGACGATCGACATCGTGAACGAGGTGCTGGAGTTCTACGTGCGCAACTCGGCCGTCACCGCGGCGGCGCGTCACGACACCCCGGCGGTCGCCGAGAGTGGCGACCTCCTGGCCGAGCCGCAGCATGTCATCGCTGAGGTCTACGACGACACGCTGGCCCCTGCGGTGTATCCCGTGAGCCTTCCCTATGAACTGTGGACCGACACCGTGCGGTCGTTCGCCCACCATGCCGGCATCGAGTTCGACGATCTCCTCGACGCGTTCCGGGTGACGGACGAGCCGGTCGCGGTCCCCGACGGTCTCGACGGCCACTACGTGCGCGAGGAGGTCTGGCGGGTCGCCCTCCAGATGCCCGTCGCCGAACACCAGCTGCTCACCGACCCCGACCCGCTCAGCCACCTGCCCCGCAACTACGGCGTCGCCTCGTCGGCCGAGCTGGTCGCCCGGCTGGCCCACCATCCGACACCTGCGCAACTTGCCATCGAGGCCGCTGCTCCTCCGCCGCACTGGTCGGCGGGTCTCATCGCGGACGCGCTCGGGCTGACGCCGAAGGAGTTCGTCGAGGTCGTGGAGTCGTGGTACGTCAACCCCGACCTCGATCAGCTCCGGGTCCTCCGTAAGCTCGGCGTGCCGTTGATCGACGCGATCCGGTACGAATCCGGCGATCTCGATGCGAGCGAGGTCGAGGCGTTCGAGCAGCGCCTTCTGGACGTGAGCGCGCCGTTCGCTGCGCTGGACCTCGCGGCGGTGCTCGGCGCGCACTGGGCCGACGGAAGCCTGAGCCGGATCGTGGTGCTCCGACCCACCGGTCCGGGATGCGACCTGGACGACACGCTCGTCCAGTTCGCAGACGGCAAGCCGGCGTCGCCGGAGGTGCTCGACCG
>WBZT01002405.1_pt1 | contig 13034 bp, 9 predicted proteins | sample 5204241 | NCBI WGS metagenome assembly WBZT01 (sample SAMN12344358, study PRJNA552823) | activated sludge metagenome | biome: Activated sludge suspended growth; feature: Nitrification reactor; material: Wastewater; isolation source: activated sludge from nitrification reactor of wastewater treatment... | reverse complement strand
CGCTTCCGACTGCTAGTACGTCGGAGCCGATACCGGCCCACAGTTCAGTCCAAGCGCAGGCAGCCTCCGCAGCGGAGGAGGGGACCGCTTGAGGAGTTGAGACGAGACACCCCCTTGACAAGACGCAGAATGTGCGTTTGGTCAGAGTAGCCCCTGACGCCTCCCGGCACGGGCGATCCGGCCGTGGTGGTACGCGACCTGCGTCGCCCACGAAGTGGCAGGTGCGTCGGAGACGACTGCGCCCTCTGCGATCTTCGCTGCGTGATCCGAATCGACTGTCACCACACAACTACGTAGAGTGAAGTAGGGGTCCCGGGGCTGCCAGTTGCTGACCACGAGGGGCACTGCGACGAGTCAGCCACGGTGCATGAGCGCCACGGTGCATGAGCGCCACGGTGCATGAGCGATGGTGTGCAGCGAACGCCATCTATGGGCGTGGGGTCCTGGTCGCCGAGAAGGCGGTGGAGATGATGGCCGACACAGATCGAGCCTCGAGCCGACCGCAGGGTGCACGTCGCTCCCCGGGCGATCGGCCGGGAGGGCTTGCGTTTGGGTCGAAGATGCTGGTGGTCGCTGCTGGGACGCTGGTCGCGTCGATGCTGGTGGTGACACCAACAGGTGCACTCGAAGGCGATCCAGTCGCCCGTGCGGGGGTAGGGACGAGCAGCCGTTCGCCGGATCGACCCCGGGCCGCCGCCCCGGGAGTTGGTGACTCCATGGCCACCCAGCGGAACTCTCCAGCCATCGTGTCGCTTCACCCCGGTCGATTTCGCGTGGGGGACTTGGTCCGGATGCGCACTCGGCCCCGGCTGCCTCAGGAAGTCAAGGTGCGAGTCCGAGGTGTCAGTCGCTTCGGAACGGCAGTGATTCGCACGCGGCCTGTCAACAACGGCGTGCGGGTGCGGGTCCCGGACAGAATGCTGGCCCTTCTACCGCCAGGCGGAGGGAGAGGGGCTTGGGTTCGATTCCGCCTCGCCACCGGCAATGGCCTCGGTCCGCCCAGCCCTAGGGCCAGGCTGCTCCCTCCAACGCCCGAACCACCCGTGGTTCCTGCGCCGGACAATCCGGTGGCAGTCCCGCCTGCCCGCGAAGTGCTGTCGTATTCGGACTTCGACTACCTCGGCGCCTTCCGTCTTCCCGAGCACGCATGCGGGTGGACCACCGCCTACAGCAGCAGTGGAATAGCCATTCGGCGGGTCGGATCTGAACTGCGCTTCTTCTCGGCGGTGCACGTCTACAGCGGAAGCCTCGTCTACGAGGTTGCCTTTCCGGGGGTCGGCACAGATCCCAGCACCTGGCCCACGGCAACTGTCGCAGCGGAACCATGCGACCTCTACGGGGGGCGCAAACATCTCGGAGACGCTCCGGAGCCGTTCGACGGAAGCACCTGGACTCACGGTCTGTTCTTCGATGACCAGAGCCAGCGTCTTTACTGGAGCTTCGGTGACGTGTACAACGCCGACACATCGAACGACCACTTCCTCGGCGGCACAGTCTTCTCAGACGCAAGTTCGACGCGCTCGCTTGGTCCCTGGGTGACATCGGATCCCGAGAACGCGCACGCTCAGCGGGTTCGAGGTGGGGTGCTTCGAATCCCTCAGTGGTTCGCCGACACCTACATCGGCGGGCGCACCCTCGGGATCGGGTTCGGCGGGTACTTCTCGATCATCGGGCCGGGGAGCATGGGCCCCGCTCTCTTTGCGACCACCGAACCAGGAGAGGCAGAACTCGTCGACCCCGTGCCGTTGCTGGCTCACCCCGTACCGGTGGCCCAATCCGACCAGTGGGCCCTACGGCCGACGAACTACTCGATTGCCGCGAACCTGGACTGGGGGCGGGGGCCGGACTCGCGCGGCTACTGGGCTCCCGGCGACTCGATCGAGGGGGGCGCGGTGTGGATCGACGAACCGTCGCGGCACGGTGTGCTGTACTTCGCGGAACTGAATACGGGACGGATCGCGTACGAGTTCGGCGGACTTCAGGCGGACGATCACCGTCCCTACTGGTACATCTACGACCCGCAGGACCTTGCAGACGTGGCGCTGGGAAACCGGCAACCCTGGCAGGTTGACCCCGCAGAGATCTCGGCCGTTGATTATCCGGCCACCGGTGAGGGGCAGGACGCTTCCACCGGAGCAGTTCGTCGTGTCGCCGGCGCTGCGTATGACCGCGTCTCCCACACTCTTTACGTGGAGGTCCTCAATGGGTTCCAAGGTGACGGTGAACAGTTCCCTGTGATTCACGCCTATCGGCTGAAGAATCCGTAGCGCAGCTCGCCCGGGCCGTGGGGGACGACGGGGGACGACGAGCCACCAACAGCGCAGATTCACGCTCGAACGAAGGGGATGGGGGACGAGTCGGTCTGTAAGCCGGATTCTGTGACGCTTGCACGCCGACGGCCATCCATCTGCGACCGGCGTTGCCGCCGGCCTGGTGCGGTCCACCCGCGGACTCGAGCGGGCAACTCTCGAACGTCCGCGCAGGCGCCGAAGCGCCCTCTTGACCTTGCTCCGGGTGGGGTTTGCCGAGCCGACCGGGTCACCCCGGCCGCTGGTGGTCTCTTACACCACCGTTTCACCCTTACCGCTTCGCAGCGGCGGTCTGCTTTCTGTGGCACTGTCCCGCGGGTCACCCCGGGTGGCTGTTGGCCACCACCCTGCCGTGTGGAGTCCGGACTTTCCTCGGTGGCGTACCACCGCGACCGTCCGACCGACTCGTCCACGTCCACTGTAGTGGGCGGAACCACCCGCACCAGACCTGTCAGGCGCGGGTCAAGCGCACCGGCACGGACTTGAAGGCGGGGGTGTGAGACTGCGGGTCCAAGACCTGGGGCACCAGGACGTTGGCTTCGGGGTAGTACATGGCCGCGGAACCGACGCTGATCCCAGTGATCGCCACGCTGGCGGACATCGAGCCGCAAGAGCTGCTGACCAGCACGCGATCGCCCTCCACCACGCCCCAGCGCTGTGCATCGGCCGCGCTGATCATCACGACATCGCGGGCGGTGTTACCGCGGTAGAGGTCCTCGTCGTCGTACACCACGGTGTTGAACTGCCCCTCGGAGCGTACGGTCATGAGGATCAACTGGTCCGGGTCTGCGGTGACGTCGGGCAATGAGACCGCGTGGAACTGCGCTCGCCCGTCTCTCGTCGGGAACTCGGGGGAGTGCTGGACCCGCCCAGCGACGGAGAACTCACGACGTTGCGATCGGCGCAGCCCCGGCCGATGGATGTCCTGGTAACCCGGGACGACCTGAGAGATCGCCCGCCGCAGTGCCTCGTGCGAGCGAAGCGCAGACCACTCGAAACGATCGGGAGGCAGAATCCGCTCGGCCAACCCCGCGATGATGTCAACCTCAGAACGCATCTCACCGGCGACCATCGGTGTGCCTCCGCATGAGAACCGTACGTAGTTGAACATGGACTCCTGGGTGGTGGGTTCCGCTTCTTCGTCACGCGTGAGCGCCGGGACGATGATTGCCGCCTGGCCTCGTCCGCGGAAGTGCCCGGGGTTGAGTTTGGTGGTGATGGACAGACTGAACGGGATCTGGCGCAGCGCCTGCGTGGCCCAGCCCGAGTCCGGGTTGCTCCCCCAGAGATTGCCGCCCAACAACACACACGCGTCGATGTCGCCGGCGTGCGCTGCCGTCATGGACGCGTAGGTGTCCTGGCCGGGGGGCTTCCGAGGGTCGATCCCGTACAAGTGTTCCAGTCGGGTGGTGAACTCCTTCTTCAGAAGCGGAGAGACGCCCATCGAACCGACGCCTTGGACATTCGAGTGGCCGCGGATGGGCAGCAGCCCCGCGCCCGGTCGTCCCAGCCAGCCGCGAGCCAGAGCCAGATTGGCCAACGCGAGGATGTTGTCAGTTCCGTGTGCATGATGAGTCAGACCCATCGCCCACATCAGGATTCCGGACTCGGCCCCGGCGATCAGATCCGCACAGCGATCAATATCGCTGCGTGTCAGTCCACAGCCCGTCAGGAGATCCTCCCAGGGTGTTCGTCTGACATGGTCGAGCGCGGCGTCCCAGTTGCGGGTGTGTCGTTGGATGAAGTCATGATCGAGCCCGTCCAACTCGATCAGCCGTTTCAGCACTGCTGTCAGCAGATGTACATCGCCGCCGACCCGCGGCTGCACATACAGATCACTGACGGTTGAACCGGCCACGAGGCTGCGGGCATCCGATGGGAGCCGGAACCGGCGCAACCCCAGTTCAGACAGCGGGTTGATCACGATCACCCGTCCGCCTCGTTCGCGCAAACGAATGAGTTGGGTGATCAGTCGGGGGTGGTTGCTGGCCGGATTGGCGCCGATCACAACCGCCAAGTCGGTGCGGCTCAAGTCGGTGAGATCGACCGACGAGGTCCCGGATCCGTACACCTGGGCCAGTGCCACGGATGAGGCGTTGTGGCAGTAGTACGAGCAGTTGTGGACATTGTTGGTTCCGAACGCTCGCGCCACCAACTGCGTCAGGAAGGCCGCTTCGTTGCTGGAACGACCGCTCAGGTAGAAGAAGCTTCGATCGGGCGTGGTGCTCTTCAGCGCGTCCCCTGCGGCTTGCAGCGCAACCGACCACGAAATCCGACGGAACGTCCGATCCCCCGGTCCGATGGCAATCGGAAAGGCAAGACGACCGAGACGTTCCGCCTCGCGACTCGTCAACCGCTCCAGATCGGAGATGTCGGTACGGGCGAAGAACTCCTCGGGGATCGGCGGGGCCATGTCACCCGCTTGGGCTTGGACCGACTTCTTGCAGACCTCCGGGAAGTGCCCGACTTCGTTGACCATGCCACCGAGGTCGCCGCCCATACCCAACGCGCACGTCTTGCACGTGTTGCCCGATCGAACACGCGCCAGCACCTCGAGGGGATGGCCCGTGCCGCGAGCCTTGTCGAGGACGTAGCGGAGAGCGGGCAGACCCCCCGCCGCATCGACCTCAGGTTCCGCCACTGGTCAGGGAGCCAGATCCCACACTCGTACCCCACCTGTGATGCCGGCGGAGTTAGGGACGACCTGCGCCTTGGCCGGGAGGGTGGCGGCATCAAGATGTTTCGCATTGCCTCCACCGACGTAGATGGTGTCGAAGAACAGCATCTCGTCGAACCAGTGGATGGCCTCGAGGACCAACTTGCGCCACTTCTTCTTGCCCATCGACTTGCGCCCAGCGTTTCCGAGGACCAGATCGAAGGTCGACTTCTGGAAGGGGCCGTGCGACAACTCGAGGTGATCGAGCAGCTTGCCGTCGCTGAACAGGGCCGTGCCGACCCCGGTGCCCAGGGTCATGACGAACTCGAAGCCCTCGCCTTGCGCGACGGCGCATCCCTGCATGTCGGCATCATTGACAACCTTCGTGGGCAGGCCGAACTTCTCGGACAGCGCCCCAGCCAGATCGAACCCACGCCAGCGCTCCGCCATGGCGGAGTCCTGAGGACCGCCGTACTCGAGTCTGGACAGCGACGGCACATGGATGACCTTGCCGCCGCGAACGAGTCCAGGGAAACCAACCGAGACGCGATTGGCTTTGGGCAGGTTCGATACGACCTCTTCGATGGTCGCCACCAGGGTGGGGGGAGGACAGGGGTAGGGAGTGTCCTGCCGGACCCGCTCGGTGATCATCTGGCCGTCCTGGTCCAAGACCGACGCCTTGACTCCGGAGCCCCCGATATCGATGCCCAAGGTGGTGACGTTCTTGGGCCATGTGGCGCTGACGACCTTCTGCTGGACCTTCTTGGCCATGGATGCTCCTCACGGTTCGATGGCCCCACTCTTGCAGTTGCGTCGCCGGGAAGCACGGCAATCGGCCCTCGATAGGCGTGGGTCTTGGCTGCGGCATGGGCTTCTTCTCGGCTTCTCGCGTTGTCGGGTTGTCGGCTGAGTTCTCGGCTTGGTTCGAGGGTGGGTTGTCGTCCGGGGTCTGACCTGGGGTCGCTCGGGAGGCCGTTCACACGCTCACTCGCGCGTCCGACGCAACAGCCTCCATTTGGCGGGCGAACGGCATTGAGTGCGGAGGGGGTGCGACTGGCGCCGCCGCTCGGTCGGGGGCGGCGCTCGGCGGGGGTTCGGATCGGTCGGGGGCGACTCAGTCAGGAGGTAGGGAGCGTGAGGATCTGCGACCCGGAGGCCGTGACGAGGATCGTGTGCTCGAACTGGGCGGTGCGCCGTTTGTCCTTCGTGGTCACCGTCCACGTGTCGTCCCAGATGTCGTAGTCGTACGTCCCCAAAGTGAGCATCGGTTCGATGGTGAAGGTCATGCCGGTCTCCATCATGACCGACAGGTCGGGGTCGTCGTAGTGCGGCACGATCAACCCGGTATGGAATGACGTGCCGATGCCGTGTCCGGTGAAGTCACGCACCACGCCATAGCCGAATCTGCGTGCGTATGACTCGATGACCCGCCCCACGACGTTCAACGGACGTCCTGGGGCGACCACCTTGATGGCCCGCATCGTCGCCTCGCGCGTGCGGTCCACCAGCAGGCGGGATTCCTCATCCACATCCCCGACGAGGAAGGTCGCGTTGGTGTCCCCATGCACGCCGCCGATGAAGGCGGTGATATCGACGTTGCAGATGTCGCCGTCCACCAGAATCGTGGAGTCGGGGATGCCGTGGCAGATGACCTCGTTCAGCGAGGTGCACAAGGACTTGGGGAAACCGCGGTAGCCCAGCGTGGACGGATAGGCGCCGTGGTCGAGCAAGAACTCGTGGCCCACTCGGTCGAGTTCATCGGTGGTGATGCCGGGCCGGATTGCGGCACCCACTGCGGCCAGGGCGTCAGCGGCGATGCGGCCGGCGACCCGCATGCGTTCGATGGTGTCGGGGTCCTTCACTTCCGGCCCGCGATAGGCAGCCGGAGCAGGGCGGCCGACGTACTCGGGGCGTTCGATCGAGTCGGGGACAACGCGTCGCGGCGAAATCCGACCCGGTTCCAGGACCCGGTCAGTGGTCGATGAGGACATGCGGCGATTCTGGCATGTCCGGTCTGGCAGAGTGGAGCCGTGGATCGCCCCGACTGGGCGGCAGTGAAGGGAGTTCGCGTGGCGCAGTGGTGGTACTGCCTGGTGCACAACAAGGTCGAGCCGGACGAAGGCTGCCCCAACTCCGAGCGACTGGGGCCTTTCGACTCCGCTGAAGACGCTTCTCGTGCGCTGGAGATAGCGGCCAAACGAAATGAGCAGTGGGACCAGGACGAGGACACCTGGGAAGGTGTGACGCCCAAGGTCGACCCGGAGTTCGGAGTCGAAGAGTCAGGAGAATCGACCTGATCCCGAACGAAGACCCGGGTCCGACAGTGGAATCGAACGTGCGGCAGGGCCCTCTGGCGGGGCTGAAGGTCGTCGAACTCAATGCCATCGGACCGGTTCCCATGGCTGCTGGGCTCCTTGCCGACCTCGGAGCCGACGTGCTTCGAATCGAGGCGCCCGGGCCCGGTTTCGACGCTGTGGATGTCGAGAAGGCGGTTCACCTGCGGGGCCGTTCCTCCGCACGGGTGAACCTGCGGGATCCGGAATCGGCTTCGGTTGTGCGCGACCTGGTGGCCCGGGCGGATGTGCTGCTCGAGGGCTTCCGTCCCGGCGTGCTCGAGAAGTTGGGGTTCGCTCCCGACGACTTGCTGGCCGACAACCCCGCTTTGGTGATCGGTCGCATGACCGGCTGGGGTCAGGACGGTCCGCTCGCCCAGCGCGCGGGGCATGACATGAACTACATCGCCGTGGCCGGGCCGCTGCGTCACTTCGCACGGCAGGGCGAACGCCCCGTGCCGCCGGTGAATCTTGTCGCCGACTTCGGGGGCGGGGCGATGTTCCTGTTGCTCGGGGTTCTGTCAGCTCTGTTCGAGCGGAGCCGGTCCGGCAGGGGTCAGGTCATCGACGCCGCGATGGTCGATGGGTCCGCATATCTGATGATGCTCGTGTACTCGCTGGCCGCGCAGGGTCTGTGGAACCCCGATGCGCCGGGGACAAACCTGCTGGACACCGGTGCGCCGTTCTACGACGTCTACCGGTGCGCCGACGGCGAGTTCTTGTCGGTGGGGTGCCTGGAGCCGAAGTTCTACTCGGAGTTCCTCGAGGTTCTCGGTCTGGACGACACCGAGTTGCCGAATCAGTTCGATGTGGCCCGGTGGCCGGAGCTGCGTACGGCGTTCACCGACATCATCGCGACCCGCACCCGCGACGCATGGGACGACGCGTTCCGCGGAACCGACGCCTGCACTTTCGGGGTCCAATCCATGGTGGAGGCGAGTGAAGACCCCCACCTGAAGGCACGCGGCACGTTCCTGCCCGACGAGCCGTTGCAGCCCGCTCCCGCACCTCGGTTCTCGCGTACACCGGGGCAGGCCGTGCCGCGCTCGGAGTTCGGGCACGGAGCCGCTGCCCTCGAGGCGTGGGGAGTCCCGGCGGAGTTGGCAGAACGCACGGCACTGCCGCACTCCTGACTGGCAACTGTCACCATGGTCCCCATGTCCGAGAACTCCGCTCCCGCATTGCCCGAACACCCCACCATCGCCGTCCTCGGCGGCACAGGTGATCAAGGTCTGGGACTGGCCTACCGCTGGGCTCGCAGCGGTCTGCGGGTCCTGATCGGCTCCCGGGACCGCGAACGTGCCGAGGCCGCGGCCGCACAGGTGGGGCACGGCGTGATCGGAGGCACCAACGACGACGTGGCGGAACGTTGTGACGTGGCACTGGTGGCGGTGCCCTGGGCAGGACATGCGCCGTTGCTGGAGTCACTGCGGGAACCGCTGCGGGACAAGTTGGTGATCGACTGCGTCAATCCGCTCGGATTCGACAAGCAGGGTGCTCATTGTCTCGACGTCGCCGAGGGGTCGGCGGCGCAGCAGGCGCAGGCCCTGCTGCCCGACAGCGTCGTCGTGGGGGCCTTCCACCATGTCAGCGCAGTCCTGCTCCAGGACCGGGATCTCGAGTCTGTGCCCGACATGGACATCTTGGTCCTCGGTGACGTGCGGGCCGCGACCGACGCCGTGCAAGAGCTGGCCGACAGAATCCCCGGGCTGCGGGGCATCTACGGTGGCCGTTTGCGCAACTGCGGACAGGTCGAGGGCCTGACCGCCAACCTGATCTCGATCAACCGTCGCTACAAGACCCACGCCGGAGTTCGCATCACCGACGTGTAGCGGTGCTGCTTCACGTGTAGCGGTGGTACGTCAGTTGTGCGTCAGTTGTACGAATGGTCGAGGTCGGGGTACTCACCTGAGACGACATCGGCGGCCCAGGTCTGGACTGCGGTCGTCATGATGCCGCGCAGGTCCGCATATGGCTTGACGAACTTCGGCGCGCGTCCCGGGGTCAGACCCAGCAGGTCCTGCCAGACCAGGACCTGGGCGTCAGTGCTGTTGCCCGCTCCGATGCCGATGGTGGGGATGTCGAGCTCCTTCGTGACACGCTCGGCGAGGTCGTGAGGGACCACCTCCAACACCACGGCGAACGCGCCCGCTTCTTGGACGGCGAAGGCTTCATCGAGCAGAACATGGCCGGCTTCGCCGCGCCCTTGCACCTTGTAGCCGCCGATCGTGTTGACGGACTGAGGGGTCAGCCCGATGTGTGCCATCACCGGAATCCCAGCCTCGACGAGTGTCTGGATCTGCGGGACGACGCGCACACCTCCTTCGAGTTTCACGGCGTGAGCTCCGGCCTCTTTCATGAAGCGCGTGGCGGAACGCAGAGCCTGCTTGGGCCCCTCCTGGTAGGAGCCGAAGGGCAGGTCGGCCACGACCAGGGCGCGAGTGGTGCCGCGCACGACGGCGGAAGTCAGCGGGACCAGATCATCGACGGTGATGGGCAGCGTGGTGCTGTGGCCGTGAACGACCATGGCAGCGGAGTCTCCGACGAGCAGCACCGGGATTCCGGCCTCGTCGAGCAGTCCGGCGACCATGGCGTCGTAGGCGGTGAGCATCGGCCACTTCTCACTGGCCTCCTTGGCCTTCGCCAGATCGGTGACGGTGATGCGCCGGTTGGTGATGCCGCCATAGACAGAGACGGATGCGGATGTGTCGGACATGGTGATCCTCCAAATCGTCGACGCCACACACGGGTCGCCGCGACGAGGCCATCGTCCCACCCGCGACCGGCCGGTGGCCAGACTCCCAATGTGACGTGGGTCACGCTGACCGAATATTCCCGAATGGCATGATCCGGCTTCCTCGAGCAGTGCCTGCCAGCGCGATCTCACCGGGCTGGTGGCGTGCCGTAGCCTTGGTCGACGCGAAACCGAGGTTCACATGGCCGCTGCCGACGAGACCGCACCCGCCGCAGGTGGCGACTGGATGACCAGCGGGGAAGGCCATCCACGGCGCTGGGCGATTCTCGCCGTGTTGGTGGTGAGCCTGCTCGTGGTGGTGCTCGACAACACGGTGCTGAATATCGCCCTGCCAACCATTCAAGACGATCTGCAGGCCACGCAGAGCGAGTTGGTGTGGGCCATCGACTCCTACATCTTGGTGTTCGCCGCGCTGCTGTTCACCTGGGGTGTGCTGGGCGATCGGTTCGGCCGCAAGAAGATCCTGATCATCGGTCTCATCGTGTTCGGGCTCGCGAGCGCCGCATCCGCATTCGCGCCGACCCCGATGTGGCTGATCGGGACCCGCGGTCTGATGGGTGTCGGCGGAGCCGCTGTCATGCCCGTCACGCTGGCCATCATCACCGTGGTGTTCCCGCCACACGAACGCGGTCGCGCCATCGGCGCCTGGGCCGGAGCTGTCGGAGCGGCCGTGGCACTGGGCCCGGTCTTGGGCGGACTACTCCTCGAACATCCCGAGTGGTCCAGCTGGCTGACGGGTAACGACTGGGGCTCGGTGTTCCTCATCAACGTCCCAATCGTGATCGTCGGCCTCATCGGAATCCTGCGGGTTGTTCCCGAGAGTCGGAATCCCCATCCCCAGCAACTCGACCTCATCGGCCTCGTGCTGTCCTTCGTCGGCTTGGTTGCCTTGATCTACGGCATCATCCACGCATCCTCTGTCGGCGCGTGGATCGATGTCCAGGTGATCGGCCCCATCGTGGCGGGCATCGTGATCCTGATCGGTTTCCTCGTCTACGAGGCTCACAGCAGCCATAAGTCCTTCGATGTGGCGCTCTTCCGGAATCGCGGCTACGCCGTGAGTCTGTCGGCCGTGAGCTTGGCGTTCTTCGCCCTCATGGGCATCACGTTCACGCTGCCCTTCTACTTCCAGATCCTGCGTGGCTACTCCACGTTGCAGGCCGGTCTCGCGTTCCTGCCTTTCGCCGTGGGACAACTCATCGCCGCTCCACGCAGCGCCAAGATGGTCGAGCGATTCGGCTATCGACTCGTCATGACCGGTGGTCTTGTCATCGTCGCCATCACCCTGGCCGGGCTGACGCAGCTGAGGCTCGACAGCAACATTTGGCTGGTGCTCGTGGGCTTCTTCCTCTTCGGCTTCGGTATGGGCAACGTCGTCGCGCCCGCTACCGCGGTCATGCAGAACGTGCTGCCGTTGGCCCGGGCCGGAGCAGGGTCCGCCGTGCAGAACACGGTGCGCCAGGTGGCAGGCGCCCTCGGTGTGGCGGTTGTCGGTACGGTCTTGGGCACCCAGTACGCCAACAACGTCGCGCCCGTGTTGTCGGGCCTGCCGCCGCAGTTCCCTGATGCCCAGGCCGAGGAATCCATCGTGGCTACGGACGCGATTCTCACAGCCGCGAGCCAACAGGGTTTGGCAGCTCCGAGTCAGATCGAAGTGATCCGGCAAGGGGCTTTCGACGCGTTCCTGACTGCCTCACACACCACCATGATCCTGAGCGCGATCATGGTGATCGTCGCCGCGCTGCTGGTGGGCTTCGGGCTCCCGGCGATCTCGCCACCGCAAGCCCGCGACGCCAGCCCGCCAGACACCTGGGACGAGCCTGATCCTGAGGTCACCTTGGACGAGGTCGCACGCGAACAGCACCTGGAGTCGTCAACTACGCCGCTCCCGCCACCGACTGGTGATCGGTAGCCGCCGGTCGCGGCCGAACGCCTTCAAGCTCACTTTGGTGCCCGGCGGGTACTGCCGCCGCTTGTACTCGGCAGCATCCGTCAAGTGCAGCACTCTCTCGACCAGGTGGGCGTCGAACCCGGCTTCGATGAGGTAGTCCGCGCCCCGATCCAACTCCACGTAGTCGTCGAGCAGGTCGTCGAGCACCCGGTAGTCGGGCAGCGAGTCCGTGTCCAGCTGCCCCGGACGCAACTCGGCGCTGGGGGGTTTGTCGATGCTCGACTGTGGGATCGGCTCCGGGCTGCCGGTCGCACGAGCAACCGAGTTACGCCACCGGGACAGGCTCCAGACCTCGATCTTGGGCAGGTCCTTGATCGGCGCGAAACCGCCGACCGCGTCGCCGTAGATCGTCGAGTACCCGACTGAGAGCTCGGTCTTGTTCCCGGTCGCCAACACCAGGTGCCCTTCGGCATTGGACAGACCCATCAGGGTCACTCCGCGGACCCGGGCCTGCAGATTCTCTTCAGCGAGTCCGGTCAGGTGCAGAGAGGACTGAAACGCGTCGACCATGGGGGCGATGGGCACCGTGCGCAGTCGCAGTCCCGTGCGTTCGGCGGTCACTGCGGCATCGGTTCGCGAATGCTCCGACGAGTAGGCGCTCGGCAAGGACACCCCGTGCACATTCGCCGCTCCGACGGCATCACAGGCGATCGCGGCTACCAAGGCGGAGTCGATGCCCCCGGACAAGCCCAAGATGACCGACGCGAATCCGTTCTTGCGCACGTAATCGCGCAGACCGACGACCAGCGCCCCATAGACCTCCGCCTCAGCGGACAGGACCAGAAGGTCGGTCCCCGGCCCTGTGACGATGACCGGTTCGATTCCGATGACCTCGTCCACCGTGAGGTGAGGTAGTCCGGGCGCTGGGCCGGTGGGTTGCTCCGCGGGCGGGCCGGGGGTGTCGCCCTCGGCTTCTTGCGGGTCGAGGTCTTCTTGCGGGTCGTGGTCTTCTTGCGGGTCGTGATGGGCCACCGGGAAGAGGTCTGCGACGAGAAGGTAGGGATGGAATTGCGGTGCCCGGGCGAGCAGC
>WBZT01002404.1_pt1 | contig 13037 bp, 10 predicted proteins | sample 5204241 | NCBI WGS metagenome assembly WBZT01 (sample SAMN12344358, study PRJNA552823) | activated sludge metagenome | biome: Activated sludge suspended growth; feature: Nitrification reactor; material: Wastewater; isolation source: activated sludge from nitrification reactor of wastewater... | reverse complement strand
GCCGAAACGAACGAGCCGCCGTCCGGGATCCCGGACGGCGGCTCGTTCGTTTCGGCTCTTGCGTCTATTTGCCCGGCGGGGCCATCGACGGATCGTGGCACTGCACGCACAGGTCGCGCTTCGGATCGTGCATCAGCATCCCCTGGAAGTTGCCACCGTGCGGATTGTGGCAGCTCGTGCAGGAGAGCGGCTGTCCGTCCGGCGTCAACCGCTCGCTGGTCGCCTTGTGGAAGTGCTTGGTCACGTCCGTGTGGCACTTGCGGCACTGGTCCTCGACGCTCCGTTCGCGAACGAGCTGCGGCACGCCCGAACCGTGCGGATCGTGGCAGGACATGCAGCCCTTCTCCATCGCCTTGTGCTTCACCGGCAGCTGGAACTGACGCTTGTCGTGGCACTCGAAGCACAGGGCGTCCAGCGCGACCTTGAGGATCGGCTTCGCCACACCACCGTGCGGCGCGTGGCAGTTGTTGCACTGCGCCCCGCTGGTCACCGGTTGGTGCGTGTACTTGCGACCCTTCCAGCCGCCTTCGTCGTGGCAGCTCATGCAGAGCTCGGCGCCCTTCGACTGCAGTTGCGCGCTGCCCTTCGACGTGTGGCAGCCGTCGCACTCGCCGCGGGCGAACGGAATGTGGATCGCCGGCTGCAGCAGCCCGTGCGCACCCTTGGCCTGGGCGTGAGGATCGTGGCAGCTGGTGCAATTGACCGTGGCCATGTTCATGCCCGGGTGCTTGGAGGTCAGCTTCACCTCCTTGAGCGAGTGACACGCGATGCACAGCGCCGCCCCGGCCCGCTTGGTCATGCCGGGCAGGTCGGATCCGTGGCTGTCGTGGCAGGTGAGGCACTGGCCGCGTCCGGCCGGAGCGTGCGGGACGCCGGCGGCCATCCGCTGGGCGAGTTCGGTATGGCAGTCGAGGCAAAGGTCACCGGGCCGCTTGCGCAACAGCGCGATGCCACCGCCCGCGGAGCGATGCGGCTCGTGGCACTTGCCGCACTCGCCGTTCACGACCGGAGCGTGCGCGTACTTCTTCTGCCCCGAGGCCGCGATGGGCTTGTGGCAGCCCGCGCAGAGCTTGTCCGGCGAGTCGACGAGCAGCTTGTCGGTCGCCGAGCCGTGCGGGGAGTGACACGTGAGGCACTGGCCCTTCTTCACGGGGTCGTGCACGTGGTCGGTCGGCGTCTGCGCCTTCACCTTGTCGTGGCACTTCACGCACATCGTCCCGACCGGTCCGCTCAGGTTCGCCTTGCTCGGCGTCGTGCCCGAGTGGCACTTCTGGCACTGCCCGTCCCCGAATCCCGGATGCACGTGTTCCGGACGCAGCGCGGCGCTCTTCGACTGGTGCGCCGAGTGACAGGCGAGACAGTTCGAGGCCGAGACGTCGGCGCCGCGGTGCTTGGACTTCATCTCGTCGCTTGCGCCCTCGTGGCAGTCCGTGCACATCGCCGGTGCCGGCTTCAGCAGCGCCGGCGCCGCGGGACCGCCGTGCGCGTCGTGGCAGGTCAGGCAGTCGCCGTCCGCCACGGGCTGGTGCACGTGATCGCCCTTGCCGACGTCCGCGTGACAGGAGGCGCAGAGCTGGCGGGGCGTGCCCTTGAGCAGGCCCTTGCTCTTGGCGCCGTGCGGCTCGTGGCAGGCGGCGCACTGTCCGCGGGCTGCGGCCGTGTGCGCGCCGGAGGACGCGATCCGCTTGGCGATCGGCGCGTGACAGCCGCCGCACTGCTCGACGGCGGGTCGCGCGAGCATCGCGCGCCCTTCGCCACCGTGCGGAGCGTGACAGCTCAGACACCGGCCCTCCTTGGGACCCGGGTGCACGTGCTCGCGCGCCATCTCCTTCTTCAGCTCGCCGTGGCACGACAGGCACAGGTCGGCGTCGTTCCCCTTCGTGAGGTGCGGAAGCGTGGAGCCGTGCGGCCGGTGGCAGCCCGAGCACGCGCCGGAAACGAACGGACCGTGCTTCGTCTTGTTGTCGAGCTTCTTCGCCGTCGCTGCGTGACAGCTCATGCACAGCACGCTCTCGGGCTGGCGCAGCAGCGCTCGCTCGGTGCTGGCGTGCGCGTTGTGACAGCGCAGGCAGTCCTTGCGGGCCACAGGGGGATGCGCGCCCTTCGGGTCGGCGATGTCGTGCTCGACGTCCTTGTGGCACTTCAGGCACACGGTGCCGTCCGGCGTGCGCATCATGTGGCCCTGGTCCGACCCGTGCGGATCGTGGCACTCGGCGCAACGCCCCTCGAGGAAGGCGCGGTGGACGACCGGCTTCTTGACCTCCTCGTTGAGCTTCGCGTGGCAGCTCATGCACAGCTGGCCCGGAGTCGACTTGAGCAGCGCCCCGGCGGAGGTGCCCCGATGCGCGTCGTGACAGGCCAGGCAGTCCGCCTTGGCCACCGGCGCGTGCGGCGACCTCCGGGTGCCGGCCTTGGCCAGTTCCTCGTGGCAGGTGGTGCACAGCTCTTCCTTCGACGCCGAGAGCTGGGCCGTCGCCTTGCCGTTCTGCATGACGTGGCACGCGTCGCAGGAGCCTTCCGCGACCGGCTGGTGCGAGGACTCGCGCAGCATCGACACCTTGGAGCTGCCGTGCGGCGCATGGCAGTCGAGACACTGCAGGCCGGAGCGTCCGGCGCCCTTGTGCTTCGAGTCGACGGAAGGCAGCGAGTGACAGCCGGTGCACAACCGGTCGTCCTTGAACTTCAGCATTGCCGCAGTGTCACCGCCGTGCGACGCGTGGCACGCCTGGCACTGCCCCTTCACGAAGGGATCGTGCGCGTGCGCGAGCGCCGCCTGGGCCTTCGCCGGCGTGTGGCAGGTGAAGCAGGACCCCGGCGTCTCGTCACGCACGAGATGCGGCCGGTCGGTGGCGTGCGGGTCGTGGCAGGCGAGGCAGTCACCGCGCTTGAACGCCGGGTGCAGGTGCGGCGCGGTCGTGTTCTTGACCACGTCCGCGTGGCAACCCGTGCACAGCTCTTCCGCGGGCTTCTGGAGCGCGAGGTTCTGCGCGAAACCGTGGCTCGCATGGCAGGACGCGCAGTCGTTCTTCTTGATCGGCGCGTGGACGAACTTCTTCTTGTTGAACTCGGACTTGGAAGCCTGGTGACAGTCGTAGCACTCGCGCGCCGGTCCCTTGGAACGACTGGCGGCGCTGCCCGAAAGCGCGACGCCGGCGATCGGCAGCGCGAGCGCCAGCAGCAGGGCGACCCGCGTCAGGAGATTCCCGGTCTTCAATGCGCAGCCCCCTTCTGTCCCTCGATGCGAAGCGCGATCGAGTCCGTGCTGGCGAGTGCGGGCCGGTTGGCGAACTCGATCCTGGTCGCGACGAACGCGAGTTCCTCGCGGAGGCCGAAGTGCGGCGGCATGTTGAAGAACGCCCACGACGTGTCGTGAGGCGCACCGTTGCGGCTGACGACGATCTGGAAGGCCGGGTTGTTCGGCTCACCGGTGCGCGAAGCGACCTTGCGGGACTTCGTGTCGAGGAAGAAGTCCGGCTCGAAACGCGTGATCCGGAAGGTCCAATCGGTGTCGCCGACGCGGTACTCGCGGTTCGGTACCGCGGTCACCTTGTCGTGGAAGTTCGTGAACACGCGGTTGAAGATGTGCAGCGTCACGTTCTTCATCTTCGCGGGCGCGCCCGCTGTCGTCGATGGACGCGAAGAGGCGGAAGGAGTCGGCGTGGCCGCACGAGCGGGTGCACAGAGAACGAGCGCCAGCACGGCGCCAAGCACGAATCGACGGCTCATGGCCTACCTTCCGTGTGAACCGAGGTGTCGGGGATTTCGGGAGTCTGGAGATGCCGGATGAGATCGCGGGCGGTGGACTCCGCCAACCGATCGAGGTTCTCTTCCCGCCCCCATCCGAAGATCGTTTCGCGGTCCTGTCCGGTGCGGGCGCGCAGGTCGGTCCAGACCACCTTGCCGGTCTGGCCGTCGAGCACGCGCAGGGCGAGACCGAACGCTGGCAAGTCACCGTCGGCCGTGCGCACGACGCTGGACTCGAGGATCGTTCCCGCGATGACCCAGCGCGCCTTCAGCCGGCCCGCGGTCTTGAGCACCTGCTCCGTGGTGAGCGAACCGGCCGAGCGAATCCGCATCTCGACGAGCATGGCGTCCACCTGCCCGGGGTCGACGACGTCGAACCGGCCCGTGCCGCCCAGCAGCGACCAGACGAGGCGCGAGAAGCGATCGCCGTACTCCGAGCGGCCGCTGAGGTTCTCGAGCGGCAGCATCACGACCGTGGGGCGCGGACCGCCCGGCTGTGCGGTCACGCCATGCGCGGCACAGCCCGCGGCGACCAGCGCGGCGGCGACCATCAGCGGAATCGTCCGGCGGACTCGGCGAACGGTTCTCACAGGATCTTCGCCCGCAGCAGCTTCACGGCACGCTGGCAGGCCTCCTGGGTGACGCGGGAGTAGGTGCGCTCGCCCGAACCGCCGACGATGGGCAGCCGGCCCTTGCCGGATTCGCTGATGGACATCCGCCAGATCACGATGCCGGTCTGCACGTCGACCATCTCGCAATCGAACGCGACCACCGGGTACTCGTCGGTGCCCTGACGGTGGATCCCGTATTCGGTGACCGTGCCGCGGATGATGGCGGTGGCGCCCAGCTTCGTCGCGACGGTCCGGATCTGACCGAGCTCGATCTGTCCCGTGGCGTCGGGGGTGACGTTCGCCTTCTCCAGCTCGCCGAGCAGCGTACTCGGGTCGACCATCCGGAACCGGTCCGCGATGACCAGCTCGGTCGTGAGCGCGCGCACGATGCGGCCGGGCGCGTACGGCTCTCCGCTGAGGTTGCTGAACGGCACGACGACGACCTGCTTGTACATCGTCATGTCCGCCTGCTGGTTCACGAACAGGCGCGGTCCCGGGGCGCAACTCGCCACGAATCCCGTCAGCACCAGTGCCGGCAGGCTCAGCGCCAGGCGGCGAATCAGGTCCGAAGGTCTCATCGTCCGAAGCTCCACGTGAAAGCCAGGTCCAGCCGCTTCGACTCCTGCGGCTTACCAGGATCGTTGTACGTCACGCCGGCCGCCATGGCCAATTGCCGGTTCGGCTCGAACTGCAACCGCGAGTTCACCGTTTCGCGGCTCGACAGCTGCCCTGCCACGCTGACCACCGATCGCTGGTCGCTCCGGGTCCAGCTGCCGTACCACTGCCATTGCCGACTCGGTTGATAGCGCGCCGTGACCGAGCGTGTCGAGTTGGTCCCGCTCGTGTTGGGCTGCGCGTTGCTGGTGCCGTACTGGCCGACCAGGTTCAGGTTGGCGGTCGGCTTCCACGTGCCGTCGATCACGATGCCGCGCGACACGGCGACGGGGCGCAGCAGTCCCGGTCCCGTGCGCAGGCTGCGCCCGGCAACGGCGAACTGGATCGCGCGGAGCGGCGTCGCGGTGACGCGGGCGCTCCACGAGTTCGAGTACCGGCTGGCGACGGCGCCGCTGTCGCTGTTGGCGGTCAGCTGGATGCTCCCGTCGACGACGACCCGCCTCACCAGCTGCGCGCGCGACGTCGCGCTCATGGTCTCGATGTGATACGCGGCGTGATCGGGATCGAAGTTCGTCGTGTGCGTGAGGCCGCCGGTCATCGTCCAGTTGCGACGCACGCGCGCGTCCATCGATGCGACGCTCGTGAGGTACTTCTGCAGGGCCACACTCGTCCCGCCCTCGGGCAGGAAGTTGCGGACCGTCCGGATGCCGGCCCCTCCCAGCGCGCTCGAGCGGCGAGTGATCGCGTACCTCGCGATCAGTGCGCCCTCGTGGTCGGTCTGCGGCGGGTTGTTGGACGTGCCGAAGTCGACGTGGCGCAGCTGGTAGCTGGCGCTTCCCAGCCACTTCGCGTTGGGCCGCCACTCGGAGCCGAGCGACGCCGAGTGATTCACGCTGGTGGGCCGCCGAGCTCCTGACGACACGCCGCGGACGGCGCTCACGTCGTACTGCGCGTGGACGGAGGCGTCGCGACGAGGCGACAGGTGGTAGACGCCACCGGCGGTCCAGACCTGCTGTGTGTTCCGGCCCGAACCCGGGATCGAGGACGTGATGGACTGGTCGTTCACCCCGGCGTAGGTCGACCAGCGTTCACGATCGAGCGTCATGCGCAGGTTGCGCGACGTGTTGCGGTCACCGACCGAGCCCGCGCCGTCGCGACGACGGGCGACCCACGAGGCGTCGACCTGGGGCCACTTGGGCAGCGCGAAGTGCCCCGTCACCAGCGCCTCGCGGCTGCGCGACGTGACGTGACGCGACGTCAGCGAGTCGCGGTTGAGTCCGCTCTGCGTGGAGAGCGACGAGGTCTGCTGCGCGGGCTGCAGCGACGCGATCAACTGCAGGCGCGGGCTGATGAGGCGAAGGCTGCCGAACGGGGTGCGGCTGTTGTTGCCCATGCCGAGGAACGCCTGGTCGGCGTAGCGCAGGTTCGACTCGAGGAGCACCGTCGACGACGGATAGGACTGGTGATGGAGGTCCAGCGTTCGCACCCAGAACTCCTGCTGCGCCCGGCGCGTGACGATGTCGCCTGTGCCGTTCACGTAGCCCTGGTAGTCGTCGAGCTTCTGGTACTGCGTCTGGAACGTGCCGTAGACGCCGGCTGCGAGCGCGGGGGCCGCGACGGCGAGCCACGCGACCGGGACGAGCAGGAGCCGATGCCACGTCCTAGTGCGCATAGTTGAGCGTGTACGACTCGACGCCGTGACACGTGCTCGTGCACGTGCCGCCGGTCGCCGATGCGGAATAGGCGATCATGCCCGGATTGCGCCCGGTCACCATCAGGTAGGGCTGCGTGGCCGAACCGTGGGTGACGTGGCACGCCCAGCACGGCACCTGTCCGGTGCCGACGTGCTCGGCATGGCCGTACGACACGGCCGGCGCGTTCCAGCGCGACGCCGAACGGTTCTCGGGAGCCGACGCGGGGTTCGCGTACACGTCGTACGCGTGGCAGCTGAAGCACAGCTCGTCACTGCCCGTGACGCGGAACGCGGACGACGCCGGCGAAGGAGCCCGGAGCAGGTGCTCGTTGGACGAGCCGTGCGGGCCGGCGTTGTTCCCGAAATCGGCGCCGTGGCAAGAGCCGCAACGCGTGATCGAGTTTGCGCTCCACCCCGGAGCGAACGCGAACGACGAGATGTTCGGGTTGCGGCCGGCCTCCTCCACCGGGTGGAACGAGGCGTTCGCCGGGTTGAGCTCGGTCGCCAGGTCCGTCTGGCCGGAGGGCTGCGTCGTCCAGGACGAATGGCACTTGAAGCACAGCTGGTACTCCGCGACCGGCGAGGTCAGCGTGTCGCTGCCGGCGACGAACGTGTAGAGCGGCCGCTGGCCCGCGGCGCCGTTCTGAACGAGCACGCGACTCACACCGAGCGTGGTCTTCGACGCGTCGCTCGAGCCGTCGAGCCCGACACCGTCGGCTCGTGACACGTGCGGATTGTGGCAGTCCTCGCATTCGGCGTGACGACGGTTCGTCGGCGAAACGCCGAAGTCGCTCGGCATCGACTCGGTCGGGCCCGCGTGGCGTCCGCTGACGTCCGAGGTCGGATGACGGAAGGGCTTGCGCAGATCGCTGGCGATGTCCCGGTCCGCGGGCGAGCCGTCGTGGCAGGTCAGGCACAGGCGTTCCTCGCGCTGGATCGCGAGCATCGGGATCTCGCCCTGCGCGTCGGACCATCCGTGCGGATCGTGGCAATTGAGGCACTTCGTCGCGGCGTCGATCTCCAGCCGCATCCCGGGCTCCGGGCCGGGCCACACCATGTGCGTGCTCGAACCGTGTCCAGTCCCCCGGTAGAGCGGATCGTCCGCCCAGCTGCCACCCGTCCACGCGGCGTCGTGACAGCGCCCGCACAGGGAGTTGTCGTCCGGGCCGACGAGGGCGTTGGGGTACACCGTCGGCTGGTCGTCACCGTGCGTCGTGTGACACTGCTCGCAATTGCCGGCGTGTGCGCCCTCGGCGAGCATCTGGCGAATGACGGGGTCGGGGCGCGGCGCGCGCAGGATCGGACGCGGCTGCGTACGCGCTGCCGACAGGCCGACGAGGGCCAGCAGCGACACGGCTACGATGACGACGACCCGGGACATGCGCCGGCCGCGGGGAGTTTCGGCCGCCACGAGGCCTGGATGGCGAGGCCGCTCGATCACGGAGTATCCCTCTCTCAATCTCAAACGTGTTCCGTTGAACCGCGACGGGGCGGCACGGATCCTAGCGATCCGTGCCGCCCCTGACCAGCCACCATCAATCACACGGTGGCTTGTTCGCTACGGACGGGATTAGGCGCCCTGCGCGTGGCACTGACGGCACAGATCCTTGTACGCGCCGCCATCGCCTTCCTCGGTCACGGTGCCCGTGCCGCGCATGAAGATGAGGCCAAAGCCGTTCATGTTGCCGTGGGCCTTGTGACAGCTCATGCACGACGGGGTCACGGTGTTGTCGCTGCCGGCGCCGGTCCACAGACCCTGCGAGTCCATGACCTTGACCTTGTTGGTCACGCCAGCGAAGCGCGCGAGGCTCGAAATGAACGTCGCGGAGGCACCCGACTCGCCGATGTTCACGTCAGCGGTGGGGTGACGCTTCCACGGGGTCGCGTTCGTCGACGTCACGCCGCCCGCCAGACCGCCCATGTTGGCGTCGCCGCCCTGGCCATGGAAGTCCTGGTGGCACGCCTGGCACCACTTGCCATACGCGCTGCGACGGGGGCTCGGCTCGTTGAAGTCGACCTGGCTGATGTCGTACTCGGCCGCGCCGCGCTCGTAGACGTCGCGGGTCAGGTCGTTCGTGCCGATGGCGTAGGAGAGCGTGTCACCCGTGAAGAGGCCACGGTTGAGCAGGTTGCGGTACTGCGTCGCCGAGCCGTGCTGGGCGTGGCAGTTGACGCAGCTGAGGCCCTCGGCGCCCGGCGTGTAGGCGGACGTGCCGTGACCCGGAGGCAGGTCGGTCGAGTACAGCGTGTGACCGTCGATCATGTCGTAGCCGGGATCGTTGGTCAGGCCGTGGCCGGACGCGACGTTCAGGCCGCCGGCCTGGCGGATGGTCGCCGTACCGCCGTTGGCACCGAACACGTCCGGAGCGAACGACGAGCCGTTGTGGCACGCGAGGCAGACCTTGTTCTCGTCGTCACGGAGCAGGTCGTTGTAGGGGCCTTCGGTACCGAGCGGCACGAACAGGCCACCGACGGTGTAGCCGTGCGACTGGCTGTAGTGAGCGACATGGCAGTCGGAGCAGATGAGCGAGGTTCCGGTATGGAAGTCGCCAGCTGCGGCCAACGCCACGACTCCGACCATCATCACACCGGTCAGAAGAAGAGTCAGGCGCTTCATGGGGTCACTCCATCTTTATGGACTAGTTGCATGGGAACGGGTGGAAGATTCACAGGCTCTGCAACCTCAAGCTGGACGATGTCACCTCCCCTGTTGTCTGGCAGCGTTCCGCCGGCTAGCGAATCCACATCAGCCGCAGCAACTTCCCGCCCGTCTCGACGAAGGCAAACATGCCTTTGCCGTCACTGGCCAGCGCGCTTGGGTAGAACATTGCACCGGGCCCTTCCCCACCACCCAAGACCCCCAGCAACTTCCCGGTGGGATCGAAGACCTGCACGTTGTGACGCATCATGTCCGTGACCCACAGACGCGAGTCCGGCGTGATGGTGATGCCGTTCGGAACCGAGAAGCGCCCCGGTCCGATGTCGTGAATGCCGAATCCACGGAGGTACTTCCCCGACTCGTCGAAGAACTGCACCCCGAGTTCGGTGAGCACGCACACGACGACGATTTCGCCACTGGGCGCCACGGCGATTCCCGAGATCGCACGAAGCTGGCCGGGACCGGTGCCGCTCTCGCCCCAATGGGAGAGGACCTTGCCCTCGGCGTCGAGCACCCAGACGCCGCCCGTCTTGTTGCGGGAGGCCACGACGATCCGGCCGTCCGCGGCGACCGTGATCGGGCCCGGGCCGCCCGCGACCGTGGCGCCGTCGTCCGGGGCCGGAAGCTGGATTCGGGCGAGGCTCGTTCCACGGAAATCGCAGACGTCGATGTACGTCGCGAACGCGTCGACCACGAGCACGTGCCCGTTGCTGTCGATCGCGACGTGCTTGGGCAGACCGTCGCGCTCGACGCCGTCCGCACCGCTGACGCGGTGGACGAAGTAGCCGTGCGGAAGACCGTCGGTGCCGAAGAACTCGACTCGGCCGAGGCCGGTGTTGGCGACGACGATCTCCTTGTTCTGGTCGTCGAACGCGACACCGTTGGGCTGCTCGAACGTTCCCCCGCCATTGGCGACGTTCTGAACGAAGGTGGAGTCGACGTGCGGAGCGCCCGGTTCGGAGGAGATGCCGGTCGTGGCTGCAGCAGCTCCCACGAAGGTGGAGGTGCTCACCGCCAGCAGCATGGCCAGAGCGATCACGGTACGCCGGAGTCTTGCGGTCTCCGGTACCGGGCTCGTACGGCTCATGGGGCCCACCTCCAGGGTCAAGGGATCCGACGAAACGAGACGTGGCGGGATAACAGTGAGTCGGACTCTTGTGAACTGAGGATACAACGCTCGTGCCATGTGCCACTAGGTAATTCTACGGAGGACGCACCCCGCAACCGGCCCATTTGCCAACAGTTTCTGATGATGACGCCCTGAGTGGTTGACTTCATCGAATCACCTAACCATCGCGGCTACCGACACTTTGGCATGAACCAAAACACCTGCATGACATACTGGCCCATCACTGAACCGAAACGCCCCACGGAGGGAAATGCCGGGAAGTTCGCCCGCTGCTCTCGAGCGACCGGCGCCGAGCGGGGCTGCGCCGGGCCCAGAGGGAATCCCGCGCCTCGACGTGGCGACGGCATGGAAATGGCTGCTAGGTTCCCATTCGGAGGATTTCCATGAACGCACTCACCCGCCTCATGCCCGAATCGGTCTGGGCCTGCGCCGCGCTGGCGGCCATCCTGTTCGTCTTGGAAGCGCGAGGTTCACGAGGTCCGGTTCGATACGTGGCTGGTCTGCTGTTGCTGGCCGGGGCGACCGCCCTCGTGCTCCAGCTCGCATGGCCGCAACTTCTGCCGCAGGGCTCGGCGGTGGTCCATCCCGACGGCACGACCGAAGACCCGCGCGTGCTCGCTACGCTCCTGCTGGCCGTCGCGACGCTGTTCTCGCTCCTGCCGGACTGGCGCCGGGCCGCTCACTCGCCAGCCGCCGCCCTCGGGCAAGCCATCCCGGGGATTCTCGCGGGCGGTGCCTTCGGTGCGGTGGCGAGCTTCGTTCATCTCACGCAGCCCATGGCGCTGGCCGGAATCGCGCTGGGAGCTTTCGCCGGGGTCACTGCACTCGTGCTGATCGTCGGTTCGATCCGGCGTGGCCAGGCGCCCGTCGGCCTGCTGCAGGCGCTCGGCACGGCCGCGCTCGTCGTGGCCGCGATGCTGTCGCTCCACGGCGCCCGCGCCACCGGCGTCATCGTGCAGGAAGGCAGCGCCATCGACACGCTCGGCATGCGGGTCGCGCTCGCGCGCGTCGAAGCGCCGCGCGCCGACCTGCGCGTGCTCGACCTCGCGCTGGTGAGCGGAAGGGACTCCACCCGGCTGCGCGCCGAACTGCGCGGCAAGGCGGGTTCGCTCGCGCAATCGATCGCCGGGGGCAGCCGCTGGTCGGGACCGGTCCTCGTCCCGATCGGGCTCGAGGAACGCCGGCAGCGTCCGCACGACATTCAGTGGATCAGCCGCACGGCTCCGCTGGTCACGGGGAGCACCACGATCCGCCTCACGGGGTTCCGCTTCGTCCAGGGCGACACGATCCGGCTCTACGCCGACCTCGACGTGACGACTCCCGAGGGGACGGCCCACATCTCACCCGGCATGTTCGTCTCGAACAAGGGCGAGGTGCCGTTCGCGGCGGATGCCCCGGGGATCGGTCCGGTCGTGGTCGCGCGGATCGACGCCGACCAGGGCCGGGTCGGCATCGTGCTTTCGCAGATGTCCGAGGCCGTGTCGTCGCGGGTGGCGAGCCTCGACGTGCGCCTCCGGCCCGCCCTGCCCGTGGCGTGGATCGGCCTCGCGCTGGCCCTGCTCGGCTATCTGTTCTCCCTCACGGTACGAGGCGAGCCGCGACCGAGGAACTGACACGTCCAGGCTCCGAACGGACACGAGCGGATGCTAGAATGCGTCCGCTCGTTCTCCATCCACCCCCTCGGGAGTCGATCGCATGCACGTCACGGTCCGCCGCCCGCTTTTCGCCGCGCTCGCGGCGCTGTCCCTCGTCACGTCACCGGCCTTCGCCGCCGACCTGAACATCACGCTGCCCAACGTGAGCGGCAGGCCGGGCGCACTGGTCGACCTCCCCATCACCGTCTCGCCGTCACCCAACGGCCTCGGCATCCTCGCGATCAACTTCCGGCTCGCGTTCAACCCGAGCGTGGTGTTCACGTCGTACTCGCTCGCGGACGGTTTCCTGCAGACGTGGGGCACGCCGTTCTGGAACGGCACCGGCTCCTATCTCGCCGCCGCGACCGCCGGCGCGTCGCCGATCACCTCGACCTCGACGCTGCTCAACACCGTTCGTGTGCGCGTGCACCCCGCCGCGGTGCCGGGCACACACATGCCGATCACGTTCTCGGTGCTGCAGGTGAACGAAGGCACGCCGACGGTGGCGTGGACCGCGGGCGACCTGCTCGTGACGGCGCCTCCGGTCGACGTACCCGCGAGCGATCCGTCACCGCTGTCGCTGACGATCGCGTCGGCGATCCCGGCGCGTGGCCCGGTGCAGTTCGCGTACGCGCTGCCGGACGCCGGCGCCGCGTCGCTCGCCATCTACGACGTCCACGGCCGCGTCGCGTGGTCGTCGCCTCTGGCGGGCTCTCCCGGCGAAGGCACCGCGCAATGGAACCTCCGCACGAGCGCGGGCGAGCGCGTGGGCCCCGGTGTCTACTTCGCGCGTCTCACCTTCGGCGAGCGCAACGTCACACGTCGAATGGTCGTGGTCGAGTGATATGGAGCGACCCTAGGTCAAGGCGATACGTTGTCTCCTGGCGGCCACCCTTCGGGGTGGCCGCGGGCTTTCGTGCCGGCTTGTGTTCGAGGACGACGGCGAAGGTCG
>WBZT01002403.1_pt1 | contig 13043 bp, 13 predicted proteins | sample 5204241 | NCBI WGS metagenome assembly WBZT01 (sample SAMN12344358, study PRJNA552823) | activated sludge metagenome | biome: Activated sludge suspended growth; feature: Nitrification reactor; material: Wastewater; isolation source: activated sludge from nitrification reactor of wastewater... | reverse complement strand
GACAGTGTCGCCGCAACCATCCAGACGGCCGTCGCCCGCCACGGTCGAATCGATGTGCTGATCAACTCCGCCGGCATTGCCGAGCAGCGACCCTTCCTGGAGATGACAGCGCAGCAGTTCGACCGAACCATCGCGGTGAACCTCAGGGGCTCATTCCTGGCCATGCACGCATGCGCCCGCCAGATGGTGGATCAGATCCAGGCCGGTGGCCGCCCCGGGTCGATGATCATGATCGGCTCACTCAGCGACAGTCTCGTCAATCCGTTGACGGTGGACTACTGCGCATCCAAGGGCGGGGTCGGGCAACTGACCCGAGCAGTGGCCGTCGCTCTGGCTCCCCACGGAATCCGAGTCAACATCGTGGCACCCGGGACCATCACCACTGCGATGACCCACGACGCCACCGATGATCCCCAGTTGCGGGAGCTCATGCTGGCGCGGACTCCCCTGGGGCGCTTCGGCTCCCCCGAAGAGATCGCCGGTGTGGCGGCATTCCTGGCCTCGGAGGACGCCTCCTACATCACGGGAGAGACCATCTACGTCGATGGGGGCCGGCATCATCTCAACTTCGTCATGCCCCCGGGCGGCGCCTGAGCGGACTGTCTGGTGGTGACGCCGTACGAGCTTGCCAGACGCTTTCGAACTGCCTTACCGGACGATCTTGAACTGGAAGTCCGTGGTGCCGAGTGCGCCCATCAGGCGCAGCCAGATCGGAAGCAGGCTCTCCGTTCCGCGGGCCGTGGAAACATCACCGAGATCGATGACGTCCTTCCACCCGAACCACTCCCCCAGCCACGCGATCACCTGCTGTTTTGCCGTCTCGTCATTGCCGCTGACGAACACCGTGTGATGTCCATCCGCCAGAGATCCGGGGGCAACCATCAGAGCTGCGTTCATCGTGTTCAAGGTCTTGACGAGCCGGATGGCGGGGAACGCCTGCTGCAGTTGTTCGGCGAGCGAGTCGGTGTTGCAGACGAACAACGTGGGCGGCATTCCAGCCGAGAAGTCGAGTGGATTGGTGATGTCCAAGAGAATCTTGCCGTCCGTGGCGTCTCCCGCCGATTCCAGCACGGTCTTGGCGGCGGAGCCCGTCGTGGCCAAGATGAGCGCGTCCCCGTGGGCTGCGGACTCTGCGAACGTACCCAGCGTGACATCGGGATGCTCCGACAGCCAGACACCGAAGGGCGGGTTGCCGTAACCGTCCGCCTCCTGACGGGCCAGCGTCGCGGCCGGCTCTCTGGTGCCGATCATGACGGCGTGTCCGGCTGCTGCCAGGGCGGTGGCCAACGTCTGACCGACCATCCCCGAGCCCAGGATCCCGATGTTCATGCCACTCTCCTCATCGTCGATGCGCTTCTTATCCGGCGGTAGCCCACAGTACGACTCCGAGTGCTTCTAAGGTGGATTCGATTCACGTCGGGAGGTCCAGTGGATGTGAAACGGCCGTCGGTCTCGGCAGACGATCTGGAACGCATGGCTGATCAGGTTCTCTTGTCCTTCGGGCCCAGCTCACGCAGGAAGTACTCAGCCTTCTGGGTCCTGCTCACCCTGGCGGGAGTGATCGCGACCGCCGGGATCATCGCCGACTCCACCGCAACCGTGATCGGCGCCATGATCGTTGCCCCGCTCATGACTCCGATCCTGGGAACTGCACTGGCCCTGGTGCTCGCAGATCGTTATCGCATGGCGCGGTCCCTTCTGGTTGTCGTCGGTGGTGCGCTGTTGGTCATCGCTATCGGCTACCTGTTCGCCTTGGTGGAACCGCTCGACGTGATCAGCGAGGGTAACGGCCAGGTGTCTGCGCGCGTCAGTCCCCGCATGATCGATCTCATCGCAGCGCTCGCCACGGGAACGGTTGGAGCGTTCGCGTTGGCTCGCTCCGATGTGTCCGACACCCTGCCTGGTGTGGCGATAGCGATCTCATTGGTCCCGCCACTTGCCGTTGTCGGCATCACCCTCAACGAGGGCAGATTCGACGACGCGCTCGGGGCTCTGCTGCTGTTCCTGACCAACGTCACCGCCATCGTCTTCACCGCGACGGTGGTCCTCTTGCTCTACCAAGTCCGGAACGTCGCCGAAAGTGGAGGCGTGAAGGTGGGTCGTTTCTCGGCCAAGACCCTCATCTTCGTGGCTGCCCTAGTGGCGCTCATCGCGATACCGCTGGGGCTCGGCTCGGCGCGGGTGCTGTCCGACAACACGATCAAGTACGGAGCATCGTCACTGGTGGATGATTGGGCGGACGCTGTCGGTTGGTCCGTCGTCGACTACGAAGTGGTGGACGCCACCATGACTGTCACGGCCATCGGCCCACCTCCTGCCATCGATCCTCAAGTCCTGCGCGAGACACTCGATGGCAATGGCTTCAGCCATGTGGACCTAGTGCTGGACCTCGTTGTCGGCGGACAGCGTGAGCTCCCCGGTCGTTGAATCACCTGAGGCAGACCTGCCCGACCGCCCGAATACGACATCCTGATGCCAACTGGGGCCCGGTGCGCCATGCTCGGGCCATGGAACACGGGCCGGCACCGAAGCGCCGAGGCGGAGACGACAGCGTCCAGCCGACAGTGCCGCTGAATCCCGACGCGCAGCCCACCGAGGTGATCGTGCGCGGTTGCCGGGCAGGGCATGATCAGCCGAACAATCCCACGTGGCACCCCACCCTCGGGATGGTGCCGGCACTCACCAGTGTGGTGTTTGCGGCGATCCTGGTGGGTGTGATTCTGGCGGTCGAGTTGTGGCTGCTCCCTGCCCTGATCCCGTGGACACTCGGGTTACTGGCGATCGGCCTGCTGGTGTCGGCCATCATCCAATTTCTGTTGGGTCACCGTGGGTGGTGCTGGCTCTGGCGGAGCCTGCGCTGGTGGCTGGGGCCGATCGGGACCTTGGTGGACCCGATCGAAATGGGCTGATCAGCCCTTCAGCGCACTGCCTGCCTTCCAGTCCGACCACGACTCGTTCCACTGGGTCCAGCCGTTGCCGTCGTTGCCGTCGTGCTCGGCTCCGGTGTTCTTAATGACCACGACATCGCCGATGTTGGCGTTCTTCATCAGCCACGCGGCGTTGTCCGGGCTCACGTTGATGCAGCCGTGACTGACGTTGGAGTAGCCCTGCGATCCCACCGACCAGGGTGCGGAGTGGATGTACTCCCCCGACCAGGTGACCCGCATGGCGTTGTACACATCGAGACGGTAGTAGTCGGGATCGTCCTCGGAGACCCCGAGGGTCGCGGCGTCCATCACCACGTAGGGCTCCTTGGTCATGATGACCTTGGTTCCCGATCGGGTCTCGTGGCCCGGCTGCCCCGTCGAGGTAGGCATCGTGAGGACCTTCTTGCCGTTACGCGTCACGGTCATCTGATGCTTGACGGAGTCCTGAGTCAGGATCATCGAGTCACCGATCTTGAAGTCCTCGGTGGCGTTTTGCATCGCATAGACCTGATCGCCGGCATTGACGCCCTTGATCTCGGCATCGAGTTCGACCTTGCTGTCGGCCGGCCAGTATTCCTTGGGGCGGTAACTGACCTGAGTGTCACTGTCCCAGTGCCAAGACCCTTCGATAGGCGCCCCGTCGACGTTGACGAGCAGGTGCTTCTCGATGGCGGCCCGATCCTTGATGGGCTGGTTGAAGGTCATGATGATCGGCATACCAACGCCGTAGGTTTCCCCGTCAGTGAGGTTGGTGCTGACTTCGAGTTCGTTCTCCGGCACGAAGGTGCGGAACGAGTCGCTGGCGGAGGTTTCCTTGCCACGAAGATCGACGGCGTTCGCCGTGACGACGTACTTGGTCCCGAAGTCCAGGTCACTCGTGTCGATCTTCCAGGCGGAACCACCGTCAACGGGCTCACCGTCGATCTGCTCACCGTCAGGGCCCGTCACAGAGACAGTCGTGATGCGGCCATTCTCGACCGAGATCAGCGGGGCTTCATCGAAGGTGACGTTCTTCTCACCGAAGAGGGACGATTGGATGACGGCCTGCGACTCGGACCATGGCGCACTGACCAAAGAGAGGTTGGGCCCACAGCCGGTGACGGTGAGCGCGACAACCCCGGCGCCGATGCCCAGCAGGGCCAATGGCCGCTTGCGGGCGAGTGGACTCACCCTCTTGTTGTGCTTCTCGGACACGATGTGATCCTCAATCCTGGTAGGACAGTTCGCAATGTTCTTGGCCACGATCAGTGTCCGACAAACATCACGATTGCGTCTCCTGCCGTCTCCGTCACGAAGAGTGAGAACGCTTACCCGACGCGACACAGAATTCGATCCAACGACTTTCAAGTATACCGATGGGACCGAGGGTGTGAAGAGCAGAGAAGGCGTGTCGGTAACGATGCCTGCACGATTCCCTCGGCACGGCTCCTCGGATCAGCGGTTCTTCTGGTTCGGGTCACCAGCTCTTTGGGTTCCTGGGTCCCACGGGTTCCCTGGAGCCAGGACGTCCAGTTTCGGTCTCAGCTGTGTGCTCGGATCGGCTGCCTACTCGGCTCTGAAGTTCAGTGCGCGTGATCGCCGTAGTAGTACTCGAACAGCCAACCGCTGACGGACACCATGAGGATGATCACACCGAAGGCCAACATCCACGCAGCGAAGATGAAACCCAAAGTCACGGTGAAGGCCGAGAATCCCACCGCCAACGGCCACCACGAGTGGGGGCTGAAGAACCCGTAGTCCGGGTCGGCTTCGTCGATGGTGGCGTCTTGGCGATCCTCGGGCCGAGGGTACACCCGCTTGGATGTGTACAGGATGTAGAACCCGGCGATCAACGCCAGCAGTCCGGTGAAGAACAACAGAATCGTGCCGACGACGTCCTGGCTCAGCCACCCGTAGACAGCTGCGACCAGGACATAGAAGACGGCGCCTGCCCCGAACAGCCAGCCTTCGATCTTCACTGTTTGGTCCCTTCCGTGGTCTCACCGTCGGTGGTGGCCTCAGCGGCCGGCCGATCCGCCACTGCGGTGGCCGTTGCGTGAGACTCGGGCACTGGGTTGAGGGCGTACTCCGGATGGTGGAGATCGAACGCCGGACGCTCCGAGCGGATCGTCGGGATGGACGTGAAGTTGTGCCGCGGCGGCGGGCAGGAGGTCGCCCACTCCAGAGAGCCGCCGTAGCCCCAGGGATCGTCGACACCGACCATGGGCGCCTTGCGCCATGTCCAGATGACGTTGATCAAGAACAAGATGGTGGAGATGCCCAAGATCCCGGACCCCATGGTCGAGATGTGGTTGAGCAGGCCGAAGTCGTCGGAGGCGAGGTAGTCGCCGTAGCGCCTGGGCATACCCTGGACCCCCAGCCAGTGCTGGCACAGGAAGGTCACCTGGAACCCGATGAAGAGGAACCAGAACTGCCACTTGCCGAGCTTCTCGTTGAGTTTGCGGCCGGTCCACTTGGGCCACCAGAAGTAGTAGGCGGCGAACATCAAGAACACCACCGTGCCGAACACCGTGTAGTGGAAGTGCGCCACCACGAAGTAGGAGTCGGACACGTGGAAGTCCAGTGGGGGGGACGCCAGGATGACACCCGTCAGGCCGCCGAAGAGGAAGGTCGCCAGGAACCCGAGAACGAACAGCATCGGTGTCTCGAAACTGATGGAGCCACGCCACATGGTGCCGATCCAGTTGAAGAACTTCACCCCTGTCGGCACGGCGATGAGCATGGTCATCAGCGCGAAGTAGGGCAGGTAGACCGATCCGGTGACGTACAGATGGTGGGCCCACACCCCCATGGACAGGCCCGCGATCGCGATGGTGGCGAAGACTAGGCCCTTGTAGCCGAAGATGGGCTTGCGGCTGAAGACGGGGATGATCTCGCTGGCGACCCCGAAGAACGGGAGCGCGAGAATATAGACCTCCGGGTGACCGAAGAACCAGAACAGGTGCTGCCACAAGATGGCGCCACCGTTCTCCGGAGCGAACACCACAGTGCCGAATTTCCGGTCTATCTCAAGAACGACCAGAGCGGCAGCCAGGATCGGGAAGCACATCAAGACCAGGACGCTGGTGATGAACGTGGTCCACGTGAACACGGGCATGCGGAACATGGTCATGCCGGGGGCTCGCATGCAGAAGACCGTGGTGATGAAGTTGACGGCCCCCAAGATGGTGCCGAGACCACCCATGGTCAGACCGAGCAGCCACATGTCAGCGCCCACGGTGGGTGAGTAGACGGCATCCGACAGCGGCGTGTAGGCGGTCCAGCCGCCGGCGAACGCGCCCTCGGGCGTGATGAGGCTGAGTGACGCTGTCAGGCCACCGAAGAAGAACAGCCAGAAGCCGAACATGTTCAACCGCGGGAAGGCCACATCGGGGGCGCCGATCTGCAGCGGCATGATCGCGTTGCCCAAGCCGACGAACAGCGGGGTCGCGAACAGGAACAGCATGATCGTGCCGTGCATGGTGAACAGCTGGTTGTACTGCTCCAAACTCACGAACTGCATGCCTGGCGACACGAGTTCCGCGCGGATGATCAGCGCCATCGCACCGGCGATCAGGAAGTACGCGAAGGATTGGATCAAGTAGAGGTACCCGATGACCTTGTGGTCGGTACTCGTCAGCCAGTTGACGATGGTGCGACCCAAGCGCGGGTTGCTCTTCGGCTCCCACGGCTGGCTGATGTCCCGGGGCGGGATCAGCTCGCCGGATTCCTTGGGGGGTTCGGCCAGGATCGTCATGTCGTCTTATACCCCTCTGGGCCAGGCACGCCCGACTCGTTGACCCTTCCGGTCTCCAACTGCCCCGTCTGCCCGCGCTCGCGCAGTTCCTCGATGTGGGCATCGTATTCCGCGCGGCTGACAACTTTCACGTTGAAGAGCATGCGGGAATGGTCGACACCGCACAGTTCAGCGCACTTGCCCGGGAACGTGCCGAGCTGGGTGGGGGTGAGCTCGAACTGGTTGAGTTTGCCCGGGATCACGTCCATCTTGAACAGCCAGGCCGGAACCCAGAATGAGTGGATGACGTCCGACGACGACAACTCGAACCGAGCCTTCTCGTCGACCGGTACCCACAGTGTGGGGAAGTCATCGGGGGTGCCGATCTCGTAGACGTCCTCGTCGACGTAGTTGAACGCCCAACTCCAGCGGAACCCGACCACGTTCACGGTGTGGGTCTGATCGTCGGTGACCGCGAGGATCTCGGCCTGGTCGCGGGCGGTGAAGAAGAACAATCCGAAGATCATGATCAGCGGGGCAACTGTGTACAGGATCTCGATGGGCAGGTTGTAGGCAGTCTGCTCAGGCATCTCGGGACGCCGTCGGCGCGAGTAGGCGACGATCGCGATGATCATGAGGCCCCATACCAACAACCCGACCGGCCAAGCCGCGACCCATGCGCCGTCCCACAGGGACTTGATCACTTCAGCCTTGTCGCTGGCAGGTTCGGGGAGGTCCAAGAAGAAGATTTCGTTGGCAGTGCACCCCGTGGTCGCGGTGGCGACCAGTCCGGCCATGGCGAGCATGCCCCACCGGCGCTTGCGCCGGGACGCTGTCGCGAGATCTGACACCGCATCAGCCCCTCTACTAGGGCCCCACAAGGGGTGCCGTGGCGTTCACGGCAGAAACCAGCAAGTTCGAAGGCGAGACTAGCGCAGTATGAGGCCGCAGAACCCGGAGGGTGGCACTACTTTCAGAGGTATGTTGTCCCCGCCTACTCAGGGTGACGATAGTGACAGATACATGGATACGGCATCGGGTCTCGCCCCCGGTCCGACGGTCCTGCGGGCCTTGGACAACGCCTGGCGGACGGCGTCGGCAGATCCTGGTCGGCGCTATCCGGATGCTCGTCTGGCCCGCCGACTGCTGGATCACAGCAGATCGGCGGTGGCCGCGGCATTCGGGGTCCCCACGGCTGGAGTCTGGTTTGCCGGAAGTTACCCGGCCGCAGTGTGGTTGGCTCTGACGGCCGCCGGCCCATCGCAGCGTTTGATCGTGTCGGACGTCGAGGACCTCACGATCCTGCGCACGGCCGACCTACTCGCTCCCGACGGGATTCCGGTGTCCACCTGGCCCGTCGACCACACCGGCCAGGTGGACATGACCGAGATACCGCCCCTGGACGGGGCCACCGTCGTCGTTCAGGACGGCAACATCGAACTCGGCACGCGCCAGCCGCTGGCCGATGTGGCTGCCGCGATGCCCCCGGACGCCGGCCTGGTCGTCGATCTGCGGGCTGTCGCCGGTCGGGAAACGATCACGGAGCACTTCGACATCGCGTTCGCGGACGCCCGGATGTGGGGTGGCCCTGCGGGGGTGGCAGTCGTGGTGGCACGGGACCCCGCACGGTTCCGCCCGGCTGTTCCAGTCACCGACGGGCACGGCCATGTCGAGGACACCCACCCACCCGTGCCCTTGATCGCCGCCGCCGCCCTGGCTCTCGAGTCTCCCGATCCTCGCTGGCCGCGCCTGCGTGCAGTGAGCGACCTGTTGCGCCGACTCGTCCTCGCGCGAATCTCGGATGTCGCGGTGCTCGGCCACCCGGACGACCGGGTCGGCTACCTGACGATGCTCACCTTTCTATACGTTCCTGCCGACGAACTCGTCGATCTCCTGGCCGAACGCGGCTGGTCGGTGGCCAGCGGCGCCTCGTGCACGGCCGACACTCGTCGGCCGCATCATGTGCTGGTCGCGATCGGGGCCTCGACGCATGGCAGCCTGCGCGTGTCGCTGGGCCCGTGGTCCACGACGAACCTGATCGAGCAGTTCGTCACGGACCTCGAGCACGCGGTGTCCGCGATCCGAGCGGGGATCGGGGCGACAGATCTGTGAGCAGGGAAATCGTGATCGACGCGGTGGGACTGCTGTGCCCACAACCGGTCCTGCAACTGGCCGGCGCAGCCCGGGCCCATCCCGGCGCACTGATCACGGTGCTCGCCGATGATGCCGCAGCGGCCACCGACATTCCCGCCTGGTGCCGGATGCGGCACGCTGAACTGGTCTCCGTCGAGCAGATGGGCGCGGTCAACCGGTTTGTCGTGCGGGCTCCCTCACCCGGACAGGGCCGGGGGTAGCGCAAGAGCCCCTGGCAATCGGTCCAGATACCGCGCGCGCGGGATCTCCACGACCCCGAGCGTCGCGAGGTGGGGCGTCCACCACTGGACATCGAACAACCGGCGCTCACTATCCTCGCCCGCACTCAACCTCTCGACGAGTTCGACAAGGGCCACCTTCGAGGCGTCGGTGTCGCGGTGGAACATGGACTCCCCGCAAAAAAGCCCTCCTTGCTCCACCCCGAAAACACCGCCGGCCAGACGCGGGCCGGACCACACCTCGACGGAATGCGCGACTCCACGCCGGTGCAACTCCAGGTACACCGACCGATAGGCGGGCGTGATCCAGGCGCCGGACCGCGCCGGGTCCGCGCAGCCGTCGACGACCGCCGCGAAGGCCCGGTCCACGGTGACCGTGAATCGGCGTCGAGCACGGCGCAAACTGCGTCCCACGTGGAGTCCCGTCAGGGGTAGGACACCCCGAGGATCGGGGCTGAACCAACCCATCACGCCGCCGGCAACGTCCATCGCGAAGATCCCGCGGCGGTATCCGACCAGCGCGAGGTCGGGGTCGAATCGAGCGGTCAGGCCGATCAACTCCACCCCGGCGGGGAACTGCCGGGGGTCGGGCAAACGCCACAGGGTCACGCCGCGGACAGATGCTCCGAGATTTCGGCAGCAGCGGCGGCGCCGAAGGTGGCTGCCAACCGATCGCCGAATTCCGCAGGGGTGAAGGTGTACTCCTGGGTGCCGACCGTCTCGATGACGTACGCGGCCAGGGTGGCGCCGATCTGGGCGCAGCGCTCGTCCCCGAGGCCCCACGCCATGCCGGCGATGTAGCCGGCGCGAAATGCATCCCCGACACCGGTCGGATCGACGCGGGATAGTTCGGGAACCACGGACACCTCGATCGCGGGTTCGCCACGCCGCTGCACGCGGGCTCCCTTGGCCCCGAGGGTGGTGACCCGAACCGGTACCCGGTCCAGGATCTCGGCGTCGGACAGTCCGGTGCGCTCGTGGATGAGGGCGGCTTCGTACTCGTTGTTGAACAGCATGGCGGCCCCGTCCAACAGGTTGAGTACCTCGTCGGAGGTCATGGACGACAACTGCTGCGACGGATCCGCGATGAACGGGACCCCTCGATAACGGCACTCAGCCGCGTGATTGGCCATCGCCACGGGGTCGTTGGGGCTGATGAGCAGCAGATCGATGGTGGTGAGCCGTTCGATGACCGGCGCCAGCTCGATCAGGCGCGCGTCCTGCATCGCGCCCGCGTAGAAGGTCGCTATCTGGTTCCCGTCCGCATCGGTCGTGCAGACGAAGCGAGCGGTTTGGTGGACGTCCGACACATGCACCGACGCCGTGTCCACCCCATGGCGATCCAGCCAGGAGCGGTAGTCGTCGAAATCCTCGCCGACGGAGCCGAGCAGAGTGGGTACCAGGCCCAACCGGGCGAGTCCGAAACTGATGTTGGCGGCCGCTCCCCCGCGGCGAACTTGCAGGTCGTCCGCGAGGAACGACACCGAGATCGACTCCAGTCGCTCGCGCATCAGGGACTCGGCGAATCGACCGGGGAAGACCATCAGATGGTCAGTGGCAATGGAACCGGTGACGACGACGCGCATGGCGCCCATTACACGCCACGACCCCGGTCAGGCGATGACCGGGGTCGTGGATGGGCAAGGTCCGACATCGGGCTCCGCCCGGATCGCCCCCGCGAAATCAGTGGAACGAGTCGCCGCAGGCGCACGACCCGGTGGCGTTGGGATTGTCGATCGTGAAGCCCTGCTTCTCGATCGTGTCGACGAAGTCAATAGTGGCGCCGCCCAGGTACGGCTGGCTCATGCGATCGACGACCACATTGACGCCCTCGAAATCGATGTTCTCGTCACCGTCGAGAGACCGGTCGTCGAAGAACAACTGGTAACGCAAACCGCTGCACCCGCCGGGCTGGACGGCGATACGCAGGGCGAGATCGTCGCGACCCTCGGATTCGAGCAAAGCCTTGACCTTGGCCGATGCGGTGTCGGTGAGGATCACGGTGCTCGTCTGAGCGCTGGTGCTGTCGGTGGTCATATGGTCTCCCGTTCCTTGGGGGTTCAGCTCGACTCCAAGGGTAGAACCATCTGGGGCGTCCGGCCATTCCCCGCAGCGGCCGTCCGGCGCACGAGGTGGCGCTCTCCGCGACTGCCCTCCCCGTCAGAGCCGGCAGCTTCGCAGCAGGTTGTCGTGACTCCGGGGTCGAACGTGGGCCTTGGGTACCGGATAAGGACGAGAAGTCGCCAGTGACCGCCGTTATCGCGCCGGATGTGGCGGGGTGACGGCCTTGGGGTCCAGAATCGGGCCGTGACCACCTTCACCGAGCCCGAGCCCACTCCGCTGGCCCTGCTGCTCTTGGGCGCCAGCGCTGATCCCGACACCGAGAAGGGCGTCGAGTGTCCCGGCGAACTGCCCGCGGCGTCGGACCCGGACCTCGTGTCCGACGTCCATCGCCTGAAGGAGCAGTTGGGCGACCGGGTGTTCATTCTGGGTCATCACTACCAGCGTGACGAGGTGATCCAGTTTGCCGACGTCACCGGGGACTCCTTCAAACTCGCTCAACAGGCTGCGGCGCGACCTGAGGCGGAGTTCATCGTCTTCTGCGGCGTGCACTTCATGGCGGAGTCGGCCGACATCCTGACGACCGACTCCCAACAAGTGATTCTCCCGGACCTGGCAGCTGGCTGTTCCATGGCGGACATGGCCGACATCGTTCAGGTCGAGGCCGCCTGGCAGGTGATCGCCGCGGCCGGGATCGCGGACAGCACGATCCCGATCACCTACATGAACTCCACGGCGGCGATCAAGGCCTTCACCGGACGCCACCACGGCGCCGTGTGCACGTCCAGCAACGCCCGTCAGTCCCTGGAGTGGGCATTTGAGCACGGCGAGCGAGTGCTGTTCCTGCCAGACCAGCACTTGGGCCGCAACACGGCTGTGCGTGAGCTCGGCCTGGAGTTGACCGACTGCGTCGTCTTCGATCCCCACAAGCCCGGTGGCGGACTGACGCAGGAGGAGCTTCGCGCGGCCAAGATGATCCTGTGGCGAGGTCACTGTTCGGTCCACGGCCGATTCTTGCCGGAGGCCGTCGATGAGGCGCGAGCGCGTATCCCCGGTGTCCAGGTGCTGGTCCACCCCGAGTGTCGTTACGAGGTGGTCGAGAAAGCCGACATGGTGGGCTCCACCGAGTCCATCATCAAAGCAGTCGCGGCAGCCGGCCCCGGGACATCTTGGGTGATCGGGACCGAACTCAACCTCGTGCGCCGCCTTGCCCTGCAACATCCGGAGCAGTCGATCTCGTTCCTGGACCGCTCTGTGTGTTTCTGCTCGACCATGAACCGCATCGACCTGCCGCACCTGCACCGGTCGCTCGAGCAGCTGGCTGCGGGCCGCGTGGAAAACCGGATCGTGGTGGACTCGGATGTGGCGCATTGGGCTCGTGTCGCACTCGACCGCATGCTGGCCCTGCCCGGGGTCGGCGCGAAGGACTGACGAATGCCCGCGCACATCGCAGCCGACGCCGCGACGACCGACGACTTATCGGGTGCGGTGCGGGCCCTGCTTCCCGCGCTCACCGAGTTCCAGCGGTTCACCGGCCCGGACCCGGCGGCTCGTCGCTCGCAGTGGCTCCCCCGCGTCGATCGGCCGCTTCCGAGGGCCGGTCTTGGCCGTGACACGGTGCTGCGGGAACTGGCCGAGGTGGTCATCGGGTCCGGACTGCGGCTGGGGCACCCGGGATTCACCGGCTGGGTGACGACCGCCCCGTCCGACGTCGCAGCTGCGGCCGGACTCGCCCAGTCCGTGGCAGTGCCCCAGAAGTGGTGGGCGACGCCGGGCAACTACCTCGACCACTTGGCGATGCGCTGGCTCATCGAGCTGCTCGGATTCCCGCAGTCATTCGTCGGGACCTTCACGTCCGGTGGTTCGACCGCCAACCTGGTCGGCCTCGGAGCTGCCCGCCAGCGAGCGGGAGAACGAAGGGGACTGGACCCCGCGCAAAGTGGGATCGAGGGCCTCCACGCACCACGG
>WBZT01002402.1_pt1 | contig 13045 bp, 8 predicted proteins | sample 5204241 | NCBI WGS metagenome assembly WBZT01 (sample SAMN12344358, study PRJNA552823) | activated sludge metagenome | biome: Activated sludge suspended growth; feature: Nitrification reactor; material: Wastewater; isolation source: activated sludge from nitrification reactor of wastewater treatment... | reverse complement strand
CGCCGCGCCAGTCTGCGCAACAGGATGAACAGGCGACGCACGCCGATTGCTTGCCAATCCGGGTCGACGTTCCACAGCGTCGCCGCGCGCGTGGCGCTGATGCCGCCCGGACGCATTTCGATCGGATTGACGCCGGCGCTCTCGATGCCTTCGGCGTCGATCATCCCGACCAGCGCGACTGCCTCGACCAGCGGATCGAGCCCGGCGGCGGCCCAGGCGCCGCGCTTGCGGCTGCGCTGCGCGTACACACCAAGTACCGCGCCCTCCGGTGGATGCGCGTGCAGTTCGCCGGCGAGCGCCGCGGGGGAATCGCTGCCATCGCTGGCCGCTTCCCGGCGCAGCAGCCAGGGATGATGCAGGGCGGCGAAACTGGTCGCCTGCGAGGCTTCGATGTCGGCCGCCGCACGCTGGCGCAGGGCTGTCGTGTGGGCAGTCAGGCGGGCCGCGTCCCAGCGCTCGGGCACCGACAGCAGCGCGAAGTGCTCGCGGCTGGCGGCGCACAGATCGAGCAATGCGCAGTGCACCCTATAGGCGACGGCGGCATTGCCCGAGTTCTGGTCGGGGTTCAGTTGCCAGTCGCCGGAACGGGCCAGTACCTCGACCGTTGCCGACCATTCGCTGTAGCGTCCGCTGCGCCAGGTGCGTGCGCGCAGGAAATGGAGACCGGCCGCGAGTCGCAGCGCGTAGCGCACCGGCGCAAAGTGCCGCGGTCCGGGGGTGGTCGGCGGCTGCGCACAGCTTGCCTGCGCCGGCGGCGGAAACCACTGCGCGCTGCTGTCCGCGCTTCCGGCAACGGCCGGAAGTGGTCGCTGGTCGGAAAAGTCGGGCTGCTGCGCAATCTGCACCTCGAACGAAATTGGCTCGGCACCTGGTGGCGAAGCGGTATCGTCGGCGAAGATCAGCCATTCGCGATCGGCGGGAGCAACCGCAGTGGCAGCCGTTGCGCCGTCCGCCGGCACGCGCAGCGCCGCTAGGTCGAAGCGCGGCGGGCGAGGAATTCGCGGCGGCGGTGGCAGGCAGCCGTCGAAGGCGGTGGCCGGCACGCAGGTGCAGGGTTCGTCGGAAGTCGACAGCAGTTCGCCGTCGTGCGGCGCGGGGTCGGGTGCGCGCATCCAGCCCGGATGCACGGCGTCCGGAACGGCGATCCAGGTGGCGTCGCGACTGACCGCGTCGTCGCGCCCGAGGGCGCCATGCAGCCCGCGCAGCCGGCGCGGGGCGGTGGCGAAGAAGCGGATCTCGTTTGCCCAGCGCAACAGCTCGTCGCGGCGCAGGCGCTCGCTCCAGGCGGGATCGACGAACAGATCCGACGCATAGCGCGCAAGCCCATTGCGGCTCAGCGCATCGCGGCCATCGCCGAGAGCTGCGCGCCAGGGCCCGAAGTAGGCGTCGGTGGCGACCGGCAGCAGCATCCAGTCGTCCGATTCGGGAACGAGCGGATGTACGCCGTCCGGGCTGCAGGCGAGTTCGGCGAGAGCCGAGGCGGGCACGCCGGCGAGTGGCCAGGAAGCGCCCGGCAGCTCTTCGCCGGCGTCGTAACGGCCCTCCGCGTCGGCTTCGAACCATGGCAGGTTCGCTGCGCCGGCGGACAGTCCGCAATTCTCACGACGGATTTCGCCTGCCGTCGGGTGACGCAGGGCGAGGTCTACCGTCACGCGTTCGACCAGCCAGCCGTCCGCATCGACGGTTCCCGGTGGCGAGGCGAGCAGCGGCGAAGGCGGCGAGTCTGCGGCAGCCAGTGGGTCGTCGAAACCGGCAGTGGGGGCTGGCGGTGATTCTCCGGGTGCTTCGTCGCCAAGCGCCGGCGTCCACAACCAGGCCAGCGGATCGGCGGCGGCAAGGATTTCGGCAAGCAGGCCAGGTCGGTCGGCACGCAACCAGCCGACGTACTGCTCGGCGTCGGGCCGGCGGACGCGCAGCACGTCGCCACGGGCCACCCGATCATCGGAGTGCAGCGCCTCGCCGCGCACGCGCACGGCGAGTTCATGGCGGTCGGCCCAGGCGCCAGGACTCGCGGCCTGCAACCGGAAGTCCCACGCCGAGAGCTGCCAGCGCCACGGATGGGTCTCCCGGTTGAACGTCGCCAGCCGCAAGCCGGCGACCGGGAACAGCGCCGTCGAAGCCTGCTGGCGGTCGGCGACGCGGATCACGTAGCAGCGGCGACCGCCGCCGGCGAGGAAGCTGGCGACCGCAGCCGGCAGGTGTGCGCGCAGCATCCGCGGCGTCGCCGATACCCCTTGATCGTCGAGTTGCGAACGTGGGCGCGGCACCAGATCGACGATCCCGCCGAAAACGGCAGCGTATTGCACCGGGTCTTCGATCGCCACCGGACGGTCGAGCGGCCCGCGTTCGGCGAAGCCGACGAAGACGGGAACATCCATCACCGGCAGGCCGTCCCCCGGAGGTGGCGGCACATCGACGATGCGAATGCCGGGCAGCAGGCGCATGCCCTTACTCCATCTCGAGCCGCTCGTAGGAGAGCGTCAGCTCCTCCATCGCGACGTCGGTACCCTTGGCGCTCAGCGGACCGCTCTGATGTTTCATGATCCGGGCATTGATCAGCCGCCAGCTCTGGACAGTGGTGCTGCGGTCCTCGCTCTTGAGGTCGATGGTGACCGTGCGCAGGCCACTGTTGGCACCGTTGCGCACGTCGTCGAGCCATTTGTAGAGGTCGAGCGAGCCGATCACGCCGCGTTTCATGGTGACGTCGGTGGCCTTGTTGAGACCGGCGGTCTTGATGACGTTGTTGAAGGCATAGTTGCCGGGGCGGTACTCGGTGATGGTGACCTCCATTCCGATGCCGCTGATTTCCTGGAAGCCGGCTTGCGGCGTGTTGGTGACGCCGTCGCCGAGGTTGACGTGAAAGTTGAACTGGACGTAGGGTCGATCGCGTAGGACAGCCATGATGTTCTCCGGATTGCGCAGTTAGACGGGCGTTTCAGCTTTGGCGGTCGGCCGTCCATTGGCCGATGCGGAAGATCACGAACTCCGCGGGTCGCAACGGTGCGACGCCGATCAGGCAGATCAGGCGACCGTTGTCGAGATCGTTCTGGGTCATCGTCGAGCGGTCGCAGCGAACGAAGAAAGCCTTCTCGGGCTTGTCGCCGAGCAGCGCGCCGTTGGCCCATTCGTTTACCAGGAAATCGCGGATCGTGGCGCGCACGTTGGCCCACAGTGCTTCGCCATTGGGCTCGAAGACTGCCCACTGCGTGCCCTTGTCGATCGAACGTTCGAGGTAGGCAAAATAGCGCCGCAGATTGACATACTTCCACTCGGAATCGGAACTGATGGTGCGGGCTCCCCACAGCCGGAAGCCGCGACCCTCGAAGAAACGGAAGCAGTTGATTCCTTCCGGGTTGAGCACTTCCTGCTGGGCGGTATTGATCAGCGTCTCGAAGCCGATCGCCCCGCGCACGACCTCGTTCGCCGGCGCCTTGTACACTGCACGCTCGGTGTCGTTGCGGGCGTAGATGCCGGCGACGAAGCCTGACGGCGGCAGGTTCAGGGGCTGCCGGGTGATCGGGTCGAAGGCGGTGACCCACGGGTAATAGAGCGCCGCGTATTTGCTGTCGAGCTTGGCCTTGAGCTTGCGCACGTCGGCGATCTTCTGGCCCTCGGGCGGATCGATGATCGCGATCCGGTAGCGCATGTATTCGGCGTGCTGGATCAACAGGCCAGTGATCGCATTGACGTCGTCGACGCGCGCGCTGTAATTCCACGTCGAGCCCGGGGCGGCGACGATCGAAATGTCCTCGATCGATTCGAACTGCTTGAAACCGGTGCTGTAATCCTGCGTCGGGTCGGCGCGACCCTGGTACTCGCTACGACCGGGAAGCAGACCGTCGTTGCCGCCGTCGAGGATCGCCAGTCCGGAGATGCCGCGCTCGATCTTCTTGCGCAGCGCGTCGAGTTCGCCGGTGTGCCCGGCGTCGTCCCATTCGGCCGGCGTCAGTTTGAAGTCGATCCCGGGCAGCGTGTCGAGTGCTTCGAGCAGATCGCGGCCGGTCGCGATGTTGTCCTGTTGCAGCACGAACGGCGTGCCGCTGCTCGGCCCTTCCGGGCTGAAGAGATCGAAGAGGGAATCGGGCACGCCGGCGGTACTGTGTTCCGGGTCGAGCGGCAGTCCGCTCCAGCTGCCCAGGCTGCGGCTGCCATCGTCCGAGAGCGCGTCGAGCGCGAGGGTGAGCGGGCGAATCGAATCGCCCGAACCGGGCGACGAGTCGAGCAGGAAATCGTCGAGGGTAAGTTCGCTCGGGTCGGCCGGCGGCGGGCTCGGGAGCAGGCCACCGGAAACGAAATGCCAACTGCCGGTTGGGGTCTTCTTGGCGACATAGATCGGCAGTTGCTGCACGCTGCGCTCGCCTGGTGGCGATGAATCGGGCTGTACGGCAGCGAACGCCTTGGCCGAACTGATCCACACCACGTCGCCGTGGTGCAGGTTGCTGACGGTTGGAATGAGCTTGCTGACCTTGGTCGGATCGGGTAGCGCACCGAGCACGTTCGGACCGAGTCTGAGCGAAAAGCGCAGGCGCAGATTGCCTGCGGCACCGGGGTAGCGGGCAATGATCCGGAACGACGGTGAGCTGCCGACGGTCAGCCGCGCGTGTCCGTCCGCATACGGCTTGCTGCCCGGAGTCGAGGTCGTCAGGTCGGCCGGCGGATAGGCGCCTGACAACGGGCGGAAGATGCGGCTGATGTATACCCGCTGGCCGCCTTCCTCGAAGAAGCTGCGGACGGCCTGCCACACGAAGTTGGTGCTCAGCAGTGCGGCGTCGGCGTTGTAGGCGAGTTGTCCGCCGTCGCCGTAGGTACGCTCGAATTCGGCCAGACTGGTGATGATGTCCGGCGTGTCGATCACCGGTCCGTAGCGGACCGGGCCGATGAAGCCGGTGGTGGTGGTGCTCACGCCCTCGATGGATTTCGAGCGGAACGAAACCTCTTCAACAAAGACGCCTGGGGCCAGGTATTCGGGCATATCGCTATCTCCTCGCAGATCAAAGCGGCATCAGCCGCAACTCCGAACGGTTGGGGGGCAGACCATCGGTGACAGGCACGCTGGGCCGGTCGGGTTCGAGGCGCAAGGGACCGAAGGCGTCGGTTGCGCCGATGCGCGCCAGCGCGCGGACTTCAGGTTGGGCGGACCAGCCGGGAAGGAAGGGAGCGGTCGGTCCGGGTGAGCCCGCCGCGGCGGCGGCGACCGCTTCGTCGCCAACGCCGGGGTCGTGGAATATCTGCAGGGTGATCGCTGCCCCCATTCCCGGCGCCGCCGGCGGCGAATCGGGCGGGCTCTTGGCCACCCGGCGCTCTGGCCGCGGGAAAGGCAGGTGCAGCGTCAGTCGTCCGGCGGCATCGCTCATGCCGGTGGTGGCGCGCGATTGCGCGTCGGTCGCGAGCACGCGTGCCCACGCCGCGGGTGCGCCGGTCTCGGTCGCCAGCAGGGCATGCACAGTGGCGGCAGCGGCCGGCGCGTTGCGCTGTGGCGCCGAGCAGAGAGTGATGGTGGCGAGACAGGGCGAATCGCTGTCGGGTTCGGTCGGCCAGGCCAGACGTACCGGCAGGAACCGCTCGAGCCGGTCTTCGACGACCACCTCGGCGCGGCTGGATTGCGGCGGTAGCGGTGGCGACGCAAGGTCGCTGCGCCACGGGGCCGCGAGGTCCGGCCAGTGATGGACGCCGCCTGGCGTCGCCGTGGCGACGCCGATAGGGCGCCCGTCGCGTCGGCGGAAAAGGGTGCAGCGCAGGCCATCGACGACCGGTTGCTGCGAATGCGCATCCAGGAAGCGCAGGCCCATCTGTGCCGGGAGGATCAATGTGTCGAGCAGCACTTCGCTCATGGCACGCTTGCCTTGCGCAAGCCGAAATCGCGTTCGGTCACCAGGCGACCCTGGGCCTCCGGTTGTTCGGAGTCGATCAGCACCATGCGCGCGACGTAGGTCATGCCCGCCTGGAAGCCGGTTTTCACGCGATCCCAGAGGGCAAGATAGTCTGCCGTGGCCAGCGGGTCGGCGATCAGTTCGACGCTTTCGGTGGCGTCGAAGACCGTGGGTTCGCCCTTGGTGTAGCGGTTGATCGTTTCGCCGCTCAACGCCGGCAACTCGTTCATGAAGCGCAGGGCCCAGCCGAGCATCAGCGCCTGCTTGTCGGCGCTGCTCGCCACCGGCAGCAACAGGAAGTACAGATCGAGCGGCAAGGAGGGTTTGAGCACCTGTCCTGTCCGGTCACGCCGCGGCGGCAGTCTGCGCGGCGTGCCGCCGATGCCGACGCGCCACAGGCAGAAATAGAAGCCCTCAGGCGGCGGACTTTCGGCGACCAGCGTGTTGAAGAAGGCGAACTCGAACTTGGCGTCGGTGCCGAGTTGCAGCTCGGCGAAAGGACAGGCGTCGCGCATCACGGACAGCACGCTCTCGCCGACTGCACGGATCGCCTCGTAACGGGCCATGACCGTCAGCGCGAACGGGTCCGCCAGGCTGCTCGCGACGCCGGCGATCGGCGCGTTGGCGCGCAAGGAAAGCGTTGCCGAGATGAGACCATGTCCATCCCCTTCCTGTCGTTCCGAAATCGTGGGAGCGGCCCCGGTGAACAGGGGCCCAAGCTTGGCGCCAAGTGCGCCTGCGAGCGTGTCGCCTGGGTCTTAGCGTAACAGGAAGCCCAACGCCAGCACATCAATTTAATTGATAATTGGCGTGGAATGCGCTCGCGTTTGCGGCGGCGGGAGGCCGCCCGGGATGTCCCTCCGATGGGCAAGACGTCGGGGTGGGTGGTGCGGGCCGCCGGCCTCACCGCGACCCGGGCGCGAGCGCCCGGATGCCTTCGGCATCGCCGCGCCGGGACCGTCGCGACCGGAGTCTTGCGCTGACGGCGTGTCTTGCGCGCGCCTTCAGGCGGCCGTCAACTCGTCCAGCGTCGGATAGTCGGTGTAACCCTTCGCCCCGCCACCGTACAGGGTGGTGGCGTCGAGCTTGTTGAGCCCGGTGCCTTCATGCAGTCGCCGCACGAGGTCGGGGTTGCTGATGAACGGCCGGCCGAAGGTGACGAGGTCGGCTGCGCCGGAGGCCACGGCGTCGAGCGCCATCTGCCGTTGGTAGCCATTGTTCACCATCCAGGCGCCGTTGAACCTTCTGCGCAGGGCAGCATAATCGAACGGCGCGAAGTCGCGCGCGCCCCCGGTCTGCCCTTCGACGACTTCGAGGAAAGCCAGGTGCAGTGGCGCGAGCTGACCCACCGCATACTCGAACAGCGCCTGCGGGTTGCTGTCCTGCGCCGCGTCGTTGGCCGGTGTCACCGGCGACAGGCGCAGGCCGGTGCGACCACCGCCGATTTCGCCGGCCACCGCGGTCATCACTTCGATCAGCAGCCGGCTGCGGTTTTCGATCGAGCCGCCGTACTGGTCGCTGCGGTCGTTGATGCTGTCGCGCAGGAACTGCTCGAGCAGGTAGCCGTTCGCGCTGTGCACCTCGACCCCGTCGAAACCGGCGTCCATCGCGCGCCTGGCAGCCTGCCGATAACTCTCCACGACTCCCGGGATCTCGTCGGTGCGCAGCGCACGCGGCGTCGAGACGGCGACGAAGCCGTCGCGCGTGAAAGTCTTCGTTTCTGCGCGCCGATCGGTCGATGACACTGGGGCCTGCCCGTTCGGCTGCAGCGAGACGTGCGAGATGCGGCCGACGTGCCACAGTTGCACGACAATCTTTCCGCCGGCGTCGTGCACGGCACTCGTGATCCGTCGCCATCCCTCCACCTGTTCCGCATTGTAGATGCCCGGCGTGTCGAGGTAGCCCTGCCCCTGCGGACTGACCTGTGTCGCTTCGCTGATGATCAGCCCGGCGCTCGCGCGCTGCCGGTAATACTCGACGGCGAGGTGCGAGGGTATCTGACCGGGTGCTGCGCGATTGCGGGTCAGGGGGGCCATGACGATGCGGTTGGCGAGATCGATTTCGCCGACGCGAATGGGGTCGAACAGTGTGCTCATATGGAGCCCTCGAAAAAGACGAAAATCCGACTATGGGGGCTGCCGGTCTCATTATCAAGGGCGAGTGCGTGGCGCCCTGTAGTCCCAGCGAAGGCGAGGGGCGTGACGATTGCCGGCCGGGCGGACGGGAAACCATCGGGCCAGTCTACGCCGCGACGGGTCCTCGTGACCCACTTGCTGCGAACTTTCCTCCGGCGCGCGGCCGGCAGCGCGATCGCGTGCGCCGAGGACTGACGGGGACCGTCGCTGACGAGATCTTTTCATCATCATGCCGAGCGTCATCGCACCGAGAGCTTCAGCGGCTGCGCGCCGCCGTGCGTGGTGCCGATGACGGCATCGTTTCGACGGCCAGCCGGATGGTCAGCGTCGCGGCCGCGGGCGCCAGCCGGGACAGCATCCCGCTCGCCGGCGCCATGTCGATGGCGGCTGGGTGCATTCGCAGGCCGAGGCCGAGGCCGAGCCGGCCGATCTGTCGCGCGAGCGTTCGGAACCGGCGGCCGATCCCGCCGCCGAAGAGCGCGAACGGACGGCCCTCCAAGTTGCCCGTGGACTGCAGCCGCAGTTGGCGCAGCAGGTCGCCCGGCAACTGATGGCGCAGGTTGCCCTCGCCGCTCACGCGCATGACGAGCTCGGCATCTCGGAAGTTTTCCGCGCGCGGCCGCTGCCGGCTGCGCTGGCGTCGGCGGCGAGTTTCGCGGTCGGCGCGCTGTTGCCGCTCGTGGTGACCGCTCCCGCCGATAACCACGGGCACGATTGGTGCCGTGCTTCGGGCTCGATCCGTTGTTGCCAGCGAAGTTGCCGAATGCAAGCGATCAGAACCACGACGCCGCGCCGCGACATCCCGATGCGGCGAAATGCCGGATTGCCGGCCATGCTCCCGATCCACTGGACTTGCGCAAGCCAATGTCATGTGCCGGTGCGCCAAGCCATTGTTTAAGAGCGCCGCGAACCACAGGACGCCAGTCTCGAAAATCTTGGCAAGACAGTGGAACCGGGGTCATGAGGACGCTGGTACCAGGAAAAGTTCCGAACGGGGTCAATTTGTTCCGTGCTATCCGCGAGTTGGCGAGATAAGCGAACCGCCGCGCGTATCATATGGTACGCACCGCGAACGTTTACGGGGCGGCGGCGAAACGGCGCGTCTTGCGCGGCGTGATACGCGTCTTTCGCCACAATAGCCAAAAGTGTAGTGTTGAAGACCCGCCGTCAAGAGGACGTCTTGCGCCAAGGCACAAGACGTCCCTTACGTCGAACATTAGCCCGCAAGTGTTGCATCACGGAGTATGACGTAGGGTGAATTTGGCTGCACGTGATGCCGGTAATGGGAGGATGAATGGGAATGGTCAAGTGCCGCGAGTGCGGCAAGGATGTAAGCGACAAGGCGAAGAATTGCCCGCATTGCGGGGTGGCCAAACCTGCGCCGGAGTCGAAGTTTGGGCTAATTGTAAAGCTCGGGCTCGGCGCAGTGCTGGTGATTGCGATGGTTCGGTGCATAAGCGAGCAAGAGGACCGTAAATCGCAAGCCGCAGCTGAGAAGCAGCGAATTGAAGCGTCCAAGACGCCCGAGCAGCGTGCGCGTGAGGAGGCGGAGACAGCGAAGAAGGAAGCCGAGTTCCAGTCTGTTGTCAGTCGACTCCGGGCTCTAAAGGCCTCGACGAAGAACCCAAATTCATTCGAACTCGTTGACGCCGTACTGATGACTGACGGCACCTTGTGTGCCACTTACCGTGGAACGAATAGCTTCAATGCGATCGTCACTGAAAACAAGGCAATAGCAAAAGACTTGAAAATTGTCGAATGGAACCGCTTCTGCGGAGGCAAGAGTGGTACGGACATGAAGTACGCGCGACAGGCGCTCTAAATGCTGGGCAGCAAAACACCCCATTTGGCGATTTTGCGGGCTAGCCCGTTGCTCAACGGGACCGCCCCCAGCCGGCTTCGCCGCCTGGATTCGGCCGATTAGCCGCTACAAGGGCTTCCCAAGAATTCAAATGCCACGCTGGATTTTTTGGTTCATCACGTTTCCCTGCTCTGATTCTTCTTCCATTGCGTTCGTCGATCAAGAAGATGGCGGAGTGCGAAACCACAACCGGTCATGTTCGGCGCAATGCCGGGACCCTGATGAAAGACGCGCGCCGGGGCCTCAGTCGTGAGTCGGGATGTGCTGCTTCCCCTGGAGCGAATCAGGCTCAACCGGCGCGGTTCCAACCCGCTTCACATCAACGCGCGCAGGGCAATCGGGGACAGACCACGATTGCTGCATCGTAACATGACCTCCCGTTTCTCCAGGGGAGAGCCCCTAGATGCCTGAGGAGTTGAAGCTGCACCCGAAGCTTTATGGCCGCCGCGGACCGAAGACAGGCTACAGCCATCTGGCGAAGGCCGTGGTCTGCGAGACAACGCGGTGCGTTCAGAAAATGCATGGCGCCATCGCCGGCAAGTCCTTTGGCATTCTGCGGCGAATCCCGCTGATTTCCGGTCCGGCAGGGCTTGTCCAGAGCGCCCACGACACCATTGCCGGGAGCGTCTATACGGCAATCCAGCTCGCCAGCCGCGGACTCTTCGCGGCATCGGCGATCGTCGAAGGGAGCGGGGCGCGTTTGCCAGCCAGCAAGCCGCCCGGACGCCTGGCGAGCGGGCTGCGCAGCGTGATCAACGGCGCTTTCGGTGACCTCCTGGCGGAGAGTGACAACCGGCTGGCGATCAGCATGGCCATCCGCCTCCACGGAGCAACGATCCCGCTGGCTCCCGATTCACTGCGTTCCGCCTTTCCGGAGCCGGGTCAACGACTCTGCGTTTTCCTTCATGGACTGAGCTGTGACGAGCATTTCTGGGATCCCGGCGCTGCAGCAGCGCCAACCGACGTTCATTTTGGCCGCCAGTTGCGCGCCGAATTCGATTACACACCGCTCTACCTGCGCTACAACACCGGCCTGCCGATTGCCGAGAATGGAGTGCAACTCGCCAGACTGCTCGACGAACTCCTGGCCGCGTGGCCGCAGGTGGCCAGCGAAGTGCTGATCGTCGGCCACAGTATGGGGGGCCTGATTGCGCTGGCAGGGGTTGAAGCGGCGGCAGCGGCACAGATGCGCTGGCCGCAGCTGACGCGGATGCTGATCTGCCTGGGCTCTCCGCATCTCGGCTCGCCAGTCGAACGACTCGGTCAACTGACGACCTTGGCGTTGAACCTCTCAAGCGTGACAGCGCCTCTCGGCGAGATCGCCGCGCGCCGCAGCCAGGGGATCAAGGATCTCCGAAGCGGACCGGGTGCGGCACGGAATCCCCCAGCGCACGACCATATTGCTTTTCGCTTCCTCGGTGCCAGTCTGGCCGAAGACAGCGAACATCCTTTCGGCAGGTTTTTCGGCGATGGACTCGTTACACCGGGCAGCGCGACGGCGCATGCCATCGACGGTGACGTCGAGATCGCACGACTGGGCGGTCTCGGTCACATGCGATTGCTTACCGACGAGCGAGTCTACCGACAGATCCGGGAATGGGTGGCCGCACTGCATGCCGATACGGATCGGAGATCCAGCGAATAGCGTTCATCTGCCGGGGATGATGGGGATCGGGTACAAACCCCGATTATCGCCATGCTCCGCGGAAATTGCCCTGGAATCCTCCGATGGCCCGTCAATCCCGGCAGATCATTCCCGGTGTTTCACTGCACGTGATCCAGCGGGGCAACAACCGCCAAGTCTGCGTCGTTGCCGACGAAGATTTTCGCTTCTTTCTCGATAGCTTCCTTTGCAGCGACTGCAGTGTAGTATCGCGCTCATGCAACTTACCACTGGTACCGTCGTTGGCGGCAAGATCATCGTCGAAGGGGAGCCATTCCCCGAGGGTACGGTCGTCATGATCCTGGCGCGGGAAACAGAACGGACCTTCGTGGTACCACACCAGCGTTGGAAGCAGAGTTGCTCGAATCGATAGCGCAAGTGGATCGTGGAGAGACCATGTCCGCCAACGGACTTCTTCGGCGCCTGCGCCGCACTTCCTGAGCGAAGTGGTCTCGGTTGAAGTCACCCCGCGCGCAGCCGCGCAGTTGGAACGAGGAGTACAGTGGTGGAGCGACAACCGACCTGCTGTCCCTGATGCAATCGCTGACGACTTCGAGGAAGCAAAGAATCTCCTGTTACTGCAGCCTGGTGTAGGCGCGCGGTCAGAATCTCGTCGATATCCAGGTCTCCGTCGCCTGTACTTGTCCCGCGTCAGGTAGCATGTCTACTATCGCGTTGCTTCAGGCAAGGTTGTAGTCCTCGCGTTCCGGCATGCCAGCCGTGGAGCCGGCCAAAGCCTATGAGCGCCGACGAGGGCGGTAGTGCCACGCACCCCACCGCCCCGTTCGCCTGGCTGACATTCGTTGCCAACGACCGTGATTGCTTCCGGTCAGCTCACCAATTGACCTCCCGCTCGGGTGTCGCCGTGATGTTGTGGATTGCTAGGTCGGCGCCGTTGTATTCCTGTTCCTGATCGAGGCGCAGGCCGACGACGGCTTTCAGGACACCGTAAACCACCAGGCTGCCGATCAGGGCGATGCCGATGGCCATGCCGGTCAGCAGCAGTTGTGGCATGAGGGCGACGCCACCGGTACCGCCCAGTGCCTGGCTGCCGAAAATGCCCGCGGCGATGCCGCCCCAGGCGCCGCAGAGGCCGTGCAGTGGCCAGACGCCGAGAACGTCGTCGATTTTCCAACGGTTCTGGGTCAGCGTGAACATCACGACGAACAGCCCGCCGGCGACGCCACCGACGAGCAGCGCACCAATCGGGTGCATGACGTCCGAGCCGGCACAGACGGCTACCAGGCCGGCCAGCGGGCCGTTATGCACGAAGCCCGGGTCGTTCTTGCCGGCGACCATGGCGACCAGCGTGCCGCCGACCATGGCCATCAGCGAATTGATCGCGACGAGACCCGAGATCTTGTCGATCGTCTGTGCGCTCATGACGTTGAAGCCGAACCAGCCGACGGTGAGAATCCAGGCGCCTAGCGCCAGGAAGGGGATCGACGACGGCGGGTGCGCGGAAATCCGTCCCTCCTTGGTGTAGCGTCCGTAGCGTGCGCCGAGCAGCAGGACT
>WBZT01002399.1_pt1 | contig 13050 bp, 13 predicted proteins | sample 5204241 | NCBI WGS metagenome assembly WBZT01 (sample SAMN12344358, study PRJNA552823) | activated sludge metagenome | biome: Activated sludge suspended growth; feature: Nitrification reactor; material: Wastewater; isolation source: activated sludge from nitrification reactor of wastewater... | reverse complement strand
AATGGTGTTGAGGATATCCAGGTTCAGGCGGGCGTATTCGTGGACGGCCACATTCCGGAAGCCGACCATTCGCTGCAGCCGGCTCGCTAACTCAGCCGGGAGCAGCCCTGCTTTTTCTAGTAACGCAAAGGCCTCTCTGCTTTCCTGCGGAAGTCCTAAGCCTTTCTGTCTGACGACATACACGCGAGGTCAATGGCAGTTTCGCATGCGCGCTGCAGATTGAGCACAATGGCATCCTGCTTGGTTTGATTCCCTGACAGATTCCGTGGATCTCCGCCGTACTCTTCGGTGATGCGGCGCAGGCATCGTTCGATGCTTGCGGCTTTGTTCAAGATCACATCATCAGCCATAGATCAGCCCGCGCTCTTTGATGTCCCTGAGGATGTCCCGGCGTTCCTCGTTCAACCGTGCATAGTCTGAGTAGGCGTACATTTCAAATTCCGCCCGTGCCGGCTCGTCTTTGCTGTCGAGGCATTGGCCTGTGGCGATGACTTGGGCGCGCATGACTGTGGAGGCTGCCCGAAGATCCAGAAGATCCACATCGCGATGGAGTTGAATGGCGAGATCCTGTGCGATCTGAAAGAGCGTCTCTGCCGAGATCGGGGCGCGTGCGAGGACGGCCAGATCGATATCGCTCGACCGGCTGGCGTCACCACGAGCCTGTGAGCCGAATTGGTAAATGGCGATGAGTTCCGGGATACGCTCGGTCAGAAACTCTGTCATTGCGGTGGGAGTCATGATGGTTCAGCAGTGCCAATAGGCGTTAAGACGAGTTGACAGGTTGGAGGCGAGTATACGTGACGTGTGTCAAAATGTCGAAGCAGCGGCGCTGTGACGTCTCTGATCGTTACCGTGCCAAGAATTTCACGATCGCGACGCCGGCCATGTAGAGGACGAGCGCGCCTGCCATCGAGAACCAGAACCCGATGCGTTCCACGCCGTAGATCATGCGGCCCACATAGACCCGCCAGGGGGCACGAACCAAAGCAGACTCTTGGCATAGGTGACAAGATGCTCAGTGCCGCCGTTGAGAGAGATGAGGATGAACGTCGCGTCGGTCATCGCGGGGCAGGTGCCGGCGAAGGCGGCGAGATAACCCGGGTCGGAGTCTATGACTACTGTGGCTGGAGGCGGATCCCACGGGCAGGTGCTCCAGCATTTGAAGCAACTCTGGCACGTCCTGGTACAGTACGGAGAGCCTGCGAGTCTTTCGGGAGCAGTCAGGTAGCGCGTTAGCACAGTTGTGCCGTTGGGCGCTGAAGAACAACGGCCCCGTGCATTCGTGACGCAGGGGGCCGTTGTGAGCGTGTCCTACTTCAGCGCATCGAGGCCAGCCCCGAAGTTGATATGAAACGGTAGCCCATCAAGCACGAGTGCCGGCACGGACTTCACCCCGGCAGCTTCGGCTTCCTTGAGGCGCTCCTTGTGCTGTCCCAAGTGCACGATTTCAAGGTTGTAACGCGAGCGGTCCAGTGCTTCCGCCACGTTCTGCTCCGCTTCAACGCACACAGAGCAACCTGCGTGGTAAAAAACTGCGTTCTTCGCCATGGTGCAACTCCTTTCGGTTGTGGTTGTGCCCGAGTGTCACGCACACTATTAATCACATCGTGAACCGCCTGAAAAGGAGGCACAAAATGGTTCCCACTGACAAAACGGTTCCTGTCCAGCCAACGCGCATCACCAGGCTGTTGGAGGACGTGTTGGGCTGCAAGTGGTCCTGGAGCATCCTGCGTGCCATTCATGCAGGCACTCACCGCCCGGGGCAGATCGAACGGGCCATTTCCGGCCTTTCTACCAAGGTGCTCAACGAACGCTTGAGAAAGCTTGTCAGGCATGGCGTGCTCAAAAAAACGGAGTTCCCGGAAATCCCGCCGCATGTCGAGTATGGATTCACGGAACTTGGCGAAAAGTTTCTGGCGGTGCTGCGGCAAATCGAGATGCTTGAACGTGAACGTGCCCAACAGATCGCTCCACGGGACGGTCTTGCTGTCGCTTCGCGGCGTCAATCACGCCGGTGAGCTTGGGCGAAGGATTCAGCAGGCAATGAGATCCAGCTTGTGCAGTTCCCGAGTGCGGAGTAACCGATCGTTCACGCGGAGCGCCCACGGCAGGCCGATGATTTCCTCCGTGATACGTGTCACAAGGCCTCCGGATGAGTGGTGTTGCGGTTTCTGCCCACGATCGTTGATCGAAGAGTTAGGGGCATAGAAATGGGGTCAAAAAACCTCTCTCCCCCTGTGCCCCGGCGAGAGCCGGGTGAAGCACAGATTCCGGGGAGAAATTGGTGCCAGAAATGATTTTCTCACGCAAGCGGTGGGATCATGCCGGGTGGACGATCTTCCTCCCCGAGCCTGTCGTGGCGGTAGTTCTGCTAGTTGCGCCCACCCCGTTCCAGCCGCACCGATTGCACCGACCAGTCGAGTCCATCCAACGGGGCGTTGCGACCATCGACGGGGTCGAGGCGGATGGTCATGGCCGTTTGTGTACCCAGGCGGTCGGCCAACGAGCCGAGGGGGCGCGTCACATCGATCAGTAGGGTCGGCAGGCGTCGCGGGGCCGATCCCACCGATCGGTCTCCCACGATGCCCGCCGAGCCCAGTATGACCGGTTCCGCCCCTTCGATGATGGCGGCTGCCCGCAGCTTGAACGGTTGTCCCCCGGCGACCGTCACACCCTCCAGCACTAATCGAACATGTGGGGCCTGTTGCCACCCGGTCGGTAAGTCGACGGAAAACCGGTGCGGTCCTTCCTCCGCATGAACCGTCAGTGCGGCCAGGATCATGACGCTCGTGAGCCAGGAGATGCGTCCCATGGTTACCGTTCCTCGCGTTCCACCTCTGCGAGGGACAGCGAGACGTCCTTCGCCCGTACCGGGATGACCTTTCTGGCCTCAGGTTTGACTCCGCGCTCGACCAGGGCCAGGCGCACGGGACCGACGGTCCCGCTCAACGCTTCGAGTTTGGCGGTGGAGAGCCTGACGGCGATGTTTCGTGCGTGCTTGGACAGATGCCGGCGCTCCCGATCGTTCAACACCACCGGCACGGTTCCGAGGTAGCCCTTACTGCCGGGGCCTTCATCGGCTTTCGCTGCTTCGGGTGTCGCATAGAGTCGATACACAGCGCTCTTTTCCGTGGGAACGGTGAGGTCGGTCAGGTGCAGTCTCGCGCGTCCTCCCTGCTCGACGACTTTCATCATTTTAGCACGCGTCTGCCCGGCAAACTTCAGGGTCCGGCTGACGCGCCAGTCGGTCTTGATGGGGAACCAATCGAGGAGGCAGGGGAGCTGCTCCAAGAACTTCGAGGGGCCATACGTATAGCGCAATTGGGTGTCGTGGTTCAGGACCTGCGACGCCTTGATCGACCGCCAGACTTTGTTTTCGTCGTAGAAATTCCATGTCAGATTCAAGAAAGCCGATGTCGTCGGGTTCGTGTGGATGGATGAGGCTTTGTTCCAGTCCGACCACATCTTGTCCACGTTGGCATGGTGCGCGTAGAAGACGGGATCCTTGCCGGCCGAATCGAAGAAGCCCATGTCGCCGCCGACATCGACGTGGACCGCGCCATGGGGTGTTCCCTCAGGGATGCCGCTGCCGCTTGCCGTCCCGCCGAACTCCGTGAAGTTGTCCGCCGTGAGGGCGGCTTCCATGACATCTTCCCCGACATCCTCCTCCGGGATTTCGTCTGTCGGATCCATGCCGCGGCTACCGTTCCATAGCGGGTTGCTGTTGTCGTTCGGATCGGTATAGGCGCCGGGAAGCTTGCGGTGACTTGGGGTGTCCCAGTCCCAGTAGGGCAGGCGGAAATTCATGTCGCCGATCAGCTTTCCGAGAATGCGCTCGTGGAAGTACAAATACGCGCGATGCCAGACAAAGAATTGCCAGGTGAAATGGACCTGCGTGCCCTCGCCGCAATACCAACAATGGACGTTGGCCTGCCGGAGGAATCCGCGCGGGTCGTTGGGGGCGCTGGTATCGAGTGCGCGCATGGCCTTGTAGGCATCTTTGAGTTGCGTGATCTCCGCCGCGCTCAATGTGCTGGCCGGACGGCGCGGGAGGATCATGCGACAATCCTTGCGCCACGGTTTTGCTGTGCCGGGATTGCCCGGGGGTTCGCACACGGCCAGCACCGACTCCGGCAACGTCAGGCCACCGAACAGGCCTGCGCCGAGCGCCCCGACACTTAGTCCCATCCGATGAAGAAATGATCTCCGCGACGGCATGATCGCCCGCATGCGGTCGTCCAGATTCGACATGACCTACCTCCTTGTGTGTGGCTTCGGCTAGGAAGGCTCCGCGCCATCCCGAGCGCGACGCCATGGTTGGATGGGAGGATGATTCATCAATAACCATGCCATACGTAGGCGACGCATCTGGCAGGCGGATTGTCGGATTTGCGCGAGATGATCGAGCATCCAGCACGGAGCGTTCGTATCCGATGCGATACGGCGGCCTCAGAATGGATACAGGCTCCCGGTGACTGTTCTGACCGACACACCGTGTGTGAATGCGTATTCGTCCGGTCATTTTCCTACACGACGTGCAGAGCGGCGTACCTTCTCCTCGCGATAGGTACAATTGATCGATGTGGTACGTCCAGCACTGATCATGCTCTCACATGATTGAAGACGGACTGCCGCATACACTTCGACTCTTTGGCAAAGGACTAACAGGGTCTCGCTTTTGAGGTGAGCCGAGTCCGATTCATGCCAGATTCTGCGTTGGCGGAAAGAGGAGAAGCCGAATCGCTGTTACGGCGAGATCGAGGGGGCTTCCTCGCGACTGTCCTCTCGGACTTGCCGACAGAACTGGTCATTGTCCTACCGCGCCAGGAATTTCACGAGCGCGACGCAGGCCATGTAGAGGACGAGGGCGCCTGCCATGGAGAACCAGAACCCGATGCGTTCCACGCCGTAGATCATGCAGCCCACATAGACCAGCCAGGGGGGCACGAACCAGAGCAGGTTCTTGGCATAGGTGACAAGATGCTCATTGCCGCCGTTGAGATAGATGAGGATAAACGTCGCACCGGTCATGGCGGGGAAGGTGCTGGCGAAGGCGGCGAGAAACGATCGGCCTTGCGAGCCGAGATAGGTTGAGATACTCACGATTGTGCCGCCTAAGAGGAAGTACAGTCCGTACTTGGCCCACTCACCCATCCACCACCTCCATCACGTCCCGCGAAAGGCCGCTCGCGCCTCTGCTTCAATCTCATGGCCCAGTCCCGTATAGCGCGGCGAAAAGTGGAATACGACCAACTCGCGCGCGCCGGCGTGTTTCGCCATCAGGCCCGCCTGTCTGGCGGTGAGGTGGTACCGGTCCCGCGCCTTGTCCGCATCTCGGTGCAGGTACGGGGCCTCACAGTAAAAGATGTCGGCGCCTCGCGCAAGCTCCACGATCTTGCGTTCGTTGTCCTCGTCGTAGCGGGCATCCACGACGTAGGCGATTTTCTGGCCTCGAGTGATGGTGATGAATCGCTCACGAACCTCACCCAGGAGAAATTCGCGCTGGTCTTTCCGGTGTTCATGGTAGAGCGTGGCCACGAATCGAAAGTCATCCGGCTTGCCTTGCCAGAGATACTGTTTCACGTCGTTCAGCCAATAGCCCACCGGGAGCCCCGCTTCATGCAATCGCTCCTTGTTGACGTTCACATGAAACTGTTCCTGCAAGGCATAAGCGAATGAGGGGATGCGGTGGTTGAGTGCCGTTGCGCGCACGGTGAACATGGGGTCACGGAGCACGATAAAGGACTCCTCCACAGTGTGGTCGCCGGTGGGTGAACGTGGTGCATCGCGGCGTTGAAAGCCATCGGCCGCATGAAAGGTTGTTGTGTGGATGCCGTCGGTGTGGAATTCTTGCACCGTGATCGCGAGCGGGTAGCCGTCCACGAGGTTCCACGTGTAGCCATGCAGCTTTCCTTCGACATTGTCGATCAGGCCCGGTGGGCCATACAGGTGAAGGGTTGTGCCGCGCCCGAGGGCGACGCGGAGTAAGGCGTCGAATCCGATGAAATGGTCCATATGCGTGTGGGAGATAAAAATGTCGTTCGCACGCAGGAGGCGCCTCGGGCCAAGCGCATCGTTGTGGCCCAGGTCGAATAATAAGGCGCGCTTCGCCCACCGCACTTCGACGAACAGGCCGGGGTCGCCGAAGACGTCGTTCACGAGGATGCCGGAGAAGGAGGGATTCACGTCGTCACCTGCTGCTCTTCATGGCTGGGTTGGTTTCGTCGCGTACGGTACGTCCCGGCTGGTGGAACCGTCGTTATCCTAGTACGGTTCGCATCGCGACATACAGCAGGATGACCTCCACGGTATGGGCGACGATAGGCGTATAGAGGTTGTGTTGTCTGCAGTACAGGAGACCCCACACAAGGCCGTCCCAGACGGCGATCCAGTGCAGGTGACGAAAGGTTGCCACCAGAAAGGGATCGAAGGCAAACAGGACCGCGCTGATCGGGACGGCAAGGGGAGGAGGCAGCCCGAGGGCCCGCAACCGGCCCAGCAGGAAGCCGCGAAAGTTCAACTCGACCATAGTCGCGATGAACAGAATGAACCAGGGCAGCATGAGAAGGAGGGGAATTTTTGCGTGGGGCGTGTCGATGAGAAATCGATAGTCCTTCCCGAGCCGCGGAACCAGATAGAGGATCACCAGGAGATTGACCGTACCCAGTACCAGGCCGGTGGCCGTGCCCCGGCGGAGTCCTTGCGGGATGAGGGCCTGTGTGAGGCCGAGTCGTGTGGCCGGCGCGTCGTTCATGCGGCTCCAGATCAGGAGCGCGGCATAGGCGAAGGCTTGCGGAAGAAACTGATAGAGGGACTGTTGCTGGAGTTCGAGAGGGGAGCCGTAATACAGGAGCGTAGCGACGAGGGGGAGCAGCGCGAGAGCTGCCCCCCGTTCTTCGGTCTGAGTGGCATGGCTCGTGGACACCGCCCCAGACTCGGCCATCGACTGGTTATTCGAGGCGCAAGTTGTAGCGATCAAGCGTCGTGGCTTTATTCCGCGCCAGGTTCGAGAGCGATTTGTTGTAGTCGACGGTGGCCCGGAGTTCATTGCCTTGCGCGGTGGCCAGGTCGCGCTGAAAGTCGAGCACGAAGCGGGTGGTGCTGAGGCCGACCTTCAACCGTTCCTGTTCGGCCTGCAACTGCTTCTCGGCCATGATGCGGGCCGACCGGGTCGTTTCGATCCGCTTGAAGTCGGTGTGCACCCGGCGGACGGCTTCCCGCACGCCGACGATCACCTGTTGGCGGACGCTCTGAAGCGACGACTGGGCATTCCGCGACTCCAGCTGCCGTTTGTTGTACGTGCTGTAAGCGGAGCGGTTGCCGATCGGATAACTCAGGACCAGACCGGCGCCGTAGTTGTAGAAGTCGCCGCCGAAATTTCGTCTCGTCGAGTCACCGTAGTCGGCTCCCAGACCCGAGAGTCCCATCGTGCCTTGTACCGACAGCGTGGGGAGCAACTGATTCTTGGCAAATTTCACGTTGAGGTCGCTGGTCTCTACGTTCTTTCCGGCTTGCAGGATTTCCGGCCGGCGTTCCATGGCGATATCGATGGTTTCCTGGAGGCTGATCGGCTCCAGGGAGGTGATCGGTGGATCGGTCGGGACCAAGCGGAGGTCTTGTCGGAGTTCTTCTTCGACCGGGTTCAGCAGGCGGCGCAACTGATCCTCCTGGTCGCGAATGGATTTTTCTGCCACGAGAATCTGTTCGACCCGCGAGGCTACGGCTGCCTCTGCCTGCAGGACGTCGACGATCGACATGACACCGGCCTTCGCCTTCGCGCGATTGCTGGCCAGCAGTTCCTCCGCCGCCTTGAGCGCCGCCTGCGCGACCTTGAGGTTCTCATTCGCAAACACCATTTCCCAGAACGTCTGTTCGACGGAGGCAATCACCGTGAGGACGCGATCGAGGAACACATGCTGCTCGACCGTGGCGTTGTTTTGCGCGATGGTAATGAACGTCCTGTTGATGTCGGTGCCGAAGTTTTTCAGCAACGGTTGCGTGACGGTCAGGGCGAGGCCGCCCGTCCAGGCCGGGTTGAAGAGAAACGTGTTGGGCCCGCTCACATAACTGCGTTGCGGGCTGTAGTTGAGGTCGTAGTTCGCGCCGGTCGGAAGATTTTGTGTAATGTCGGCGGTGACGGTGGAGGTGTTCTGGTCGAACTTGGTGATGTCCTGCAGATTGGCGCCGGTGAAACCGAGGATCGGCCGGTTCAGCGGCGCGACCTGACGGTTGTATTGGCCGTTGAGGCTGACCGTCGGATCGAACTTCGCTTGCTCGATGATGATATCCGCCAGTCGACTTTCCTTGGTTTGCCGACCGATATGGATATCGAGGTTATTCTGCAGCGCTTTCAAGACAGCGTCCGCCAGCGACATGGCTTCACGGCGTTCGGTCGGGACCGGTTTGGTCACTTCCAGGCCGAACGATGCGCTCGCTGTCCAGAGGACCAGCGCCGTCGCGCTGCCGAGAAACAGGCATCCCCGGAGGAATGAATTCGCCATAACAAACTCCTTGATGCGAGGTCTGGGTTGAGCCATACTGAATTCGTACCGATGCTGGCGTGGTATCACAAACGGAGACCAGTGTCCATGCTCGGACGTGCGGAGGTATATGCACCGCGGCATTCAAATCATGGGGATCGTCTCGCTGGCGATGCTGTTATGGGGCACCACGGCGTCGGCCCAATCCGTCTCCGGCGTGCGCGGCTTTAACGGAGGGGTGGCGCCCCTGTTTGGTCTTGTCGGGCCCGGTAATCTCTATATCGACAACCAGGGGACTCAGGGCTTTCTCTACACGCCCGGGAATAACTTCGAATCGTACAACTTTAGAAATCCCACAACAGGGCAGGCCTGGAGCGGCGCGATGATGACGTTGGGGCCGCAACTGTCGGTGGGTCTTATTCAGGGAGCCAATCAGGCCGGCTCTCCCGTCGTCTTCCCTCCCGTGCCGCGCGATGTTGGGCCGCTCCCCCCGATTCAGTCCGGACTGCTCGACGACATTCCCTAGCCCGCATGATTCATGAGCATGTCTGCTGCACCCGCCGATTCACTGTTACGACCGGGCTTCGGCCGGCGGGCTCACCCCTCCGGTCCGGCCGCCTCGTCGACTCGGCGGCGCGCACAGACGTGGCGCTCGTTCTTCATCGCGCCGTGCGCCCCTCACCGTACTGCACGAGTACGCGTCGGGTCCTCCCGGTTCCGCGCGCCGGTCTTGCCACGTGACGCGGCGCGTTCGCGACGAACCGTCATGAATCATGCGGGCTAGCCGGTTCTTCCCGGGGCCATCATCGTGGCTCACGAATTCCTCCGCAGGTCGTAGTCGCTCCCAGCCGACCCGGGACCTGTGTTGCCGTAATTGTTGTCCTGTCGGCCGGAAGCGTCTCCTGTGGCGATTTGGCTTATCGAGGCAAGCCTGTCACAGCCCCTGGGCCTCAATCAATGCGTTATCAACAGAATCCACAGCTCGTGGCCCGCTCTCCGAGAGAAGGCACGCTGCTGGTTGTTGGCGATTAAGATATTGATATTGTAGATCCTTATTGGTCGTTCGCTCTGCGCTCCTTTCAATCAACGCGGCGCCGGTATGGCGATTGCTCTGACCTGCGAGCGTGCGTCTGAGTGATGACCTGCTCGCGTCAGACGACAAAAAGATCGCTGCCATGTCAAAGATGTCGATTGAATCAGATAGGTAGAACGGAAAGAATGCGGATCGTACGGTAGTCGACGCGGACCTATAGCCGTCCCAGCCTGTGGCCGCTCGTTACCGACCGTTCACGCATAAAGGAGATCGCGAGTATGAGGATTGCCCAGGTATCGCCGCTTTGGGAGAGCGTTCCCCCGAAGTTGTACGGAGGAACGGAACGCATCGTCTCCTACCTGACGGAGGAACTGGTCCGGCAAGGGCACGAAGTGACGCTGTTCGCCAGCGGCGATTCCGTGACGCGGGCAAAGCTGGAGGCTCCGTGTCAGCAGGCGCTCCGACTGAACACCGGTATATTCAACCGCGAGGCGCCGCTCATCCAGATGATGGAGCAGGTGTTTGCCGCGGCCGATCAGTTCGACCTGATCCATTCTCATCTCGACTTTCTGGCCTTTTCCTTATCCCGCCGTTGCCCTGTTCCCGTCGTGACGACGCTCCATGGCCGCTTGGATTTACCTGAACTTGTGCCGGTCTTCCGTGATTTTGCCGAAATGCCGTTGGTCTCCATCTCGAACTCCCAGCGCAAACCATTGCCCTGGTGTAACTGGGCCAATACGGTCTATCACGGCTTACCGAAGGATCTGTACAAGTTCAACGCAGAACCGGGCAAGTACCTGGCGTTCCTCGGCCGTGTTTCCCCGGAGAAGTGTCCGGATCAAGCGATCGAATTGGCCAAACGAGTCGGCATCCCTATGAAGATGGCGGCGAAGGTGGATCCGGCTGACCGCGCCTATTTCGAACGGGTCGTGGAGCCGCTGCTCGACCATCCCTTGATCGAGTTTGTCGGCGAGATCACGGACCGCGAGAAGAGCGAGTTCATCGGCAACGCGATCGGGTTGATCTGCCCCTATGACTGGCCGGAACCGTTCGGTCTCGTGCTGATCGAGAGCCTGGCTTGTGGTACACCGGTCCTCGCCTACCGCCGGGGTTCGATCCCGGAAATCATCAGTCATGGTGAGACCGGCTTCATCAGCGAAAATCTCGATGAAATGGTGAGCCAGGTGGAGAAGCTCGGCTCGATCGACCGGCATCGATGCCGGCAGGTGTTCGATGAGCGATTCACCGCCCAACGCATGACCACCGACTACGTCAAGATCTATCAACAACTCATCGCTGATGCCGCTGCGCTTTCGGGGAAACCGAGGCCGCAGCACGCTTCGAACCTCTAGTCAGCGCGATCTCAACCTCGCGGAAGGACCAGCATGGCAGACGAGTCGCAGTCCACCTCTGAATCGAATGTCACCGGATGGCGGTTATTGGGGACCCGGGATTTCGGGTGCCTGTGGGCGGGCCAAGTCGTCTCCCAGATTGGCGACGGCCTGAACAAGGTTGCCCTCTTGTGGTTCGTCTATGAACTGACCGGATCGGCGCTCAAGATGACCGCGATCGGTTTGTTGCAGACCATTCCGCCGCTGGTGTTCGGCCCGCTCATCGGCGTCTATCTCGACCTGCTGCCGAAGAAAACCGTCATGATCGTCGTCGATCTCTTGCGAACACTGATGGTCTTATTGATACCGCTGTTTTATACCTTCGATCTGCTGACGCTGGAGCGATTGTATGTTCTGGTGTTCCTGATCTCGATCGTCTCGACGATCTTTGGGCCGGCTCTGGCGTCAGCCGTGCCGCTCATTGTGCAACGTTCCCAACTCACGACGGCGAACGCGTTTATCCAGAGCACGACCAACATCGGTGTGCTGCTGGGACCGGCCATGAGCGGCTTGGGTATCGCGCTGATCGGCGCGCAAAACGTGCTGTACGTGGATGCCGCAACCTTTTTGGTCTCAGCGTTGTTCCTCTTCCCGATCCGGGTACGTGAGACCCGCACCACGAAGGGGCTGGATGTGCTGTCCACTCCGGTGATGCAGGACATGATGGTAGGATTCCGGTTCGTGTTCTTACAGCACCGCGTGGTCTTTTCCCTGATGATCACGGCTGTCTTATATAACCTTGCCATCAGCGCGTTTGTCTTCCTTCTGCCGGTGGTCGCCAAAGAACTGCTGCAGGTGGGGCCAATGGAGCTGGGGTGGTTGTGGTCCGCTCTCGGAATTGGAATGCTGGCCGCCTCCATCTGGCTGGCCCGCACTCCGCAAGGCAGTTTCCAAGATCGGATCGGCAAGATCGGCCGGTCGTTGACCATCGGCGGGGTCGCGGTCTGCGCCCTCGGGTTGATCCAAACGCCGGTGTTGTTCAGCACGTTCCTGTTGATTGTGATCATCGGCGGTAGTACATCGCTCTTCTATCCGGTCGTGTGGGCCATGCTCCAGGAAGTGACGCCTGAGCATCTTCTCGGGCGCGTGTTCACCACGTTTAGCGTCGGCAGTATGGCGTCCGCCATGGTCGGCATGGCTGGATTCGGTTGGGCGGCTGATGCCTTGGGGCCTGCCGTGAGCCTGATCGGAATCGGACTGCTCTTGCTGGTTACTGCCATGGTCACGGTGCAGGTGAGCCGCCGTGGCCTCATGGTGAGTCCGGCTGTTGCCTGATCTCTTCCCTCTCCCTCTTCCCTGAACGACACTCGTGGCAGCCATCCGGACTTGCCTGCCCTGATGCTGCCGTCGCGTGCTTTGTGTGGCTCTCGCTAGTGTTGCTTTCTGCTTCTCCCTCGCGTATGTCTTTTCCTTCCGGAGTGCTGGGCATTGAGTTCGGGGGCGCTGGTGACCGGCGCCCGGTGCATTTCCATTCATGAGGGGCATATGCCTATGCGGACGATACAGACCGTGTGTGCAATAGGGGTGGTCACGCTTATCGTGACATCGGGATTGTGCGGAATCGGCTCGGCCCTGTGGGCGGAGCAGGTCCCGGAGGGGAAACCTGAGGTCCCCGCGGTGCCGAAATCGAAAGAGCCTGAGGCGAAGGCGAAGGACACTGACACGAAACCGCGAGAGGGGGATGCCAAACCGAAGGAGCAGGACGCCAAGCCGCCGGAGCAAAGGGCAAAAGATTCCGACAGCAAAGTGAAAGAGGCGGAATTCAAAAACAAGGATGCGGATACGAAGCCCAAGGAGTCAGAGGCCAAACCGAAAGAGTCGGAGCCCAAGGCGAAGGTCAAGGAGCCTGAACATAAGGCGAAGGAAACCGAGCAGAAGTCGAAGGACACTGAACCCAAGGCGAAAGAGGCTGACGCGAAACCGAAAGATCCTGAGGCCGTAGCGGAGCATCCGTGCCCGTCCGTGCCTCACCCAGCGGAGGCCAAACCGGCAGCTGAGACTCCGGCTCCTACAGGCGACGCCGCGGCGGGTGACCGTCCGAAGGCCGCCGAATCGGAAGCCAAGAAGCCGGTGCGCTCGGCGATGGTGACCGCCAAACTCGCGCTCATGGCGGACCCGCACTTGTTCCCGTACGACATCGAAGTGG
>WBZT01002395.1_pt1 | contig 13067 bp, 11 predicted proteins | sample 5204241 | NCBI WGS metagenome assembly WBZT01 (sample SAMN12344358, study PRJNA552823) | activated sludge metagenome | biome: Activated sludge suspended growth; feature: Nitrification reactor; material: Wastewater; isolation source: activated sludge from nitrification reactor of wastewater... | reverse complement strand
GCAGCGTTTCGCCGAACCGGTGATGGCCGAGATGGACTTCGTGATCCAGCGGGCCCGCAGGCTCTCGATCCACGCCGCCGGGCAACAGGTCCCCGTCGAGGATCTCGTCGACCGTGCCGCCCGCCGTGCCGACGTTCCGGTCGAGGAGCTCATGTGGTCCTGCCGGAAGACGGAGGACTCGGCGTGGCGCATCGACGCCAGCACCACCACCGAGGATGTGCTCAGCCTGATCTTCCGGGTCAGCGAGGGGACTCTGACCCCGGCCGATGCCGCCACCGCTGACCTCGTCAAGCCCCGCCGGGTCGTCGACATCACCGAGACCGGCCAGCCAGCTCTTCCGCGGCACTGGGATGCTCAGCACCCGGCCGCCCGTGCGGCCGCCCGCAGCGCTGCGACCTCCGTGGACCCGGTGCAGCCCTCCCTGACGGACGATCCCAGCCGGATCTTCTGAGCCGCCCGATCAGCCGCTCGTCGCGGCGATCAGCGACGCTGCGAACCGCAGTGTCGCCTCCACAACCTCATCGCCGTCGGCCGCGCGCGACACCCGCAGGCTCCAGTCGTCGACGGCCAGCGCCCCGGTGTACCCGTGGTCGGCCTCGCACTGCGGATCCCCACAGGTGGCCGGCTCCAGATCGATGCGGCTGATGCTCCCCCAGTTGACGGTGAGCACGACCTCCGACGGGAGGTCGCCCGGCCGGAAGTGCGCGGGGTTGTCCACCACCCGCTGGACGACGACCGGGCCGATCGTGGACAGCGGAACCGATTCGGTGGTGGAGGTCGCCTGGACGGCGCCGCTGGGCTGACCGTCGGAGTGCTCGTCGACATGGACCACCAGCAGGCGGCTCTCAGTGAGCAGCAGAACGGTGATGTGGCGACGGATCTCGTCGGCGCGGTCGAAGGTCGTCTCGTGCTGGACGATGAAATCCAGGACGGGTTCACGGCCCAGCGCATTGTCCATGACGTCCTGCACGACGTCCGGGTAGTACCCCGTGCGTTCGATCGATTCCCGCAATGTGGGCCGGGTCGGGAGTGTCGCCATGACATACATCTTGACACCCGATCGCCAGGACCGGCAGGACAGTTGACCGAGTGGGGGATGCCCGCCGGTCTCACCCGGGGAGTCGGCGCGCCTCGAGGTCCGCTCTGATCATCGCCGGACCACACCACGCACCAGCGCCCACCACAGCCAGGCTGCGTCCCGAGACGATGATCGGGTTCAGCTCCAGCCGGGTGATCTCCGGCAGGTCGTCGGCCAGCTGCCCGATCCTGTGGATGAGGCCGGCCAGCAACTCGATGTCCGCCGGCGGGGAGTCCCGGTAGCCGAACAGCAGCGGTGCGGCCTTCGGCGCCTTGATCAAGTCGTCGACGTCTCGGTCGGTCAGCGGGGGGATCCGGAACCCGCGGTCCTGCAGCAGCCGGGTGACCTCCCCCGCGATGCCGAAGGACACCACCGGCCCGAACAAGGCGTCTTCGCGCTTCTCCACCACACACGCGACGCCGGCGGGAGCCTGTTGCTGCAGTATGAGCCGCTTCTGCGCCTCCGGCGGGAGGGTGGCGATCATCGACAGGTACGCGGTACGCACGGCCGCCTCGTTCTCCAGGTTGACCCGCACTCCCCCGAGATCAGGTCGGTGGACCAGTCCCGGGTGAGCGGTCTTGATCACGACCGGATACCCGATCTCACTGGCCACAGCCACCGCCTGGGCCTCGCTGGTGACGACATAGGAATCCCACAGGTGGATCCCGTAGCACTCCAGGATGCGCTGCAGATCCTGGTTCTCCATCGGTACCAGCGAGTGCTCCCCGTGGACGGACACCGCCTTCTCCCGGACCTCCTGGATCACCATGCGCGCCCGCCGGGGGGACACATCGGGCAGTTCGGGAACGGTGCCGCGAGGGGTGTCCAGCCACCGCGAATAGGACACCAGGGTGGACAGCGCCTTCACCGCCGGCTCGACCTCATGGAAGACCGGGACCGACCCACGACCGGGCAAACCATGCGGACCCGGAACCTCGATCACCCGCCGGTCGTGATCCTCGGCCATGAGCACCGTGAGGATGGGCTTGGTGGAATCCTCGGCCAGGTCGCGCAGGGCGTCACCGACGCTGAGGTTGTCCCCTCGCATCACCGGCACATGCAACACGATCACGGCATCGGAATCAGGGTTCGCAATCGCTGCCGCCACCGCCTCCCGCAGTTGCGCCACGTCGGCGGTGTGACTCAGCAAGACCGGATCACCGGCCACGTCGAGACCGTTGGTCTCGCACGCGTCGGCGGTGAGCACCCCGAGCGCATCGGTGTTCCCGATGACCGCGACCCTGCGCCCTCGGGGAAGCGGCTGGAACGTCAGCAGGCTGGCCACGTCGAACAGCTCGGTCAGGGAGTCGACCTGCATGACCCCGGCCTGCTCGAACATGGCGTCGATCGCCTGCGCCGGCAATGCGGTGCGACGCACGGTGTGCCCCAGCGGCAACGACTGGGAGCTGCGCCCCGAGCGCACCGCCACGATCGGCTTGCGCGCGCCGAGACGACGCGCCACCCGCGCGAACTTGCGGGGGTTACCGATGCTCTCCAGGTACAGCAGAACCAAGTTGGTGGCGTCGTCGTCCTCCCAGTACTGCAACAGATCGTTCGCGGAGACGTCGGCCCGGTTGCCGGCCGACACGAACGTGGACACACCGAGCCCGCGGTCGCGTGCGGTCTTGAGCAGGGACACACCCAGCGCACCGGACTGCGCGAAGAAGCCGATCCGTCCCCGCAGCACCTCGGGAGGGATCAACGAGGCGTTGAGTTGAACGTGCGGATCCGTGTTCATGATCCCGAGCGCATTGGGCCCGATGATGCGCAGCCCGTTCGCCCGGGCGTGCTGGATGAGGCGCTGCTGCAGGGCACGGCCGTCGGGTCCGGATTCGGCGAATCCCGCGCTGACCACAACGGCACCCATGACGCCCGCCCTCCCACAGTCGGAAATGGCGTCCAGCACCTGATCCGCTGGGAGCGCGATCACCGCGAGGTCGATGGGCCCGGGCGCCGATGACACCGAGGGGAAACAGGCGACGCCCTCGATCATCTCCGCCTCGGGATGGATGGCCACCAGTTGTCCGGTGAACTGCGCATCCTTCAGGTTGTGCAGAAGGATGTTCCCGATGGTGCCCTCGCGGCGACTGGCTCCGACCAGGGCCACCGCCCGCGGGGCGAGCAACGCCGCGATGGAACGTGCCTCACCACGGTGCTCGCGGGCCTGCATCACCTCGCGGGAGGACTGCGTGGGGCTGATGTCGAAGTGGAGTTTGACCACACCCTCGTCCATTGAAGACGTCGGCTTGTAGCCCGCTTCCTCGAACGTGGCGAGCATCCGCCGGTTCGACGGCAGCACCTCGGCCTCGAAGCGTGTGATCGCCCGCTCCCGGGCGGCCACAGCCAGGTGTTCCAGCAAGATGGACCCGAGCCCACGGCCCTGGTGTTCGTCACTGATGACGAACGCGATCTCCGCCTCCACCCGATCGATGCGGTCATAGCGGCCGACGCCGATGATCTCGCCGGCGATCTCGGCGACCAATGCCACACGGTCCACGTAGTCGACGTTCGTGAAGCGCAGCAGGTCCTTCTCCGTCAGCCTCGGATAGGGCGCGAAGAAGCGGTAATACACCGTTTCGGGTGACAGGCTCTCGTGAAAGGCGGCGAGGGCCTCCTGATCCTCGGGGCGGATCGGCCGGATGTGACAGATGCGGCCGTCACGGAGGATGACGTCTGCTTCCCAGTGCTCGGGATATCCGGTCACAGGCTCAGATGTCATGGCTCCAACCGTAGCGAGCATGTGCTCACATGGCCCTTTGCGCGCTGTGGACAGCCCTGCACGTCGCGACACGCCGAAGGGCTAAACTAATCCCCGAGTTGCTGAGGAAATCACTAATGGCTACCTTGTCAACGGCCGATACTCCGGTCGTGGGACAAACCAGCCCACGAGTTACGCAGTTTGGAGGTGCATGATGACCGCCGACCTAGGTCTTCTCCGCCAGCGCGAACAGCTGCTGTCAGCGCGCATCGCAAGCACCGAGGATCCGTTCCTTCGCGACAACCTCGAGAGCGACCGCCAGAAGATTCTGGCGCAGATCGAGGCCCTGTCCAACACCGCAGCCTGACACCTTCCACACCCACCGCACCCTTGCGCGGTTCGGCACGTCCGGTGGGTGAGAATGAGGCCCATGGCCTCTGGCACTCTGATCCCCCCTGACGAGGGGCATGTGACGGACATCGACGTCTCCGCTGAGATGAAGTCGAGTTTCCTCACCTACGCCTACTCCGTCATCTACTCCCGCGCCCTGCCGGATGCCCGCGACGGCCTGAAGCCCGTGCAGCGCCGGATCCTCTACCAGATGGGCCAGATGGGCCTGTGGAACGATCGCGGGCACGTCAAGTGCGCCCGCGTCGTCGGCGAGGTCATGGGCCGACTGCATCCGCACGGGGACTCGGCGATCTACGACGCGCTCGTGCGGATGGCGCAGCCCTTCTCGATGCGGTTGCCCTTCATCGACGGCCATGGCAACTTCGGCTCCCCCGACGACGGCCCGGCGGCCATGCGCTACACCGAGTGCCGGCTGGCGGCCGCGGCGCGGCCCATGCTCGACGCCATCGACGAGGACGTCGTCGACTTCGGCCCGAACTTCGACGGCCGTGAGGTGCAGCCGGAGGTCTTGCCGGCAGCGATCCCCGCTCTGCTCGTCAACGGCACCACCGGGATCGCCGTCGGAATGGCCACGAACATGGCCCCACACAACCTGTCCGAAGTCGTCGCCGCCGCGCGCCATCTGCTCAAACACCCGAAGGCCACCCTCGAGACGCTCATGCGTTACGTCCCCGGCCCGGATCTGCCCACCGGCGGCCAGATCATCGGCCTCGACGGGATCCGCGAAGCCTACGAAGGCGGCCGCGGCGCGTTCAAGATCCGTGCCGCCGCACAGGTGGAATCACTCACCCCCCGTAAGCGCGGCATCGTCATCACGGAACTTCCGTACAACGTCGGCGCCGAACGCATCATCGAGAAGATCAAGGAACTGCACGACGCCAAGAAGATCAGCGGTGTCTCCGCGGTGACCGACTTGTCCGACGGCGAACAGGGAACGCGGCTGGTCATCGAGGTGAAGAGCGGCTTCAACCCCGACGCCGTGCTGTCCGACCTCTACCGGCTGACCCCGCTCGAGGACAACTTCACGATCAATGCCGTGGCGCTCGTGGACGGGGCCCCCAAGACGCTGGGGCTGCGCGAACTCCTGCAGGTCTTCCTCGACCATCGGGTCGAGGTCATCCGCCGCCGCAGCGCCTTCCGGCTCAAGAAGGCCCAGGAACGCCTGCACCTCGTCGACGGGTTGCTCATCGCGATCCTGGACATCGACGAGGTCATCCAGGTGATCCGCGGCAGCGACGACACCGCCGCTGCCCGCAGCCGCCTCATCCAGATCTTCGAACTGTCCGTCGAACAGGCCAACTACATCCTCGAGATGCCCCTGAGGCGCTTGACGAAGTTCTCCCGGATCGAACTTGAGGCCGAGCGCGATGAACTCAACGCCACGATCGCGTCACTGGAGGAACTCCTGGCAAGCGACGAGGTCTTGAAGAACACCTTGGACGCAGAGCTTGCGGACGTCGCTGACACGTTCGGCACGCCGCGGCGCACGGTGCTGCTCGACTCAGCCGGACCGGCGATCACGGCCGCGGACCTCGAGATCCCCGATGAGGCATGCCAGGTCCTGGTGTCGGTCACCGGGATGGCCGCGCGCACCGCGACCGAGGGGGCCCCGCACGCCGGCAGCAAACGAGTACCGCACGACGCACTCCTGGGGGTCCTCCCGGCGACCACTCGCGGACAGGTCGCGGTGTTCACCACCACCGGACAGGTGGTCCCCCTCGAGGTGGTGGACCTGCCCACCCTGCCCGCCACGGCCGACTCACCGTCGCTGAAGGCCACGGTGTCGGTGCGTGACTTCCTGCACCTGCCACCGGATGCCGACATTGCGGGGGTTGCAGCGTTCGATTCGACGGTCGTACTGGTCACGGCTCAGGGGAAAGTGAAGCGCTTCCTGGTGGAACCGGGCAGCAAGACGTCGATCAGCCTGGAGTCGAAGGACGCACTTGTGGCCGCCTTCCCGGCGACCGAGGCCGACGACGTGGTGTTCATCAGTTCCGCGGGACAGCTGCTGCGCAGTGCCGTGTCCACGGTGCCGGTGCAGGGTGCTGGCGCGCGCGGCGTGGCGGGGATGAAGCTCAAGGACGGCGCGCACGTGGTCGCCGCCGGGGTCGGCAGCGACACGTCCCTGGTGGTCACGGTCGCCGGCGCGGGGGCGGCAGCCACAAGCGTGAAGGTGACCTCACTTGAGGCCTTCCCTCGCACGGGGCGCGACGGCGTTGGCGTGCGATGCCACCGGCTCCTCGCCGCCGAATCGGCGCTGCTCACCGGCTGGATCGCCGTGAACCCGCTGGCCTGCTCCCCCGGCGGCAAGCCGCTGCCGCTGCCGGAGGTCGACGAACGCAGGGACGCCTCCGGCAGTCAGAGCCCTGCCGCGAAGATCGTCATCGGCAGCGCGGCACCGCCCCCGGCGGTGGTGGACGGGGTGCTGTTCAGCTGATCTCACCGACAGGCCGGCACGGTCTCCAGTCGGTATCCGCGCTTCTCCCACCGGGGCAGCATCGTCTTGACGGCCGCCACGGTCTGGCCGTGGGTGTCGTGCATCAGGATCACCGCGCCGGGCTTCGTGTCCTGCTGAAGGCGGTCGATGGTCCACGCCAGACTGTGCGGCTGCCAATCCTCGATGTGCGCGGTCCACATGACGGGCTGGAAACCCAGGCCGATGGCGGTCTTGGCCACCCGAGCGTTGATCATGCCGTACGGCGGACGCATGCAGGGGGCGAGAGCCGAGCGCACGAGTCGTTTCACGCCGACCAGCTGTGAGCGGACTCGTTTCGTGGGGTATTGCGTGAGGCGCAGGTGGTTGAAGGTGTGGTTTCCGATGGCATGCCCCTCACGGGCCATGCGCCGGATCTGTGACTTGTGCATACCGGCGTTGCCCGTGACGAAGAACGTGGCCTTGGCGTCGTATCTGTCGAGAGCCTTCAGCAGGGACCCGGTGGCGGCCGACGGGCCGTCGTCGAACGTCAGGTAGAGCACCTTGTCCTTCGTCCGCGGCCCGACTGCGGCGCGGTACCAGCCCGGCGGGTTGGGCACGCCCTTGGCCATCTGGGCCGGACCTGAACCCTTGTTCCACTGGACGTCGTCGTTGGGATCGGAGGCCGTGGCGATGGCGACTCCCACCAGAGCACCGATCACCGCATCCACCTGTCAAGCGTCGCACGCAGGGGCTGGTCCGGGCGCGCGCGACCTCCGATCGCGGGGCATTCTCACTTCCCGCGACGACACAGCGTGACCGCTGCTCACTGCGGGACCGCCTGCACCCCTTCTGCTGGGTACGGGGGCGGCGTGACGCTCACGTACCTGTACGCCACGTCCTCGTCCTGCACGACGAAGATGTCGAGTCCGTTCACCCGGGTCATCAGGATCAACAGCACGTACCGGCGGGCAAGCCGGGCCAGTGAGTCGATGTCAGGTACGTCGACAACCTTCCCTGTGAAGCGTGGCGGTTCGCTGACCGGCACGATCATCGATCCGTAGCGCAAGCGGATCATCTGCGCCTCGGACGCAGGTGCTTGCCGCTTGCCTGCGATCAGGCAGTAGACGACGCCCGCCAGACCGAGCAGGACCAGTGCGATCGATGCCAACCGCAACAGCCAGACAGGCAGGCCGAAACCGAGTACGGAAACCTCGCCGGCCACCGTCGCCGAGCCATCCGGCGCCGGCTGCGAGGCTTGGGTAACGATCACCTGGGCGTCATCGCCGACCTTCATCGTCTGCGCGGTGAGCGTGAGTGGATACTCCGGCTCCCACATCCCGAGGTCCGTCTGCACGACGGGCACCACTGTGACGGTGAGCGCACCCCAGGGGATGCCGGTCGCCTCCGCCCCGCGCGTGGCGAGACGGTCGATCTCGTCGAGGTCGAGGGTGACTGCGCCGGTGTAGGGGGGCTCGACGGTCTCCGGCTCGCTGAGCGCCACTTCCCATGTCCAGCCGCTGTCAGCCTGCAGCCGTGCCAGCGTGCTGATCGTGGCCGACGGCCCCTCGTAGGCGTAGTTGACGGTCACAGTGCTGATCTGGCTGCGGAAGATCGGCATCGGCGACCTGACCACATCATCCTGGTACGCCTCTGAGGGGACCGCTTCCGCTGAGTAACTGAACTCCATCGTGGCGTCCGGTCCAGTCGCGGCGACTGAGGCCGCCACTGTGGCCGGCCGCGTGAAAGCCAGCGCTGCCAGCAGCAGGCCCACGACGGCAGTCACCGCTGATGCGATCAGCAGCTGCCGGGTCGAGGGTGCCAGCGTGGCCCACCACGGCCGGATGATTGCCTTGCCCCCCGAGTCGTCAGCCATGCGACGCCTCCTATGCCTTCGTCGTCCTTTGTGTGCTTCGGTGGCCCCGGCGGCGATCACCAGCAGGAACGCCGCCACGGCCAGGTTGACCGGGTTCGCGATCCGCTGCAGCCAGACCCCACCACCTGGGATGTGCAGCCACTCCCGGCCGTTGATCTGGTCGATGGTCGGCTGATCCGGATCCAGCCACCCGTTCGCGTCGCCCTTGAACGTGTAGCGTGCGTCGGGCGATACATCCACGATGCGGTGGAAGACGACGATCCCGCCGAGCTTCTCGCTTCGATAGACCGCCGCGTCGCCGACGCGGTACTCACGTGTCGCGCGGGCGATGACCAGGTCGCCGGGTTGGACCCGCGGACTCATGCTGGTTCCGTAGGTCGACACGTAGGTGACCGGCCCGCCCAGTGCCGAGGGCCCGGCGAGCAACCAGAGGGCCAGAGCCGCGACACCGATCGCCGCGGCCTTGGCCGTTCTGGTCATCGACCGATCCTCAGGGAGTCACGCGACTGGGCCGTCCGGGAGCACCGTCAAGGAGGTGCTCTCCAGCAGTTCTAGAGTCACGCCTGTCGGATAGGTGCACGTAATCGTCGTCGCGTCTGATACCACGCACGTGGTGGATTCCACCGCGTTGATCGTGGAGTCGATGGCGAAACTCTGCCCTGCAGGCAGTGCCTCATCCAACGTGAAGGCGATGCTGGTGATGTCGTCGTCGGTGAACCCGTAGTTGTACGCGACCACGGTCACGCCGGACACGGTGTTCGAGCCACTACCGGCGACCGCGTTCGGCAGAGTGTTACTCGCCGTGAACGCCGTGCCGGCGACCAAGACCACTGCCGCTGCCCCCGCTGCTGCTGCAAACTTCGTTGACTTCCTCATTTCTGGGTCCTTCGAGTAGGCGCCCCCGCCCGCGGTGGATGGATTGCACAGAAGGTCGGAGCCCGAATAGCGACACCGCCCTACTGCGAACGTCGGAGAATGGTGTGGGTGCGAGTACTGACCTGGCATCCGTTTCCACCACCCTCCGACTCTCAATGGATCGGTGCCGGCGTAACCCGAATGGAGCAATGGCCGGGTTCTTCACTCAAACGAGTGGGTGCGTATCGTATTCGGCCTCTGGTGAACCGCAATGCGGGCAATCGGACTCTGGCATAAGGGATGAAAGGGGCATGCGACTGCATCGGTTGTTTCGATGGGTGCGTGTCGCCCGGTTACCGGGATCCGCCACGCGCCGCCGATAGCCTGAGGTCGTGGCCGTGGAATCCCAGAAGACCGAATTGCACACTCCCTTACCCGCCGTGACGTTGCCGGATGTGGACGGGGTCGACCACGATCTGCCGGCGCTGGCCGGCAACCAGCCACTTCTGGTGGTGTTCGCGTGCAACCACTGCCCCTACGTCCGTTGGCTTGAGCAGGACCTCGGGCGACTCGTGGCCGATAGCGGCATCCGGGCCGTGGCGATCACCTCCAACGACACCAGTGAGTACCCCGAGGATGGCCCGGACGGGATGCGCGAACAGTCCGCTCGCGCAGGCTGGGACTTCCCGTACCTGATCGACGCCGACCAGAGCGTCGCGAGGGCCTTCGGCGCAGTCTGCACACCGGACTTCTTCCTATACGACGCGGCGGGCCGACTGGCCTACCGCGGGGCCTTCGACGCCTCGTCGCCCAAGAACGGGCAGCCCCGGACCGGCGACCTGCTGCGCAGCGCCATCGCAGACGTGCAGGCCGGCCGCCCGGTGCCTGAGCCACACCGCCCAGCCATGGGCTGTGGAATCAAGTGGATGCAGTCATGAACCTGTCCACCGACATGCTCATCGTCGGGGCCGGGCCAGTCGGCCTGTATGCGGCCTACTACGCGGGCTTCCGAGGTTTCCGCACCGTCGTCTGCGACACGCTGCCCGAGATCGGGGGGCAGATCTCTGCCATGTACCCGGAGAAGCTCATCTTCGACGTTGCCGGATTCCCCGAGATCAGGGGTCGCGACCTGGTCGAGGGTCTGGCGGCCCAGGCCAACGCCTTCTCGCCGCAGTACGTGCTCGGCGACCAGGCCGTGGAACTGACGGACACCGACGACGGAGTGCGGGTGGTCACCGCGTCCGGCAGGACCATCGACGCCAAGGTCCTGCTCATCACCGGCGGGATCGGTGCCTTCCAGCCCCGGCCACTGCCGGCGGCCGACGAGTTCGCCGGCGACGGGATCGTGTTCTTCGTGCCCAAACTCGATGTGCATGCCGGGCACGACGTGGTCATCGTCGGCGGGGGTGACTCGGCCTTCGACTGGGCGCTGTCGCTGCACCCGATCGCCCGCAGCGTCACGCTCGTGCACCGCCGGGAGGCCTTCCGCGCCCATGCCGGCACGGTGGACAAAGTGCGCGAACTCGGAGTGCGCCTCGTGACCTCGAGTGAAGTGACCGCAGTGAAGGGCGACGGCACGGTCACCGGGGTGGAGGTCACCCACAAGCAGACCGGCGAGACCCTCGACCTTCCCGCGGACACCATCGTGGCGGCCCTGGGCTTCATCGCCTCCATCGGACCCATGGCGCAGTGGGGCCTGGAGTTGGAGAAGCGGCACATCCTCGTGGACACCACGATGGTGACCAACCGCCCGCGCGTGTACGCCGCCGGGGACATCGCCACCTACCCGGGCAAAGTCCCCCTGATCTCGATCGGCTTCGGGGAAGCCGCCCTGGCCGTCAACAACGCGGCCCCGATCATCGATCCCACCCATGGGGTCTTCCCGGGCCACTCATCGGGCGAGTCGTCGGCCTAGTTACGCTCAAGGTGTCATGGACAAGTTCGACGACGTCATCGCCGGAAACCGGGCTTTCGTGGACTCCTACCACGAAACCGCCATGTCGGGTCGCGCCGCGAAGGGTCTGGCGCTGATCACCTGCATGGACTCCCGGATCGACCCGTTGGCGGCACTGGGCATGCAGGCCGGCGATATGAAGATCCTGCGCAACGCCGGTGCCCGTGTGACCGACGACGTCCTGCGCACCCTCGTCCTGGCGACCCACCTGCTGGATGTGGACCGCATCATCGTGATGCCCCACACGGACTGCCGGATGGCCAAGAGCACCGAAGCGGAGGTGCATGAGAGCATCCTGGACCGCTACGGGGTGGATACCCGGTCCCTGGAGTTCCGCACCATCGACGACCCGCTGGCGACACTGCAGGCGGACGTCCAGCGGATCCGGTCCTTCCCCTTCATCCCCGATGACGTGGTGGTTGTGGGGGGAATGTACGACGTGGCCACCGGCGCCCTCCAGATGTACGACTTCTAGTCGTCCGGGTATCGCGTCCTGATCGCCTCGGACTCCTCGAACCCACGACGCAGCGCCGTCACACACTCCGGATCCAACTTGCCCATGTCGACCATCCGCACCAACTCCGCGATGGCCTCCTGCGGCGTCGATGCACGCTTGTACGGACGCACGGCGGTCAGGGCGTCGTACACGTCGGCCACGGCCACGATGCGCGCCTCGAGTGGGATATCGTCGCCGGACAGTCCGTGCGGGTAGCCGCTGCCGTTGATCGCCTCGTGGTGAAGCTCGACGATGTTGCGCAGGATGGTGTCGTTGGGCAGTGAATCGATGCCCAGATCGCTGATGATCGTGTCGATCATCTCGCGGCCCTTGGTGGTGTGGGTCTTCATGATCTCCCACTCGTCAGCATCGAGTTTCCCCGGCTTGAGCAGGATCGAGTCCGGGATCGCGATCTTCCCGATGTCGTGCAGCGGCGCGTACAGGAAGATCGCCTCGGCGAACTCGTCTGCGATCTCGTGCGTCGCGGTGAGCCCCCGCACGATCAGACGCGCGTACCGGGGGATCCGTTCGAGGTGGGCACCGGTCTCGGCATCCCGGAAGCTCGCGAACTCCCGCGCCAGCATCACGGTGCTCAGGATCGACCGCACCGCCAGCAGTTCGTTGGCGATGGCCATGGCGAGGATCTGACCGTAGATCTGCAGCTCCCTGCGCACGGGCTCAGTGAACGTGTCCTTCTCGCGGGAGTCGAAGAACATGAAGGCCAGGAACGCACCCTGGTGGTGCAACGGGATCGTGTACGACGACTGAAAGCCCTCTTGCAGCACGTAGGCCGAGTGCGCCGTGGTCGGCTTGAGTTGGTTCTGGAGGTCTGTAAGCAGCCGCATCTCCTTGGTGCGGGCCAGGTAGCTCAGGGATTCGCTGTCACCGAGCCGGTACTGGTACCCGCGAAGGGCGATGCCGTTGTGGGTGGAGTTGATGAATGTCTTGAGCATGTCGTCGGCCGTGTCGTAGAGGGCACACGCGATGCGCTCGATGGCCGGCGCGATCTCGCGCACCCGCTCATGCAGTCCCTGCAGTTGTTGCGTGAGTGACCCGTACGCCTGGTCACTGATGTCCAACTCCAACGCGTCACCCCTTGGCTGATTGCCCCATCATGCTCACTGTCGGCGCGCGAAGGCGGCATTTGCGGCTGTGACGCGGGAAATCATCCCGTGGAGTGAATCAGACGTCGAGCATCTCCCGGTCGAGTGCCTGCGATCCATCGACGATGAACTCGCGGCGCGGACCGACCTCATTGCCCATCAGCATCCCGAACACGTCATTGG
>WBZT01001467.1_pt1 | contig 13077 bp, 13 predicted proteins | sample 5204241 | NCBI WGS metagenome assembly WBZT01 (sample SAMN12344358, study PRJNA552823) | activated sludge metagenome | biome: Activated sludge suspended growth; feature: Nitrification reactor; material: Wastewater; isolation source: activated sludge from nitrification reactor of wastewater... | reverse complement strand
AATGCTTTGCATTATTATGATAAAGCATTGAAGATAAACCCGAAGTACAGCGCTGTGTTTGAAAACCGCGGAATATGTTATTACAACCTTGGCTTTTACAAAATGGCAGCAGCAGATTTTGAAACAGCAATGAAATATGACCCCTCATTAACGGAAAAGCTGAAACCGCTTTATTATGACGCAAAATCAAGATAAACTCTGAATTTACAGTTATATTCAATCAAAAACAGCATATTTTGTTTCTAAAAATATGCTGTTTTTGATTATTTCACAGTATATTATTCTTAATTAAATTTGTGCATATTGTGAAAACAGTTAGAGCTATAATCGTAAATTTACGGTATGTCCACATCTGAAATTATATACGGCCTGCGCTTCAAATCCGTTTGTAATAATACACCATGAAACGTACGCTGGGAAAAAAATACCTGAATACCGGATTCGTGATAGGTTTGTTGATACTTATCCTTGTGAATGTGCTGATCTACCTTAATATCAGCTTTCACTTTGAAGACGAGAAAGTCATCAATAAATCTTTAAGGATCATCCAGGCATCGGAAGAGCTGTATTCAAATATTATAGAAGCCGAAACAAACAGACGCGGCTACCTTATAACCAGCAATGACGAGTTCCTTAAGTCATATTACCCATCGATGAACTCTATTGATTCTTCCTTCACTATATTAAACTCATTATTAACGTCTTATTCTGAAAAGCGGAATATTGACTCATTACAAATGCTGATCTTCAACAGGAAAGACCTGCTTGAAGAGTCACTGGAGCTTCAGGAAAAAAGATCGCGTGACATGAAGTCACAGATCGAATTCACCGAAAAAGGAAAGGAAACCCTTGACAGGATCAAGGAGCTAATCCGGAAGATCCAGCAGGAAGAAACAGGTATCCTAAACAACCGCCTGCTTGAAGCAAGCAAAAGCTCCGCATATACGCTTACCAGCCTTGTGGCAGGGAATATAATAGCATTTTCACTTATGATCATTGCCATTGTACTTCTTAACCGGAATGTAAACAGAAGACTTGAAACCGAGCGTGTACTCGAAGAAAGCAGGAACTGGCTTGCCACTACTCTTGAAAGCATTGGTGATGCGGTAATTGTAACCAGCAAGATAGGTGAGATACTTTTCATGAACAGGGTTGCTGAAAAACTTACTGGCTGGAAAAGCGCTGATTCTTCCGGACTGCTGCTTGACCACATTTTCAGAATATATAATGAGGATACAGGAGAGAAGATCGCAGACCCGGTTCAGAAAGTCCTCCAGGCCGGGGAGATAGCAAAAACAGAATCTCACACCGTTTTGTTCACAAAAGAGGGCGGAAAGATCCCTATTGATGAAAGCGCCGCGCCCATCATAAATGAAAAGGGTGAGATAATAGGGGTTGTGCTTGTATTCAGAAATATTTCTGACAGGCGGCTTGCGGAAAAAGAACTGCTGAACAGCAAGAAGTTCATTCAGAGAATTGCAGACTCAACACCAAGCATAATTTATATTTACGACCTTACCGGCCCCAAAATTACCTATACAAACTATAAGATCGAAAGCATACTTGGCTACTCTCCGGATGATGTAATGAAAAAGGGACAGAAGTTTTTTGAAGACTATATCCACCCGGATGACCTTCGGAAACTGATGAGCACTTACCAAAGATACTCCGGGGCAAAAGACGAAGAAATACTTAATTCAGAATACAGGATTAGGAATTCAGCAGGCCAGTGGAGATGGTTCAGAAGCCATGATGTAGTTTTTGCAAGGGATGAAAAGAACAGGGTTACAGAGATACTGGGCTCTGCATTTGATATCACCGACAGGAAGCTGCTTGAAGAAGAGCTGAAAAAATACAGCGGACACCTTGAAGAGCTTGTAGATATGAGGACGACCGAGCTTCAGAGAACCAACCTGAAACTCAAAAGCGAGATCAATGAAAGAGCAAGGGCTGAAAGAAGTATCATAGATGCTGAAGAGAAATTCCGCAGCCTTGTTGAAAATGCCCTGATTGGTATTTATATATTGCAGGACGGGCAATTCAGGTATGTCAATCCGCGCTATGAAGAGATATTCGGTTATGAAAAAGGAGAAATGTCGAATGTGGATATCTGGAGCGTAGTGGAAGCCTCAGACCTGCCTAAGGTAAAGGATAATATCCGAAAGCGGATAGATAATGAGGTCGCGAGCATTCAGTACACATACAAAGCCATCAGAAAAGACGGCGTGATGATAAATGTTGAAGTCCGCGGTTCAAAGATGATTTATGACGGGAAAGTTGCAATTATTGGCACGTTACAGGATATAACAGAAAGGCTAAGGGCTGAAGAAGAGCTGCGCAGGTCCAGGCAGAAGCTGCTTATTCATGTGGAGCGTACCCCTTTGGCCGTAATTGAGTGGGACTTGAATTTCTGTGTAAGGGAATGGAATGCATCAGCTCAGCGAATTTTTGGATACAGCAGGGAAGAGATCATAGGCAGAAGCGCGACTGAAATTGTTCCTGAAAGCTCGCATGAAGAAGTTGCGAAGCTGTGGATGGAGCTCAAGAACAAATCCGGCGGCGAGCGCAGCACAAACTGGAATGTTACCAAAGACGGAAGAACTATCCTTTGTGAGTGGTACAATACTCCGCTAATTGATGAGACCGGCAGTGTAATTGGGGTAGCATCGCTGGTAGAGGATATCACAGAAAGAGTGAAAGCCGAAAAGGAGCTCAGCAATCAGAAGGAATTCCTTCGCGCGGTAATTGATACCGATCCTAATTTCGTATTCGCAAAAGACTGGGACGGTAGGTTCACATTGGTTAACAAGGCTGTTGCAGATAATTACGGCACAACCAAGGAAAACCTGATCGGCAGAACTGACGCTGACTTTAACTCAAACGCCCTGGAAGTGGAACACTTTCTAAATGATGACAGGGAAGTTATCACTACAGGAAAAGTAAAGTTCATTCCCGAGGAAAAAGTTACAAATTCTCATACCGGTGAGACCAGGTGGTATCAAACAATTAAGGTCCCGCTCTTATCTGTTGAAGGAGACTACCAGGTTCTTGGAGTGGCGGCTGATATTACCGCAAGAAAACTTGCAGAAGAGATCACGAAAAAATCGCTGCAGGAAAAAGAGCTTCTTCTGAAAGAAATTCATCATCGTGTTAAAAACAACCTGCAGATCATAGTTAGCCTGCTTAAGCTCCAGTCAAGGTTCGTATATGATAAAAGAGACCTTGATATATTCAATAAGAGCCGTTCACGGGTTGAGACTATGTCGCTAATTCACGAAAAGCTATATAAATCAAGCGATATATCGCAGATCGATATAGGCAACTATCTAAGGGATCTTGTTAGCCATCTGTTGAAAGCATATAATGTTAACACAAGTGAGATCGAGTTTTCGATCACTTCAGAAAATATCCTGCTTACAATAGATACATCTATTCCCTGCGGGCTGATAGTGAACGAGCTTATCAATAACATACTTAAACATGCCTTTCCACCCGGGCACAAGGGAAGAATATCAGTTGATGTGAAAAAACAAGGTGAGAAGATACACCTTACAGTTTCAGATAACGGTATTGGTATCCCGGCTGATTATGAGCCGGATAACAGCGATTCGCTTGGTATGCAGCTTATAGAAACGCTTGTTAAACAGCTTGAAGGCACTGTTAAAGTGGATAATACAAATGGTACTGCATTTAAAATAGAATTTGAAGAAATTAGATACAAAGAAAGGATCTGAACGTTTTTATGTGGATTAAACTACTCTCAATTTTTGCTGTTGTTACCGTATTTACATTTGTTACTTATTCGCAGGGCTCGTATTTGCAGATATCTTTACATGATGACGGCGATTTTTCCGTTACATTGGATAACACGACTCTAGGCGCGGGAAATTATGCCGAGTTCGATAACCTGCCTGCCGGTGAGCACAGTCTGAAAATTGTAAGGCTAACGGATAACAGCGCCGGTGAAACCGCTTTTGACGGTAAGATAAAGATCCCATCGGGCTCTGACCTGTATGCTGTAATTGATGAGTACAACGCTTTTACGATCTACAAGAAGAAGAAATACGGGTTCAACAGGTATGTGCCTACCGGCGAGCAGAGCAGGAAATGCGGCGATGACGGTGTAAAGATCAATAAGAATAACGAATCAACTTCAAATGACAGCGAGTGCAAATTCAAAGTCATGAAAAAGGATGATTACAGCGATCTGAAGAAGAGTATTAACAACCGGAATTTCGAATCAACTAATTCTGCTACCCTTAAAACAGCAATTGATAACAACTATTTTACATCAGAACAGGTTGTAGAGCTTCTCAGGTACTTCACATATGAAGATTCAAAGCTGGATATAGCCAAATATATCTACAAAAAAGTGTGCGATCCGGGCAATTTTTTCAAGGTTTATGAAGCTTTTGATTTTGATTCCAGCGTGCAGGAATTAAAGAATTACATTTCTGGAAAATAATTCTTAAATTGCGTCATGAAAAACGATAATGATGTAAACTATCCAAGCACGGGAGCAAGCACGGGTTTTGCTGTTGGATTCCTGGTATTCTATGTAGTGGTTGTATTCATAGTACTGGGTGTCTTCTTCAAAATACCGTTCTAAAAAGGTGCTTAAATTCTATTAATTCACAGGTTTAGTTGACATAACTAAACCTTTATTTTTATATGAAGATGAATTGGATCAAATTAGATACGCCCGAAAAGCTGGAAGAAATGAAGACAGCTTCTGAAAACGAAAAAGTGCTGGTTTTGAAGTTCAATCCAAAATGCGCTATAAACTATGTTGTCAGGAACCTGCTTGAAAGAGAGTGGGCTGAGGGCGAAATGCGCATGAAAACCTACCTGGTAGATGTTGTTTCAGGTAAATCCTTATCAGCGCAGATTGAAAAAGAGTACGGCGTTGACCATGAATCGCCGCAGGCACTGATAATTCAAAACGGCAAGGTTGTATTCCATGCATCGCATGGCAGGGTTATATATTCTGAACTTAGAAAATTCGCGAATTAATAATATTGTTATGGCAACTCGACTTCAGGTACCCAAAATGTATAAGCTTTATATCGGCGGAAAGTTCACCAGAACTGAATCCGAGCGATATATGGCTGCCGTTAACCCTAAAACAGGTGAAAAGCTCTGCAATGTATCAAAAGCCTCGCGTAAGGATGCGAGAAATGCTGTAGTAGCGGCACGTGCGGGATACAACACATGGTCCGGCAAAACCGGCTACGAGAGGGGACAAATATTATACCGTTTGGCTGAAATGCTTGAAGGCCGAAAAGACCAGTTAGCGAGCGAGATATTTCTTTCAACAAAGGCTACTAAGAGTCAGGCTTTAAAAGAGGTTATGAAGTCCATTGACAGGATAATCTGGTATGCAGGTTTGGCTGATAAATACTCACAGTTGATAGGCACTGTTAACTCCGTGCAGTCAGGTTACTTCAATTTTTCTATGCCTGAGCCGACCGGAGTTGTAACGATTCTGCTGCCGGACGAACTGCCAATGCTGGCGCTTGTGAGCAGGTTATGCCCTGTAATTGTGAGCGGAAATTCATGCATTGTCATTGCTTCAGAAACCGCTCCGCTGCCGGCATTAACTTTTTCTGAAATTGCTGCAACAAGCGATGTACCCGCAGGAGTGATAAATATCCTCACAGGCAGCAAAAAGGAGATCGTTCCGCATCTTGCCGGGCACATGGATGTTAATTCATTTGATTATGCAGATATAAACTCAAGCTACAAAAAAGATGTACAGACTGCCTGCGCAAATAATGTGAAAAGATTTGTTTTTTCTGCGCTCAGGAACTCCGCTGATTACTATAACGATGACCTCAGCGAGAATATCATGCAGGTGCAGGATTTTGTTGAGATCAAGACTGTTTGGCACACAATGGGGCTTTAATACCTTAAATGCCTGAAAACAATCTATATTTAGTTAAGGATATTGACGGATACACGCCGCATCTCAGCAGGCTGGTATCAATGATGAATTATGCCAGGGATGTAACATATTATTCAGTAAAAAACCTTACAACTTATCAATTAGATCATTTGGTTTTTAAAGAGGGCAATACGATAGGGGCTCTGCTGATGCATATTGCGGCGGTTGACCATTTTTATCATATTTTCACTTTTGAAAATCGCGAGCCAACTGAAGAAGAATTCGAATTTTGGATGCCGGCGCTCGATCTGGGTAATGCAGGAAGGGAAAAGATCAAAGGGAATGACATTAAGTTCTACCTGGATCTGCTTAATGATACCAGGCAGAAGACACTTGAACGATTTAAAACCGTAAATGATGAGTGGCTTCATGAAGAAATGCCGTTCTGGAATAATGAACCCGCGAATCGTTATTTCATGTGGTACCATGTTTTTGAGGATGAGATCAATCACCGGGGACAGATAAACCTACTGAAAAAGCAAATCCCTGCTGAGCAGCCATTGAAATAATACAGAACCGCCCTGCAAAAGAGTATGTTTATATTATAAATTGTTGTATAACATATCTTATCTAATATGAAAAATCTGCTGAAGCTTATTGTTTGTATCGCCATATGCCAGCTTGCGGGAGTAATTGGCTCAATATTTACCATGGATAACATTCCGACCTGGTATGCATCCTTAACCAAACCGCCTTTGCAGCCGCCGAACTGGTTATTTGGTCCGGTGTGGATCACTTTATACACACTTATGGGAATTTCACTTTTCCTGGTTATAAAAAAAGGATTCGAGTTTCCCGGCGTAAAGGCCGGTACTGCTATATTTGCAGTTCAACTTGTGCTGAATACCTTATGGTCGATAGTATTTTTCGGAATGCATGAACTTTTATTCTCTATCATCATAATTGCATCGTTGTGGCTCATGATACTGCTGACCATGCTGAAGTTCAAGCCTATCTCATTGACGGCAGCGGTATTGTTATTGCCGTACCTGCTTTGGGTAAGCTTTGCATCGTATCTCAACAGCGCGATCTATGTGCTGAATAAGTGACGAGATGTAATTCCCCCTTACGAAGGGGGAGGAGATTTTGGGGAATGGTTAATTACAGCATCAAAGGAAGATCTTTTCAGTGCGATAATTTCAGATGGGGATTTTGCTTTTGAGTTCGGAAGTTATTCATTCTTTTCTTTTTTTCAGAAGTTCATTAGTGCTTAATATTGATTTTTCTATTATGATCTTCGTCTAGATTCCTGCCTTCGCAGGAATGACAAGCGAAGTGAGTCACCCTTGACTCCTCTCCATTAGAAGGGGGATTAATGGCGATTAACTGACTCCGTAGGAGTCACACATTTATAGAGATTGAAAGTATAGTCTAGCGACCCCAGCGGGGTCGTACATGTTGTTGAGTGCATTTTTAATTAACTGATGTCACTTTTGTTGATCAACTGGTGCTCAATATCTTTCAATTCATTGATGATTTAGGTCTAGATACCTGCCTTCGCAGGTATGACAAGCGGACGCGTAATGACAAGCGGAAATATGTTTATTTTATAAGAATCAATTAAAATCTTTAATTATGAAACTTATTTGGGTATATTGCGGTATATAAGTATAGCAAAAACAAAGAAATTCAAGGAGATACCATAAAATAATGCAAAAACGCAAATATCTGATCCCGATTTTCCTGATGTTAGTCTCAATCGGTGTGCTAGTGGGCATGAAAGTGAACACGGCTGCATCCGGCGATGATGTTTTCGATAACGTCAAGAAATTCAACGAAGCTCTCACTTTGGTTCAGAAAAACTACGTGGATGATGTAAGCACGGATAAACTGACCGAGGCAGCCATCAAAGGCATGCTTGCGCAGCTTGACCCGCACTCAACATACATCACTCAGGACCAGCTTAAACGAATTAACGAAGATTTCCAGGGAAGCTTTGAAGGTATCGGCGTTGAGTTTGATATTGTTAATGATACCATAACCATAGTTACACCAATTTCAGGCGGACCTTCAGAAGCGCTTGGAATACTTGCCGGCGATAAGATCGTCAAGATTGATGGCGTAAATGCTGTCGGCATGACCCGCGAAGATGTTCCCAAAAAGCTGCGCGGACCCAAAGGTACAAAAGTCGTCGTATCGATCTCACGCGGCGGAAGTTCAAGCCTTATTGATTTCGAGATCACCCGCGATAAAATTCCCCTCTACAGCGTTGATGCTTCATTTATGATAAATGATGAAGTTGGCTATGCAAGGGTTACCAGATTTTCGGCTACTACGTATGACGAGCTGAGCAAAGCACTCGCCGATATGAAGAAGCAGGGAATGAAAAAGCTCGTGCTTGACTTAAGGAATAACCCCGGCGGTTACCTTGACCAGGCTTTCAAGATTTCAAGTATGTTCGTGGATCGCGGTAAGAAGATCGTCTATACAAAAAGCAGGATTCCCGCATACAACGATGAATATGTATCCGAAGGCGGCGAGTACACCAAGATGCCGCTTATAGTTCTTGTTAACGACGGCTCAGCAAGCGCAAGCGAGATCGTTTCAGGCGCTATTCAGGATTGGGACAGGGGACTCATAGTCGGCGAAAACACTTTCGGCAAAGGCCTTGTACAGAGACAGTATGACCTTTCAGACGGCTCTGCAATGAGAGTTACAACATCACGTTACTACACACCTTCAGGCAGACTTATACAGAAACCGTATGACGGCGGTGAGTACAAAAAAATGCTGTTGAACCAGGATGAAGGCGATAACCTTTATCATAATAATGATTCAAAGGATACCAGCAGGCCGCAGTTCAAAACAATGGGCGGCAGAACAGTATTAGGCGGCGGCGGTATAACACCTGATTTCATAGTGAAGCTTGATACATTGACAGATTATTCCGTTCAGCTCAGAAGAGTAAATCTCTTCCTTGAATACGCAAATGCGTATTTTGACCAGAACCGGGACAACATCAAATCCGGCTATTCAGATTATATCAAGTTCAGGGATAACTTCGAGATAACACCTTCAATGCTTGAGGATTTCAAATCACTTGCAGCATCAAAGAACATTCCGTTCAATGATGAGCAGTACAGCAGGGATCTTGATTTCATAAAGACGAGCATTAAGTCAATTCTCGCAAGAGACCTTTGGGGCAATAACGGAAGTATGGCTGTTTGGCTCGCTACCGACAGGCAGTTCGAAAAAGCTATGACGCTTTTCCCCGAAGCAGAAAAGCTGGCGCAGCTTAGATAAGCTTTAACGCAATTTTTTACAGGAAGCAATTTTTGCTTCCTGTAATCTGATTCTTACATAATTATACGGATGTATTTAAGATCCATTTTAACGATTTTCACTTTAGTCTTGCTGTTATTAATTAACAGCAGGACTTTTTCACAATCAGAAGTACTTTACGACGGAGAAGAGTTGTATTATGAAGTTAATTATTCCTTTATAAACATAGGCTGGGCAAAGTTCAACACAGAAAAAATGCCGGGTAAGGAGAATTTTTATACTACCCGTGCCAAGCTGAAATCAAATAATTCACTTCCGTTCGTTGATGTGGATTATGATTTCATAAGTGAAATTGAGCTGAAAAACGGAAAGATAATTCCGCACAAGTTTACGGCCTATCAATACAAAGATGGGAAAAAGAGTACCCTGGTTACTACTTTTAATTATGATTCATCGTTTGTAAAACTGTATAAAACCGGTTTCGAAGGGAATATTGAAGTAGATACAAAGATATCTACTTCAACGGTCTTCCAGGATGGGCTTTCGATCTTTTATGAAGCCAGAATATGTTCCGATTATGCAAATAGAATCCAAGCTGATGAAGTAATATTTGATACTCCTGTAATAATGCATATTGATACATCAAGAATGAGTATTAAAATTCATAATAAAAAAACTGATGTCAGTATTTCAGAAGTTGATTATGATGTTGCATCCATGTATGTTGATGGCTTTTCTTACTTCAAGGCGGTGTTCGGGCTGACGGGTGATTTTTCAGGGTGGTTTTCATATGACCAGGCGCGGATTCCCCTCAAGGCAAAGCTGCAGGTAGAAATTGGCAGCATTACGCTTGAGCTTAAATCATGGAAGCACGGCTCATGGCAGCCGCCGAGATATTAATCCTGAGCGAAGCGAAGGATCCATAGTTTTATTTGACTCAGACATTAAATGATTCGCATTGTACCGCTCATTGATATTGCAAATTGCTCATTGTTAAATGTTAATTGCTCATTGTTAATTTTTATTCGTAATTCCTAATTCGTAATTCTTAATTGTTTTGTACTAATTCTTCATTGTTAATTGTCCATTGATAATTGTTAATTGAAAAATGATACTTCCATACCAAAATAAGCTACCTAAGATTGATCCAACCGTTTTAATTGCCGAAGGCGCGCATGTTATCGGCGATGTTGAGATCGGCAAAAATTCCAGCATATGGTTCAACACCGTTATAAGGGGCGATGTAAATTATATAAGGATAGGGGAGCGCACTAATATTCAGGATTTAACCATGGTTCATGTTACCTACAAGAAATTTCCCACATTCATAGGCAACGATATATCGATTGGCCATAGCGCCGTAATCCACGGCTGCAAGATTGAAGATTTCGTATTAGTCGGAATCGGGGCTAAATTGCTCGATAACTGCCATGTAAATTCTTACTCGCTTGTTGCGGCAGGCTCGGTGGTTAAGGAGGGATTTGAGGTCCCAAGCGGTACCCTTGTAGCCGGTGTGCCTGCTAAGATTATCAGGGATCTTAAGCCGGAAGAGATCGAAAAGATCAAGCAAAACGCAAAAAATTACCTGTTTTACTGTGAGCAGTACAAAGAGTTCAATAAAGGGCTCGGATTTCAAGATTTTTTGCCACTTGACAAATAGGAAATTTCTGTATATTTTTAAGTGTTGTAAAATAAGAAGTTTTGGCGGTATGTTAATGTTACACTTTAATTTTACTTAACTTAGGTCATAGTTTAGTTGCCAAAGGCAGAGCGCAAAGTCCATTTTTCAACAAAAAATAACATATTGATCAACAATCTCCACCCCGGGTACAGGCTCCCTCTAACTCATGGAAATGTTAAGGAGTTGGTATCTAAAGTAATGGATGGGGAGGATTGCCGTATCGATGAAATTATATTAAATTTCGTAAGTGATAAGTCGATAAGGCGCATAAACAGGCAGTTCCTGGATCACGATTTTTTTACTGATATCATTACTTTTCCTTACAATGATAAAAGAAAAAATATAGAAGGAGAAATTTTCATTTCTTTGGATACCGTAAAGAAAAACGGCAAATTTTACCGTTCGGGATACAAAGGGGAACTCAAAAGGGTTATAATACATGGAGCCCTGCATCTTGCGGGCCATCTTGATGCCACAAAGAAGCAAAAGGAACTTATTAGAAACAAAGAAAATTTCTATTTAAGCTAAGTTTGTAACAGGCACAGTAAGAAAAGAACAAAAGCGGCCCGGTTTTGGAGGGGCCTTCTAAAAATAACGATGTTATACGAGAAAATAATTGAAATTATAGTTTACCTGCTAAGCGAGATGAAAAACAACAAGCAGCTCGCTGATGTTGATATGGATAAGCTTGAAAATCTTGGTTATACTCAAAACGAAATTAATACAGCGTTTAGCTGGGTATATACTAAAATATACGCCGGCGAAAAGATATTCATAGATAAAAACAGCGATACCCGCTCACAGCGCTTTTTGCATGATGTTGAGCAGAATGTTATTACCGCCGAAGCATACGGATACCTTGTTCAACTTAAGGAACTTGGACTCATAAACAATATGGATATTGACCTTATTATAGATAAGATAATGGTATCAAGCTATAACAGCGTATCTCAGGAAGATATGAAAGCGATCATAGCTTCATACCTGCTTGATCTCGATGAGATGAACGATACCAACAGCAGGATGATGATTAATATTAATGATACAATTCACTAGCAAATAGTAGATACCAAATATCAAATAACAAATAGCGATTTTCGCACAGTGCGCAAGTCGGGAATAGCAGATAACCAAAACGAATCAAAACATTAATAGTAGTAAGAAGTAAATAATTTTAGAAAATAAAGTAAATGTGAACGGTTCCGGCCGTATAAAAAGATAGATGGCAAAATCACTTGTAATAGTAGAATCACCTTCGAAAGCGAAAACGATAAATAAATACCTCGGCAAGAACTACAAGGTTATTGCTTCGGTGGGGCATATAAAAAACCTGCCGAAGAGCAAGATCAGTGTGGATTTTGAGAATGGCTATGAATTAACATACGAGACTATTCCGGGCAAGGAAAAAGTTATCGATGAGATGAAATCTCTTTCGGCGGATTCTGATAAAATATATATAGCAACAGATCCTGACCGTGAAGGAGAAGCAATTGCATTTGATATTGCGGAAGAAGTTAAAAGTAAGAACTCAAACATATACCGTGTACTGTTTAACGAGATCACCAAAAAGGGTGTAGAAGAGGGCATTAACAATCCCCTGCAGATAGATGAAAAGCTTGTCAGCTCACAGCAGGCAAGACGCGCACTGGATAGAATTGTTGGTTACAAAGTCAGCCCGTTCCTTTGGAAGGTTATTTATTACGGACTTTCAGCCGGCAGGGTGCAGTCAGTTGCCTTAAGGCTCATCTGTGAACGCGAAGATGAGATAAAGAACTTCGTGCCAACGGAATACTGGAGCATACTCGCTAACTTTAAGGATAGAGATAAGAACAAAATATTTGAGTCAAAGCTCATTTCACGCAATGACGTAGCCTTTAAGTTCAACGGCGATGACCCGAGAATAGAAAATGAAAAAGATGCGGCCGATATGCTTGATGATATTAACAGCAAGCTGTTCAAAGTTTCGGATATCATCAAAAAAGAAGTTAAGCGTAATCCATACCCGCCGTTCACAACTTCATCACTTCAACAGGATGCATCTGTAAGGCTGCGCTTCGCGCGGAAAAAAACCATGATGCTCGCACAGAAGCTTTATGAAGGTATTGATATTGGTGAAGAAGGATTGACCGGTCTTATAACATATATGAGAACTGACTCTACCAGGCTGAGTTCAGATGCTGTAGCAGAGGCGCGCGGATATATCAGCGAAACTTTCGGTAAGGAATACCTC
>WBZT01001754.1_pt1 | contig 13082 bp, 7 predicted proteins | sample 5204241 | NCBI WGS metagenome assembly WBZT01 (sample SAMN12344358, study PRJNA552823) | activated sludge metagenome | biome: Activated sludge suspended growth; feature: Nitrification reactor; material: Wastewater; isolation source: activated sludge from nitrification reactor of wastewater treatment... | reverse complement strand
AATGTCCCTACACTGGCGGCCTTATTGCACATGATAGCTTCAAGTTCATAATTTTTAACGGATTCCTCTGTAATGCGAGCTTCTACTAACTTAAGCTTTCGGGATAATGCCAAATGATCTAAATCAGGTGATAAGGCAAATTGTGTAGGTAAGAATGCAATGAGTACAATCAAAATTAATCCTATTCCTTTCTGGCCATCGTTAGAACCGTGAAAGAAACTTACGAGAGTACAAGTACAAATTAAAAGTACCCTAATATAAAAAGGTGGGGTATGATCCGGTTCAGGTTCCTTAAAAACAGCTTTATCTTCAATGATTCTTTTTAGGATAAACATCAATATGATAGCCATTGAAAAACCAAATAAAGGTGAAATCAATAAAGAGTTTCCAATTTTGATGGCTTCATTCCAATTCACACCGACTTTTCCAGTATTTCCGGGTAAGGAAGCATAAGCTATACCAGCACCTAAAAGGGATCCAATCATCGTATGAGAACTGCTGCATGGAATTCCGAAATACCAGGTTCCCAAATTCCAAATAATAGAGCCAATGAGCACAGCTAAAACCATGGCTATGGCTTCATGAGTGCTTCTGTTTAGTACCGTCTCCATAGGTAGAATCGAAGATATTTTGGTTGCAACAGCCATTCCAAAAATGTAGGAACTTGCCATTACACCAATAAAATTCATAAATCCCGACCAAATGACCGCTTGGATTGGCTTTAGCGAACGGGTATAAATTACCGTGGCAACAGCATTGGCCGTATCGTGAAAACCATTGACAAATTCAAAAAAACAGACCAAAATAATACATAATAAAAACATTAAAAGCAAAATTCCGGTCAGACCAATTTCGATTCCAAACATAGATGGCAAATTAATTGCCGAAAGGTTATAAAATTTAATTTAAAAATGGAAATTTTAATACTACAAATTTATGAATTTGTATAATTGGTCAGGATTATGCAGCTTTGTCTTCTATTATACCAATTATGAAGCGAATTTTTAGCTTTTTTGTAAAAATCTTGTTTTTAACAGCGTTTGTTTTGTTTAAGCAAGGTGAGTTTGATGATCTTCATATTCCTAAAATATTTAATTCACCAATTGCACGAATCATACTTCATTTTATTATTTTCTGGCTTACAGTTAATATTGTCATTAGGTTTGTCCAATTCATTTATAGAAAGCGAAAAAAATATGGTGATAAATTCTCTGATAATGTAATCGTAGGCCTCCAGAATATTTATTACATGATAAGTGTAATCGCTTTAATTGTTTCCATTCTTGCATTTTTCGGAGTTGAACCAAAGGAACTCGTTACAGGTCTTTCAATTTTGGCCGCATCCATCGCAATTATTACAAAGGACATAGCACTCGATATAATATGCGGAATTCAAATTTCATTCTCCAAAGTTCTGGCGATTGGCGATTATGTAAAAATAGCGGAACACAAAGGAACCGTTGTAGACATTAATATATACAAAATAATTCTCCTAAATGAAAATGATGATATTATCTACATTCCGAATTCAAAAGCATACTTTTCCGAATTAATCAATTACACTCAGAAGGAAATCAGAAAATACAATATCGATTTTTCAATCAATAACCAGATCGACTTAAGCATTGATGAATTAAATGTTTTATTTCTGAAAGAATTGGAGAATTATACTGGTTTTCTTGATTCCACAGAACAGAACCTTCGGATTATTGGCATAGCTAAAGATGAAACTCGGTACAAAATACAGTTCAAACTAAATCAGGTTAACCCTAAAATGGCTGAAGCCATTAAATCCAGAATAATGGATTCTATAGTGAAAAAAATACATAACCATTAGGCTTGTTATTTTTTAAAAATTTTAATATTCATTGTTCCCGATTGAATGCTTCTAACCGTCAATATATAGAATCCCGCATCCCAATCCTCTGTATATAACAATAAGTCATTCTGCTCCAGCTCATTATCAAAGGAATTGCAAAACATAATAGATCCATTGATATTACATATTTTCACATCAAAAATTCTATAGGGTAATTTGCTTAGATGTAAAAGTAATTTATTCTGAAAAGGGTTGGGTTGAACCGAATTGCTTAATATAGAACTCAGATCCCGTGTTGAATTTATTAAACATGGATTTGTATTCTGACAATAACAACGAAATGGCAATGTGCAATCCACAACGAAAGGGTTGGGTTTGTCTTCCTGATATTTGGCAATCTCGAAGGTTCTGACCCATTCTAATGAATCAACCGGATCTTTTAAATGCCAATTACAAAGTGTTGATTTCATTTGTTCAAAGAAACTTTGGTCAGATTGTATTTCATACATTGTATAAAAATAAAAAATGGCCCTTGCTACATTTCCTTTGTGGTCTTCGCGAGGTTCGAATGATCCGTTAATACTTTCACTGTATTCATCAATATTCGTTTTTGGTATTGCATTCGTTTCAGTGGATAGGTAAAACCAGGACTTCGTTTTATTGTCATCAATTTCTGCATAAGGATAATTAGATCTCGCTTCATTGACAGCGGCACGTGCTGGGAATAAGTGATGCATATCGGATCTCGCATTTCCATTTTCAGCACCTTTGCTCTGAGGAAAAGTATGTTCACAATTTATCCCATTGTCGCTTCCACCCTTGGATAGATAATCTATTGGATTTGGATAATTTGGATCGAGATAAAGGGTATAATGGGAGTAAACGCAACTTACCGAGTCGTGGACATTGTATAGCGATTTATACATCTTAAGCCTGGCATCAGTATAATTTAGTACGGTGTTGGTCTTGTATTGATTAAAAAGAAGGGTTAATAGATTAGACCCACTTTCTCCGGGGAAAATAAGTTCAGTTTTATATTGACAGATACCAGCTAAGGGCAGATACAGCAAACATATATACAATAATAGTCTAATAAATACCACCATGCAAAGTTAAACATTTGTCATCTTTGCCTTTAAGATATTTTATGAATATTGAACAATTTATAGATTTTTGTCAATCCAAAAGCTTTGTAAGCATGGATACCCCTTTTGGTCCAGATACCCTGGTATTCAGAGTACATCATAAGATTTTTGCATTAACCGGATTGGATGATACTGAATTTAAAGTTAATTTAAAATGTGATCCGGAAAAGGCTGTCCAACTTAGACAAGATTACCATGATGTTTTGCCCGGTTATCATATGAATAAGAAACATTGGAATACGATACGGTTTGATGGTGAAATACCAGATAAATTGCTTCTGGAAATGGTTGAACACTCTTATGAGTTGGTTTTAAATAGTATATCAAAAAAAAGTAGTGGAAAAAAATAGAGAACGATTGGACTATTTGATAGTTGGAGGTGGAATAAGTGGTTGTCTTCTCGCTCTAAAACTAAAAATGGCTGGTGTGAAAGTTCAGCTATATTCGCATAAATTAGTTGGAGAAGCCAGTTCCGTAAGTTCTGGATTAATTAATCCAGTTACAGGATTAAGATTTGTTAAATCCTGGAATTTTGAAAACCTTCGCCTGCAATTTCTCAAAGATTATCAATTTATAGAACACAGGTACAACAATTCATTTATATACCAACATGAGATTTTGGTGGATCTTACCAATGTACTGGAGGAAAATAACTGGCAAATAAGATTAGCTGATCCGCTTTACAAGGAGTATTGCGGTCCATTGGAGGCTTATAAAGGTGAAGCCTACAAAATGAAAGACTCTCATTCTTTTGGTAAGATTCGTGGGGCAATTAGGGTGAATATAAAGAAAATAATTGATTTCATCTCTAGTGAACTCGAAAGCGATAATCTACTTTCCAATGAATTGTTTGATTATAATCATATTCAAATCCAAAATGAACACTGCCATTATAAACAATGGACCTGTCAAGGAATTATTTTTTGCGAAGGATTTTATGTTGCAGTCAATCCATTCTTTTCATGGCTTCCAATAGTAAAGTTGAAAGGAGAGCGATTACTTTTACAAAAGGAATTTCAGGAAGAAGATATTTATCACTCAACATATACGCTAATTCCAACGGAAGAGTCAGTTTGGCTGGGATCAAACTACAATCTTAAAGAAACGCATTGCGATCCAACTGAATCAGAAAAATGTGCTCAACTTTCTTTTGCTCAAAATGTATATCGCGGAAAATTAAATTTACTGGATCACTCTGTGGGCATTAGAGCAGCTACAAGGGACAGAAGACCCATTTTGGGTAGGCATCCCAGATATAAACAACTTATGATTCTAAATGGCCTAGGCACAAAAGGAGCCTCGCTTGCACCTTTTTGTTCAGAAGTAATGCTGAATATGCTATGTTCTAATCTAGAAATTCCTGATGAAATAAATATTAAAAGATTTGTTAAATTAACCTGATTTCAATTTGTTTTGATAAGCATTGTACGTTTAATAATAAATTCTAAACATGAAGCATTTTTTAGGCTTAAGTATTATATTTTACATTTTTTTTGCAACACATTCTATGAATAACAAGTTGCGGCCTAACTCCATAAAATATCCTGAGTTCATTAATGAATGGTCTGTTATAGATTCTTTATTGCAAAAAGGATTAATAGAAGATGCATTGGTTGAATTAGATTCAATTAATGAATTAGCTATTCGGAAATATAATTACCCCCAAACGTATAAAACGCTGTTGTACATTGAAAAAATAAGTGCAGTAAAAGATGAGCTTTACCTGGCAGGAGTGATTAAGCGACTTGAATCAAAATTAGCAAAGCTGGACCCAATTACAAAGTCCATGATACAATCAATTCTAGGTACCCTGTATTTGAACATAAATAATAATAAGCGATACAATGTAAGTAAATCTGAATTAGTTTATTCAGAACAAGATAGTTTGGATATAGAAACATGGTCTAATGAAAAGATTGGGAGAACAGCAAACAATTATATATTGGAATCTTTGAATGCTCCTTCGCTTAAAGAAGAGTTCTCCACTGATTATCAAGCTGTTTTGTCCAATACTGAAAATATAGACCTCTGTCCAACATTGTATGAAATTTTATTGTTGAGGGCCATTGAACATTTTTCGAATAGTCAAACCGCACTTACCGATTTTGATGGAATTTTAAGTTTGAAAAATCAATTTAAACCCGTAAATGATTTTTTAAAAATGGATAGCTTAAAAAACCATGTTTTGTTATTGTATCAAACATGGTTAAAACATTTGCAGGGTCATAAAAATGAAAAAGCTTTTATCAATGCAAACTTGAAAAGATTGCAGTACGAATTTCAAATATATAACAACGAAAGCGCAACCGAGCAGTATTACAATGCGCTTAAAGAATTCTATCATTCGTATGATTATTCCTCAAATTCAGAATTCATACTCGTTGATCTTATAAAACTTGTTTATAATTCCAGCGACTTTAAGATTTATAAAAACAAAAATAATTTCCAGATTGTAGATTCATTATGCAACCAAGGTTTAAAATTTGCAAAAGATTCTCAATGCATTCAATATATGAATGGAGCTAAAAGTCAGATTCGAGTAAAAACATTAACAATAGAGCAGGAAAAAATAATACCATCCAAAGAATACTCAAAAATAAAACTTAGTTTTAGCAATTTAAATACCTTATATTTTAAATTATATAAGGTTCCATTTACTGGATTGAAGGATCTACAACTTCCATTTTCGGAAATTAAAAAATCACAACTAACTCAGTTCAATCTTCTTAAAACCTGGAAGGAAGAGTGGAAGAATATAGACGACTTTAAACAACATAGCATAGAGTTAAAAATTGATCCTCTTGAACTTGGAAGATACTACATTGTTGCCAGTAACAATGTTGATATTGATTTGTCTGAAGTTAAATCTGCAGGATTTTTTCTAGTTAGTAATATCGCAACTTTTCAAATTGCAGATGCCGGAAAAGCCAGTGAAATTATTGTTGTTGATCGAAAAAAAGGAAATCCAATAGCTAAAGCGAATGTATTTTGTTTTCAAGCCAAAAGGGAAAATTATGCAGAACCTGCAAAGCTTTTGCTTAAAGAAAAAAAGATCACCGATAAGAATGGAATTGTAAATATTGCTTCCAATGAATTTTTACAATACTACGTAACCAATGGAAAAGACATTTACACCGATGAATCCGGAATAGCCCAAGCGTATGGTTTCAGGGAATCTGAATACTATGAATACTCATTTTATCTAGACCGATCTATATATCGTCCAGGACAAACCGTATATTTTAAAGCTTATGCAATACAAAGAACCCAATCCAACTCGTACCCAAATATTTTGACCAATAAGGCATTTACAGTGACTTTAAGAAATTCCAACTACCAGGAAATTGGATCATTAAAACTCAAAACAAATGAATTTGGGACAGCGCATGGAAGTTTTGTACTTCCTAAAACCGGGCTTAACGGTACTTTTCAACTTGAAACTTCTCATGGATCTCACGGATTTCAAGTTGAGGATTACAAGCGACCTGGTTTTGAAATTGTGTTTGATACTTTAAATAAATCATACTCGCTCAATGATGAAGTTGAAATTAAAGGGAAAGTTATTAGCTACAACAAAATTCCATTGGCAGCAAAGTTAAAGTATACCGTTCAGCGTCAAAACTTTTTTCCATGGATGGATTATTCATTTAAAGGAATTTCTTCATTCGAGAATTTGATTCAAATTGATAATGGCTCAATAGAATCAAATGATAAGGGCGAATTCTCAATAAAATTCAAAGCTAAGGAATCTAGTGATATTCAGCTAAAAAAATCTATTCAACAATTTGCAATTAAAGTTGATGCAACGGATCAAAATCAAGAAACCCAATCTAATACATTTCAATTGCAACTTTCTCATAAGAAATTATATATTCAATCGGACTTAAAACCATTTGTTGGCAATTCAAAAGACAGCTTTCATATTAATGTTAAAAATATTGCTGGAAATAATGTCCAAGCCAGCCTTCATATAAGGGTATCCGAATTGGAATCTCCAAATAGATATTTGAAGAAAAGATTATGGGAAGCACCAGATATACAGTTGTATAGCTATAAAGAATTTAATAAATACTTTCCAAATGATGTGTTTGCCAACGAAGACGAAATAAAGAACTGGAAAGAATCTAAACTTATCTTTGAAAAATCATATCCATCTGGAGTAGAATTCGATCAAAAGCTAGCTGAAATGAATTTGAAAGATGGTTTTTATAGTATCTGGATATTGGCAAAAGATTCGTATGGCAATGAAGATTCACTGAATTTATTTACAAATTCTGCTGAATTAAATTCACATTTTAACGCGACACAACCATCACTTTACTGCGCATCTAATTCGGTAGAACCAGGAGAGACCGTAGACTATTTTCCAATGGTGATCCATCAGGATTATTTCTTTTATTATCGATTAAGTTCTAAAGCGAGCTCAATGAGTTCCTGGCAGCATGTAGAAAAGTTAAGCCCCTTACACTATAAAATCAAAGAAGAGGATAGGGGTGGGATTGTTTTTTCCGGAATTGGAATCTTCCAAAATAGGGTCTATGAATTCAACCACTCATTGGAAATTCCATGGTCAAATAAGAAACTTCAAATTGAAAGCAAAAGTTTCAGAGACAAATTATTGCCTGGTCAAAATGAAGAATGGACCTTTAAAATTACGAATAGTCAGAAGAGTAAAGAAAAATTCGAGGTACTGGCATCCATGTATGATCAATCTCTTGATCAGATTCTTGCTCATCAATGGAATTTTGATATTTTTCCTAGATATTATAACAGATATTCATTTCAACACAACACGGTAGCAGTTTTTTCATGGAATAATATAAATTATAATGATAGAATAGATTATTTATTATCCTACGAACTACCACTTCCATCATTAAATGATTTTGAAATTATTGCAGATAATCAACTGGCATATGGGGGAGGAAGACCAATTCTCATGGATGCGGTAGAATCCAGATCTGCAGGAGTAACACCTAGCGAAAATTCCAAAAGCAGAATGCAAAGTAAGAGTAAAGTGACTCAAGTTGATACCCAGGAAGGAGGAATCAACTCAGAACAACCAGTTAAGCAAGTAGCAGCGCCTGAGAATGGCAACGCTCCTTTGTTATTTAGAAAAAATCTCAACGAAACAGTATTCTTTTACCCACAAATCTATTCTGACGACAAAGGAAACGTCACTCTAAAATTTGCAATGAATGAGGCGATGACTAAATGGAAATTACAGATTCTGGCACATTCTATCGATCTAAAATTTGGAACATCAATTAAAGAAGTCATAACTCAAAAACCGCTTCAAATTAAACCATACTATCCAAGGTATTTTAGACAAGGCGATAAAATCCAGTTGTCTGCAATAATTTCAAACCTTTCTGAAGTTAAGCAAGAGGGTGTATCGTCATTACAAATTCTGGATGCTCAAACTTTAAAAGATATTAGCAAGGATTTCAAGTTAAATGAGCAGCCGAAGAATTTTAATATTAAAAATTTAGAGAGCACCAGTATTCAATGGCAAATTGATATTGATCCAGAAGAGACAAGGACCTTGCTTTTGCGTTGGTTTGCGAATGGAACTAACCATAGCGATGGAGAAGAAATTGTAATTCCTGTTGTAAGCAACAAAAAACTAATCACTGAATCTATACCTCTTCCTGTCAAGGGAAATCAAATTAAATCCTTTGCCTTCGAATCTTTAAAAAATTTTAATGCCAATGGTTCGAAACCCTTTCAATTTAGTTTAGAATTTAGTTCTCATCCGGTTTGGAATGTAATCCAGGTTTTACCTTATATGATGGAGTTTCCTTTTGAATGTGCTGAGCAATTAATGACTAGAATTTACGCCAATGCGATAGGTACAGAAATTATGAAAAGATACCCTAAAGTTGCTCAAACCTTAAAGCTATTGCTAAGTCAGGGATTGACCGATTCTAAGTTATTACAAAATCAAGAACTTAAATCAGCCTTAATTGAAGAAACACCGTGGATTTTGGATGCTCAGACAGAATCTGAACAATTAAAGCGGATAGCATTACTTATGGACTTCAACACAATGGAAAGTGATTTGAAATCAGCCATTTTTAAATTGCGACAAAAGCAAAATCAGGATGGAAGTTTTTCATGGTTTCCTGGATCCTATCCGGATCGATATATGACTCAACATATAGTAATCCAAATATCTCATCTTAAAAAGCTAAAAATTAATTCTAATTACTTAACTGAATTAGAAGAAATGGCTATCAAGGCGAGAGGATTTTTAGATTATATAGTAAAAAAAGAATATGAAGACCTTGCAACGGAAGTTAAGGAAAAAAAACGTTCCTGGGAAGATAATAACCTAAACGCTAATCTTATTCATTATTATTATTGTAAATCACTATTTTCAGATTGGAACAATGATCCTAAATTGAAATCAGTAGACAATTATTATTTAGGCCAAATGGAAAACTTCTGGTTGAAATTTAGTTTATATGAACAAGGACTTACTTCAGTTATTGCACATCGGAATTCCAAAGAAAATTTGGCACAACTTATACTTAAATCCTTAAAGCAACGCTCAATCTATTCAGAAGAATTGGGAAGATACTGGAAAAATTCTTGGTCCTACTATTGGACACAAATGCCTATTGAAACACAAGCTTTGATGATTGAACTTTTCAGTGAGGTTGCGAGGGAACCAAAAACAGTTGATGAATTAAAAACATGGCTGCTTAAAAATAAGCAAACACAACACTGGGGTACGACAAAAGCAACAAGCGAAGCTGTTTTCGCAATGTTGGCTTTCGGCGACAATTATACCGAAGAAAATCTACCTGTTCGAATCGAGCTCGGAAATCAATTATTGGATCTTAAATCTCATCAGGCAGCAGATGGATATTATAAAAATACATGGAGTAAATCGGAAATTAAACCTGAGTTTTCGCGTATTAAGGTTGAGAATCCAAATAAATCCATAGCCTGGGGAGCAGCATACTATCAATATTTCCAAGACCTCGACAAGGTTGAACTATCCAATATGAAAGAACTCATTCTTAATAAAGAGCTATATATTAAATCAAGCACAAAGAAGGGAAGTGAATTAAAAACCCTGTCGGAACTTTCAAAAATCAAAACGGGTGATGTGGTTACGGCAAGAATTATTATTAAAGCTGATAGATCCATGGATTACGTACATCTGAAAGTAATGCGGGCATCTGGTTTAGAGCCCATCCAACAACTCTCCGGATATCAATATAAAAACGGATTAGGATATTACATCAGCCCACGAGATCTAGCAACAGATTTTTTTATTTCTTATTTACCTAAGGGAACATATGTTCTTGAATATGATATGAGGGCATCTTTCAAAGGAACATTTTCAGATGGAATTAGTACTTTGCAATGTATGTATGCACCAGAATTCTCAGCACATAGTAAAGGAATTCGAATAATAATTGAATAGAATAGAAAGACGAAATATAATTCGAACTTTGAAAAATTTAAGATCTAAGCAGATTATGCCAATCTCAACTATTTTTATGTTTTATCCTAAATCATTGACAATCAATGTGAAATAATTGAATATTATCGAAATTTATTGAGGTATTAAGGCTTTAATTTCTTACTTTTGCGGCGAAATTGCCTCAATTAATGGAATTAATTAGAAACTTTTGTGTAATTGCGCATATAGATCACGGTAAAAGCACTTTATCTGACCGTTTACTGGAATTTACAAAAACGATTTCGGAAAGGGATATGCAGGCTCAGGCACTTGACGATATGGATCTGGAGCGTGAAAGAGGCATAACCATAAAAGCTCATGCCATTCAATTACAATATGAGCATACAGATAAGAAAAAATATAAATTCAACTTAATTGATACACCCGGTCACGTTGATTTTTCTTATGAAGTCAGCAGATCTATTGCAGCTTGTGAAGGGGCGCTTCTTTTGGTGGATGCTACTCAAGGAATTCAGGCGCAGACCATTTCAAATCTTTATCTTGCAATTGAGCATGATTTGGAAATTATTCCTGTATTGAATAAGGTTGATATGGAGAATGCAATGATTGATGAGGTCTCTGATCAAATCATTGATTTAATTGGATGTGAGAGATCAGACATCATACTAGCTAGCGGAAAAACCGGAATCGGGGTTCAAAATGTGATGAATGCAATTGTTGATAAAATTCCTCCTCCAAAGGGCAATCCTGAAGCAAATTTGCAAGCATTAATTTTTGATTCAGTTTTTAACTCCTTCAGAGGAATTATTATCTATTATAGAATAATGAATGGTGTATTGAAAAAAGGAGATAGAATCAGATTTATCAATACAGGATCAGATTATGTTGCAGAAGAAGTTGGGTTTTTGAAGATGAATTTGTTTCCGCAACCAGAAGTTGGATGTGGAGATGTTGGTTATGTTATCACTGGGATCAAGGACGCGAAAGAAGTTAAAGTTGGTGACACTTTAACCTTATCGAATGCACCATCACTTGAGTCTATCAAAGGATTTGAAGAGGTTAAGCCTATGGTTTTTGCTGGTATTTATCCAATTGAAAATGAACATTTTGAAGACTTAAGAGATAGTTTAGAGAAATTACAGCTCAATGATTCTTCGCTCATTTACGAACCTGAGACTTCTGTGGCCCTCGGATTTGGTTTTCGATGCGGATTTTTGGGAATGCTACACCTAGAAATTATTCAAGAAAGACTTTCAAGAGAATTTAATCAGGAAGTAATCACTACCATACCAAACGTTTCCTATATAGCAAAGACCACTAAAGGGGCTATACTTAAAATCAATACACCCAACGACTTGCCGGAACCTAATTATTTGGAGTATGTTGAAGAACCTTATATAAGGGCTCAAATCATTACTAAACCTGAATACATTGGGGCAATTATTAAACTTTGTCTTGAAAAAAGAGGTACACTAGACAAACAAAATTATCTGACACAAAGCAGGATTGAACTAACATTTAGTATGCCATTAGCAGAAATCGTTTTTGATTTTTATGATAAGTTAAAATCATCAACGAGAGGATATGCTTCTTTTGATTACCACCCGCTGGATTATAGAAAATCAGATTTAATAAAATTAGATCTTAAACTCAATGGAGAACCGGTAGATGCCTTAACGGCCTTGGTTCATAGATCTAAAGCTGATTCAGTAGGCCGAAAAATATGTAAGAAATTAAAAGAAATACTGCCACAACATCAGTTTGTCATTGCTATTCAGGCTGCAATTGGCGGAAAAATAATTGCCCGTGAAACTATTTCAGCAATGCGAAAAGATGTTACCGCTAAATGCTACGGAGGTGATATTTCTAGAAAACGTAAACTTTTGGAAAAACAAAAAAAAAAAAAAATGAGGCAAATCGGTACCGTAGATGTTCCCCAGAAAGCATTTTTAGATGTACTTAAGCTGGATGATTAAGCATTGAATATGAAAAATCCCTTATCATTTTTATACCAGGCGCTGCATGAAATATTAGCAGATGTACTTAAATATGAAACCAATTTGCAAAGCATTGAATGGGTGCCATGCAGAAAAGAATTCGATGGTGAATATACTTTTGTTTGCTTCAATGTTGCCAAAAGCCTCTCTAAAGCTCCAGATTTAATTGCCAGTTGGGTTGGTGAAGAATTGTTAGCCCGCCGATACATTCTTAAATATAATGTCGTAAAAGGATTTCTAAATATTACTTTAAAAGATGATTATTGGATAGAGCAGATGAATCTGCTTCAAACAGAAAGAATAGAGGATAGAATTAAAATTAAAGACCATAAGAAATATCTCATCGAGTATTGTTCCCCAAACACCAATAAACCATTGCATTTGGGTCATATTCGCAATATTTTAATTGGATGGTCCATATACAAAATTCTAAAAGCCTTAGGTCACGATGTAAGTACAACACAGGTCATCAATGATAGAGGTATTGCCATATGCAAAAGTATGTTAGCCTGGAAGTTATATGCCAATGGAAATACACCGGAAAAATCTGACATTAAGGGCGATCATTTCGTAGGTGATTATTATGTCTTATTTGAAAAGAAATTCAAGGAAGAATTCATTGATTGGCAACAATCCGAACAAGGACTTGAAATATATAGTTTTAAAAAGAAACCAGTTGAAAC
>WBZT01002214.1_pt1 | contig 13086 bp, 13 predicted proteins | sample 5204241 | NCBI WGS metagenome assembly WBZT01 (sample SAMN12344358, study PRJNA552823) | activated sludge metagenome | biome: Activated sludge suspended growth; feature: Nitrification reactor; material: Wastewater; isolation source: activated sludge from nitrification reactor of wastewater... | reverse complement strand
GGATGAAGGCGGTTCAGTCGGCGCGCGCGCCGCTGGGCGCTCTGAAGTCGCGGGTCTTCAAGACCGCCACTTTTACCCGCAGCTTGCCCGGTGCACCGGATGGCGAGTACGTCGTCATCCAGTTCGATACCCGGTTCGAGAACAAGGCGGCGGCGGTTGAAACTGTCACGCCGATGCGGCAAAAAGACGGTGCCTGGAAAGTGTCCGGTTACTACATCCGATAGGTCCAAGTCCATGACCAACCCTATTCTTTTCCTGTGTACCGGCAACTACTACCGGAGCCGGTTTTGCGAAGAATACTTCAATCATCGAGCCCGGTGTCTGGGGCTGCCTTGGCGGGCGGATTCCCGGGGACTGGCGCCCGATGTCGATGTCTTTCGCAATCCCGGGCCCATTTCACCGGCAACTCTTCAGAGGCTGACCGAGTTGGGCGCCAGTCCCGGCGCATCGCTACGTTATCCCCGATCGGTGGAGACCGCCGATTTTGACCGGGCGGATCGCATCGTTGCCCTGAGCCGCCACGAGCATCAACCCATGGTGGAACGATTCTTCCCGACTTACGGACCGCTGGTCGAATATTGGGAGGTCGGCGACCTGCCGTTGGAAACGCCGGCTCACGCCCTCGAAAAAATGACTCGGTTGGTCGAACGATTGGTCGATGAGTTGCAACCGGAAACTGAACGGATCACGACTTTCGCGCCCGCTCCAGCCAGCTAACCCGGCGCCTCGACCCACGGGCAAAACCCGCCATGGTCAGCGGGTTCGCCGTGGGGGCGCGACCTTCTCAATCCATCGGTTCGCCGCGTTCTTCCTCAGGGATGATGGCGGTCTCCGCGCATGCCGCATCAATCCAGGCTTGCACATGGATGTCCTGACGGACGGTATCGACATAGCGCGCGGCCAGTTCCGGCAAAGCGACGCCATAGGTATGAAAGCGCAGCGCTACCGGCGCGAACATGGCATCGGCACAGGTGAAACGCCCGAACAGCCAAGGCCCCTCCTCATCGTCGCCGATCGCCTGACGACAAGTGCCCCAGAGAGCCACCACCCGCTCGATTTCCGCCTGAGCCGCCAGCGAGGGTACGACGCCCGCGCGTCGGCTACGGCAATTGAAAGGCAATTCCTCACGCAGCGCGGCGAAACCCGCATGCATCTCGCTGGCCGCCGAACGGGCCAGCGCCCGCTCATGCACATCGACCGGCCAGACCGCCGGATACCGTTCAGCCAGATATTCGCCGATCGCCAGCGACTCCCAAATCACTCGATCGCCGTCCAGCAGGACCGGAACCCGGCCGGAGGGGGAATAGCGGGCAATCTGAGTCGCGGTGTCCGGTGCATGCAGAGGAACGGAAATCTCCTGAAATGTCACCCCCAGATGCCTCAGCAACAACCAGGGACGCAACGACCAGGACGAGTAGGTTTTATTGCCGATAACCAGGGTGAGGGCGGATATCATGGAGAAACTCCTTATGGGTGAATCATCGAAGTGAGCGGACCTTCACGAGCGCCAGAACGGTTTGCTGCCTTCCCGGAAGGCGTCGGCGCGGCTGAGCCCGATATCCTTCAGCATCCTGTCGTCAAGGGCGAGCAGTTCGCGGCGCTGACGATAAACCGCATGGCGATCGCGCAGCCACGCGAGCATGCCGACAAGCAGGACGCCAACGCTAGGACGACGATTGGCGGGACGTTCCAGGCACAGAGTTGCATTATGGATCATGTTTGGGTCCTCCAGGGTCTCACGGGGTCGCGAGCCATCATGAAGAACGCCTATTGATTCATCCAACGAATAAGTTTTATATGATCCATCATGTTTCGTGATGAATCGGGAGCACTTGCATGTCCGCCCAACTTGACCCGGATCTCCTGCGCACCTTTGTCGCCATCGTCGATGCGGGTGGTTTCACCGCCGCCGCCCAGCAGGTACATCGCACCCAATCCGCCGTATCGATGCAGGTACGACGGTTGGAAACCCTACTGGATCGGGCATTGTTCCAGCGCGAGGGTCGCGGCGTGCAGCTCACGCCGGATGGCGAAGCATTGCTTGGCTACGCCCGCCGTTTGCTGAAGCTGCACGACGAAGCCTTGGCGGTGCTGGCTCGGCCGGATCTGTCCGGCCTGGTGCGTCTGGGCACGCCGGACGATTACGTGGGACGGTTTCTGCCCGACATCCTGGTCCGCTTCGCCCGCGCCTTCCCGCGGGTCCAGGTGGAAGTGCATTGCGAGCCCAGTGTCAACCTGCGGCGCTTGCTGGCCGAGGATCGGCTCGACCTGGCGCTGATCACCTGTACGCCGGGCGCGGAAACCGGTGAGGTGCTACGCCGGGAACCGACCGTGTGGGCGACCGCCGAGCGCCATCTTGCCCATGAAGACGAACCGCTGCCGCTGGCGCTGTTCCAGGCCGGTTGTCCGTTTCGCGACTGGGCGCTGGCCGGTCTGAGTGGACTGGGCCGCCCGTATCGCATCGCCTATACCAGCGCCAGCATTAGCGGCGTTCTGGCGGCGGTGACCGCCGGGTTGGCGGTGACGGTGCTCGGCCGCAGCGTGCTGCCGGCCGGCGTCCGCCCTCTCGGCGCGGCGGAGGGATTCCCGCCGTTGCCGCCGGCCAGCATCACGCTGCATCGTGGCAGCTCGGTGTCGGCTGTGGCGGAATGCCTGGCCGGTTACATGCGCGAAGGCTTCGCGGCCGAGGCACCCTCCTCATCGATATCCACGATCAGCCCGATGGCCCTGGCTTGAGTGCTGGGTCGCCGGTTCAACCCGAATTCAGAGCAACCCGCTCGCACTCTTGGCGATCAGGGCCAAGGCACTGGCGATGGAGAGCACCAGGACGGCATGGCGGGTATGGCCCCGGTCCAGCCAGTGGGCCAGATAGGGAGACAGCCAGTAACCGGCCAACACACCGGGTAATAGTTGCAGGGCGAGGATGACTTCGGATCGGCCGAAGCGACCCGCCAGATGCAGCGCCGCCAGCATCGCCAGACTGGACACGAAGTACAGCAGCCCCAAGGTACCGCGCAGGGCCGGACCTTCGAGGCGCTGGTAGAACAGCGCCAGCACGGGTGCCCCGATGCCGGCGGTGGTACCCATGAAGCCCGCCAGCACACCCGCCAGCCCCGCCGCCGGTGTGGTGAAGGTCACCTGCAGACCGGCCGCGCTAAGCCCCACCGCCCCCAGGATCAGGATGCCGAACAGCAGTCCCAGGATGGCGAGCGGCAGCAGAGCCACCAGAACTCCTCCCAGAGCGATGCCGAGCAGCAGTCCAAGCAACATCGGCGTCAGGTGCCGGTGGTGCCAATGCTTCCGGCCCCGGTAGGCCATCAACCCCGATAGCAGCAAACTGGCCGCCACGCAGGGTCCGGGCACCCAGTCCAGGGCAATCAGCGACAGCAGCGGGACCACCACCAGCCCAGCGCCCAGACCCGAGGCTGCTTGCAGGACACTGCCCAACACCATTACCAGGATGGCCAGGGCCGTGGCCAGGGCCGCAGTCATCGCTCCGGTTCCGCCCGTCACGTTGCCCAGGCCAGCGCGGCTTCCAAACGATCGTTGCCCCAAAACAGCTCGTCGCCGACGATGAAGGTGGGAGCACCGAAGATCCCCAGGGCCACGGCCCGTTCGGTTTGCGCCCGCAGCAACGCCTTACTGTCGGGCGATCGCGCTTGTTGCAGCAGTTCGGCTCCCGACAGGTCCAAGCGGTTCAGACACTGCTCCAGCACCTCCGGCTGAGCGATATCCCGATCCTCGGCAAAGTTGGCCCGAAACACGGCGCGTACGAAATCCGGCAGCCACGGTTCCGCCGCGAACCGGCAGGCGATCCGCGCGGCAAGCACGCTATGTTGCGGGAATCGGCTAGGTCGGTGGAAAAGCAGTTCCAGATCGGCGCAGATGCGCTCCAGATCCCGCCACATATAGCGCCCCTGAACCGGAAACAGATTGAACGGCGAGTCGTTCCAACCCTGGGCCTGAAAGATCGGGCCGAGCAGAAAAGCCTTCCATTCCAGCGGGACCCCATGCTGACGGGCCAGCGCTTCCACCCTCAAGGCGGCTGGATAGGAATAGGTGCTGGCGAATTCGAACCAGAATTGCATGGACGATTTCCTTCGAGAGCCTGTTTAGGTCGCGCCATCAATCAAGCCAGATGGCGGTTGCGAGGCAAGCGACCCAGTGATCCATCGCTCCGATCTTCGCCCGGCCGTCATGGCTGCCGCGCGTCCTCCAACTCCATATCCTCAACTACAAAGCTTGATCGAGGGTAATCGAAACATTCTTGTAGGTGGGGGTGTGCGACTGGGGGTCGACGTCGCGACCGACCAGCACGTTCGCCTCGGGATAGTACATTAGCGCATTGCCGGCCTTGATCGATTCGAAAGGGATGACCCGGATACCGGACAACGACCCGGTCGAACTGCGCACGGTGACCCGCTGATTCGCCACAAGTCCATGCTCGCGCATATCCTCCGGGTGCAGGAGGATCACATCGCGCCCGACGACACCTCGGTATAGATCCTGTTCCTCGTATACCACGGTATTGAATTGACCCTCGCTACGGACGGTCATTAGGCGGAATGCACCGTTCCCGCCGCCGAGGGCGGGCAGATCGTGGACGTGCAGCCGCGCCCGCCCGTCGGCGGTGGCGAAGCGTGGCGTGTGGAAAAGGCGCCCCTGAACGTGAAATTCCTCCCGCGTCGCGTCGATCGTGGCCATTTTCTCGAAACCGGGGATGACCGCCGCGATCGCTTCCCGGATTCGCCCCGTGTCCGCCATGACTTGCCAATCGAGAGGCTGTTTGGCATCGCGCAGAACATCCGCCGCGAGCGTCGCGATCACCTGGACCTCGCTGCGTGGACCGGTGTGCCGAGCCGGGCCGCCGTCGCTTAGGCGAACGTAATTGAACATCGATTCCTGGGTGGTCGGTCGCGGCTCCTCGTCGCGGGCAAGGACTGGGAGAATCAGAGTCTCTCGGGCCAGCCCGTGAACATGGCCGGTGTTGAGCTTGGTGCTGAAGTGAACGAGCAGGTCGAGCTGAGCCAAGGCGTCGCGGGTAAATGCGGAATCGGGGGAGGCACCGTAGAGATTGCCGCCGAGACAAAGCGCCACGCGCATCCGTCCATTCTGGGCCGCTTCCAGACACGCCAGGGTGTCGAGTCCCGGCGTCGTCGGCAAGGAGACGCCGAAATGGGATTCAAGTCGCTCTATGATTGCGTCCTTGAGTTTGGGCGTGACGCCGATCGATCCCATCCCCTGGACGTTGGAATGACCGCGGATTGGGAGCAGACCGGCGTGAGGGCGACCCACCATGCCCCGCATCAGCGCGAGATTGGCGATGGCCTGCACGTTCTCGACGCCGTGTCGATGATGGGTGATACCCATGGTCCAGGCGAAGACCACATTCCGGCCATTGGCGTAAATTTGAGCGGCACGCTGTATTTGTTCTTGCGTCACGCCACTATGCGAGCACAGTTCTGGCCAGGAGAACCGGTGTAGCTGGGCGCGCAACTCGGACCACCCGTTGCAATGGTCGTTCAGGAATGCCTCATCGCTGGCGCCGATTTCGTCGATATGCTTGGCGATGCCGGTCATGAGCGCCAGATCGCCACCGATGTCGGGCTGCAAGTACAGGCTGGCGATTTCGGTCCCGAACAGCAGGCTTCGCCACTCACTGGGCGAGCTGAAGTTCACCAGCCCGGTTTCGATCACCGGATTGATGACCACCACGTGGCCGCCACGTTGGCGGATGTGCATCAGCACATGCATCAACCGTGGATGGTTGCTTGCTGGATTACCGCCGATGACGAAGACCACGTCGGCATGTTGGAGATCGTCGAGGGTGAGGGTGGCTGTCCCGCTGCCGGTGGCGCTGGTGAGACCGACCCCGCTGGCTTGATGACAATAATAACTGACGTTGTTGATGTGGTTGCTGCCGTAGAGCCGGGCGAGCAATTGGAGCAGGAAACTGGCCTCGTTGGAGCTGCGGCCACTGAAATACCAGAAGGTTTCCGGTGGTGGTGTCGCGCGGAGTTTCGCGACGATCCGGTCGAGCGCCTCTGTCCACGCGATCGGCTGGAAATGCGTGGCACCCGGACGCAACAGCAGCGGCTGCACCAGTCGACCATTGCGTTCCAGTGCGTGCGATGTCCAGGATTGAAGATCGGCGATGGCATGTTCGGACCAGAATGCGGCGGGGATTGCATCTTGCAAATCGCCCACCATTGCCTGCAACGATTTGATGCAGACTTGTGGAAACTGGCCGGCCTCGTTCACCATGCCACCCTTCTGGCCGCCCATGCCAAGCGCGCAACTCTTGCAGGCGTTTTTACCACGCATGGCGCGGTAGAGTCGCCATGGACCGCCTTCACGGGCTTTGCGCCAAGCGTAGCGGATGGCCGGCCAACCTCCACCGGTTTTCACTCGTTTCATGATCTCAACCTCGGCGCATCGCGTTTCCGGTTTCTTCCGACAAGCATAGTCGATCGTTCGCCGCCATCACGGTTCACGCTCAATGCGGTTGTGGCGCCCCTGGACGAGTTAGGTTGTGTCGCACTGGCGGAGAAATGCTCCAGTTCGGTAAACCACGCGCCCATTCGCGAGATCGCCCGCTGGTGTCATTTCTCCGCCGGCAGAATGCGCAGCAGCGCCCCATCGTCTTCATCGGTCAGCACGTATAGGTAGCCGTCCGGTCCTTGCCGCACGTCCCGCACCCGCTGGCCAATGGTTAGCTTCTCCTCGCTGATAACCCGAGTACCATTCAGTTTGAGATGACGGATCTGGTGGAACTTGAGCGCGCCGCTGAACAGATCGCCCTTCCAGCCTGGATAGACCTCGCCGGTGTAGAACGTCAGTCCACTGGGCGCCTTGGATGGTGTCCAAACCAGAATGGGATCGGTGATACCGGGGCGACTGGTTTCATCCGAGATCTTCGGACCCCAGTATTCGATGCTGTAGGTCACCACCGGCCAGCCGTAGTTGTGACCGCCCTCGATAATATTCAGCTCGTCGCCACCGCGCGAACCGTGCTCGTTAGCCCAGATGCGTCCGCTGACCGGATCGCGGGTCATGCCCTGGATGTTGCGATGGCCAAGAGTCCAAATTTCCGGCCTTGCGCCCGGCCGGCCGACGAACGGATTGTCCGGCGCGGGCGTGCCATCGTCTTGCAGCCGCAACACCTTGCCGAAATGCGTACCCAGATTCTGGGCCTGGTTGCGGATGTTCTCGCCGTTGAAGCTGAGCGGCGGGTTGCCGCCGTCGCTGACATTCAGCAGCAGGGTCTTGTCCGGCAGCCAAACGATGCGGGAGCCGAAGTGTTGGCCACCGGATTTCGGGTCGGCATTCCTGAAGATCACTTCGGTATCGCGTAGCGCGTGGCCATCGAGGCGTCCACGCGCCAGCGCCGTGCGATTCGCTTCCGGGGTGCCGGTGGCGAAGGACAGATAGACAAGGTGGTTATCGGCGAAATCTGGATGCAGTGCGACATCCAGCAATCCGCCTTGGCCAAAAGCCAATACCGGCGGCAGGCCGGCTATGGGTTCCGGGTCAAGTGTGCCGTCGCGGATCAGGCGCAGGCGGCCGGCGCGCTCGGTCACCAGCGCCGACCCGTCCGGCAACCAGGCGATGGACCAGGGATGATCCAGACCCCCGATCACCACTTCCGCGCGCCAACCCGTAGCCTCCGGGACATCCTCGCTGATCGGCGCCGATCCGGTCTGGGCCGTGCAACTCACGGTCATCATGGTCAACAGCCCACAGACGAAGAGACGCGCGCGCCATTTCCGCTCCGTAAAATTGGCAAACGCACTCGATCGACAAAACGGAAGGTGGCGGAACATGACGAAAGCGTTTTTCATGAGGGCGATTTCGCAAATTCTCATGGGACCAAGCCGAGGCGAATAGATTTCAGTGTGGACGACGCCTGGAATCCATTCGACCGGCACGGTCAACCCTCTCGAGACGGGCCATTCGTCAGCGGCGGGAATTCGGGATGGGCGGACTCTTGGCGACGCACGGCGGGGTTGTAGCGCAGACAGTTGGGCACGCAATCGCACTCGAAGGCGATCTTCATCGGCGCGATCCAGCCCTCGTTCTTGAGTTGGAACAAGCGCGGCACCACCCGATCGCGCAGGGTTTCCGGGTCGATGGTGTTGACGTAGATCTTGGTGCCGCCCTCGAAACCGGCCGGGGTCGACACCCGCCACTTGATCAGCACCCGCCACGGCATGGGCACGTCCACGTCGGGCGGCTTGTAATACCACTCCTCGTTGCAGGGGATGTCGGAACCGGCGGCGGCGTGGCAGGCGTGGACCAGATCGGACATCCCGCGCAATTCCTCCGGCGCGTGGTTCCAGGGTTGGCTGCGTTCGCTCTTGGAGAAGATCTCCAAGGTCGGGTAGCGATGGCCGAAGCCGGCGTAGGCGATGGCGTGGTCGTTCTCGGCCACCACCAGGTTGCGATAAGCGGCGAAGTTGACGGCGGCCTCGTTGTAGAGGTTGGGGTTGGCCCGCACCCGTTGCAGTTCGATGTCGTTCTGGACCCCGCGCTCATCGATGGCCACCAACTGCTTGTGCAGGTGGTCGAAGGAGGCCCCGGCCGGTTTCAGCCAATTCTGAAACACCGCGACATAACGCACGTAGCGGTTGTGGACGTACAGTTCGCGCGTGGCATCGATGGTGAAGCGCAGATATTGGTAGTGCTCCTCCGGGGTCAGGGTGCCAGAAGAAGCGAGCCGATCGTTGTGAGTAGCGCCATCGGCGTAGTGGCTCCGGGCGACGATCACTTCATGACCACCGCCGAAAAAGGCGCTGGCCATCTGTAACTTCTCCTCCTGGGACAGTCGGTCGCGAGCGGCCTCATCCAGGCCGGAGGCCTTCAGTCGTTGCTCCACCACTTGCAGGACGTGGCGGCGACCCGCTTCCGAGGCCAAATAGTCGCGTTGGTGGGCGGCGATGGCGTCGGGCACTCGGTAGTCGAAATTCTTTTGCCAGTAATCGAAAGACACGATTTCGAACAGGTTGGGAACGCGACGGAACTCGGCCACCGTATCGAACAGCGCCTCGGCGTGCAGGTGGCGCAGGGTGGCGAAACCATTGCCGGTACGGATCAGCCGCGCCTTCTCCGGCGGCGTCTCCAAATAACGCCGGGCGCAGAACGCGCAGTGGGCGTCGTGCTGACTGGGATCGAGCGGAGTGGGCGCGAGTGGTCCGACCCCCAGCGGCCGGTTGCCGCGACCAGGCACCGTCCACACTTCCGTGCCGGTGAACGGGTTGACCTGCTTGATGGTTCCGTCGGCCATCCGCATCAGATAGTTGGATTCGGGAATGAGTTGTGGCTGCATCCGGGTCTTGCCTCACCGTTGTGGATGTCTCTTGCTATGGGAAAAGTGGTTTTGAACGGTCGGCGCCGGGATTTGCTAGCGCACACCGGCAACCGGCCGCATTTGAGTATCGCAGCGATCGCCCACGGTGACCGTCCGCGTGCCGCCACTGCCCTGACACTGCTTGCCTTGGTCGTGGACGCGGCAGGTCAACGCCAGCGGTTGGCCCGAGTGCAGCCAGGAGGGTGTTTTTCGATAGCGTCCAACGGTGCCGAATCGGCAGCCGCGCGGAATGCCGTAGGGCGCGCAGCGACTCGCCGCCCGCAACGACACCTTGCGCCCATCGATGACGAAGCCGGGATAGCGGTCGACGATCCGTACCACATCCCGGTCTTCATCCTCCTGGAACACGAAATCCCGGAAAAAATACCCGCCCCGTGTCGGTTGATCGACCCGAATGCGGGTGTTGGCGATCAGCGCGAAGTCTTGTCCCCTGCTGGCCACCGCTCCGGTGATGTACTCCACCCGATCATGGTGGGGGAAGCATTTACCCATCGCTGGCGCATGATAGTAGTGGCGCAGGCTTTTCAGCTCCCCCACGGAGACATTGGGAAAAACCGCCCGCAGGTCCTGATCGCCGCCGAATAAAATGCGTTGCACCGAGTCCAGATTCTGCGCGTACATACCTTGCAGCTTGTGGTAATACCGAACGGTATAGTCGCCACCAGTGGCCGCTTGGTTCCCGCCCAGGTCGGCACGCAGAAAACACGAGGTCAGACCGGAAACCTGAGTCAGGTATTCATCCCAGATATTGTATTGGGAAACTCGGCTGGCCACGCCCTGAAAATCGCCCGAAAATCGGCAGCCCTGATGGCTGGAACAGCTTTCCCGTCCCCGGTTGCGAATCGACAGGGCGATGATGTTGCGCTCGCAAGCGCCGTAGGCATTGCAGCCTCGGTCGAGATGTCCTTCGAAGATCGCGGTGCGCATGGTGTAGTCCAGATGCTTGGCCTGCCGTAGAGACTGCTCGGACCAGCGATTTCGGTGGGTGTGAATGAAAGAATCCCAGGCGTTTTGCAAGGAAGCGCGCCGTCCGATCAGGTGGCGGTTGGCGGCCTCGCACTGAGGGGACTGGTGAAAGGCGCGCACGATGCGATCCAATTCGCCGCCGGACGCACGAATGGGCGCACGGGTTCCGGTCGGACGCGGAGGGTCGAAAAACGGTGCCTTATTCAGCGCATACAACTTACGGATACTGATCACATGCCGAACTCCGGCGTCGCAGTGGTGGTTAGTCACTGTGGTGGATTGGCGCTGCCACCAAGCGGCTTTGAAGCGTTCGGTCGAGGCCGTCGTGGCCGTGCGCGAATTCACCACGATCTGAAATCCCACATACGGCGTACCGTTGCGATCGGTCAGCGGTCTACCGTCTCGCATCACCAGGCAAGGGATCAAAGACGAACCCTGTGTCAAGAAGCCGGCTGGCGAAGCAGGGCCGGAGCGGCGAAAGGCTTCGACTTCGTAATAGGGAATTTCGAGCTTGCCGTTGAACTGGTACAGCGTCATGACCGGCGTGGCGGGGATGCCGGCCCATGCGGGCGCAGCGGTGATGAATACGAGAAGAAACAAGCATTTTTTCATGTCGCGCTTTATCTTGGACGGCCGGCGGGTTTCGCTCCGACCACCGGGTTGCGGGCTGGAAAGGCGGCAAACGAGAGCGAGGCCAGAAGATGATCGAATCCAATTCAAGGGAAGTTCGCGTTCGATGTCAACCCGACCGGCCGGCTTCGAGGTGGCTTCAACCCGGTAGTCACGAATCGACGGTCGATTGGGGAAGATCGGTCTCGGTGCATGGGGGTTGGCAGCCCGACCCGACACCTTTAAAGTTGAGTATTCGCCGCCCCACCTTGGAACCCGCATGAAGCGATTGTCGCCATTGTTACCGCTCTTGATCGCCGGCGCGCTGGCAGGCCCCGTCCACGCCGAAACCGGTTATGTGACCGATTCCTGCACCATCCCGATCCGACGCGGTACATCCACCCAGTACAAGATTCTGAACATGGCACCCAGCGGTACGCCGCTGCAGATCCTGGAAACCAACAGCACCGAAGGCTACACCAAGGTCAAAACCCCGGAGGGAACCGTCGGCTGGATTCTGACCCGCTATCTGATGGATCAGCCCGCCCCCCGCGACCATGTGGCGCAACTCGAAACGCACGTCGCTACGCTGGAGGAGGAAAATCGTGGTTTGCGGGGCGAAGTCGAAGCGCTGAACACCAATCGGGCCGCCCTGGCCCATTGCGGCGAGGAACTGGCGGAAATCCGCCGCGCCGCCGCACAGACCCTGGCCATCGAACAGGAAAACCGTAATCTACAGCAGGAAACCGCGTTGACTCGCGAACAGGTCGCCCACCTCGAACGGGAGAATGCTTCGCTGCGGAAGAAATCCCAACGCGACTGGTTCCTTGCCGGCGCGGGTGTCGGCTTTGGAGGGCTGCTGTTGGGGCTGATCATTCCCATTCTTCCTTGGCGACGCCAGCGCCGACGCTGGGAGCAATTCTGAGCGTCGAGAATTTCCAGGCTTCAGTGGGAAGAGCAAGGATGCTCTATCGGGAATTGCGTCGGGATGGTATTCCCAATGTAGATGCGATGGCAAACAACATTTTGATTATAAAATATAAAAAACCAGAAATAGCAAACTGGTTGTCACTGTTACCCTATTGTAAGGCGTCGATCCGATAACGTCCCAAACCCATCACCGCACCCTTGCCGGCGTGCGTCCATTGCCCCAGCCACAGATACGGCCAGAAGGGTTCCAGGTCGGCGCCCTCCAGTCCGATTTCACCAATCAGCCCCCCCATCTTCACCAAGGTATCCTGGCGCGAGGAAAATCGCGCCCATTCATGCCAGCGCAAATGCGCGTGACTCAGTTCGACCGTGCGGGCGGCCCGCGTCAGGCCGGCAAAATCGGTTTCCAGCGGATCGTCGGTGTGAAACGCCGTCAGCAGGGAAATCCGCCGTAACAGGTTGGAAAACAGATGATGAAAACGAAATCGATCCTGCGAGACCAACCGGCCTTCGCTGGTCAAGCGGAGTGGGGTCAGCAAGCGCAGCGTCAATCGTTCGGGGCAGGGCGGCGTGACTGGAACCGTGGGCAGCAAAGGATTCAGGTCACCGCCGGGCGTGTAGATGGGACGCCAGTCCTCGTCGTCGGCCTGGGCGACACCGAGTAGCTCCAATGCGCCGCGATCCTGACCCAGGCCCCGTTGCCCGGCTTGGGTCAGCGCGTGGATCACGTAGGGTAGATGGCGGTTTCCATGGCCGAGCAAATGGACATCCACACTCAAGGTTTGGCCAGCAGCCACTCGGCCGTGGCAATCGTCGGGAACCAGCAGATAGGGATGTGGCGCGGCCGTGTACTTGGTTAGCTTGCCCACGCCCGGATCGGGGGGCATCTCGAACAGGTAAGGATAGATACACGAACGGTAAAATGGACAGGACGGACAAGTCGGTTCATCCGTAATACAAACCAAGTGCTTCAGAGCGCGGCCAAACGCGCCGCGCCAAGCCGAACCGGTGTAAGCCGGTAACCGTAAATCCACCGCCGCGCGGAAGCGCAGCCGGTAGCGAGCCAACGGTAGCATCGGGAGGATGGTCATGGCTGACTGTCAACCGCCGCCGCTTTGCTCCGGCGCAAGCGTCGCCACAATCCTCCGGCACTGAAGCACTGCCAGCCCCAACCCAGCCATCGGAGCAAGGCAAATGCCAGCCATAGCGCCCAG
>WBZT01002386.1_pt1 | contig 13101 bp, 11 predicted proteins | sample 5204241 | NCBI WGS metagenome assembly WBZT01 (sample SAMN12344358, study PRJNA552823) | activated sludge metagenome | biome: Activated sludge suspended growth; feature: Nitrification reactor; material: Wastewater; isolation source: activated sludge from nitrification reactor of wastewater... | reverse complement strand
ATCAAGGAACTGCTGCTCGACCCGGATATCTTCGGCGAAGAGCGGGTCGTGCACGGCGAGATGGCGCGAGAAGGCATCGGCGTGATCGAAGCGCCGCGCGGTACGCTGTTTCACCATTACCGTGTCGACGAGGACGGGCTGATCGAGAAGGCCAACTTGATCGTATCCACCACCAACAACAATCAGGCGATGAACGAATCCATCCGTCAGGTGGCGGAGCGCTATCTGGACGGCAAGGAGCTGACCGAACCGTTGCTGAATCAGATTGAAGTGGCGGTGCGGGCCTACGATCCCTGCTTGTCCTGCGCCACCCATGCCTTGGGCCGGATGCCGCTGATCGTGGAGCTGGTGGAAGAGGAGAGTGGGACGGTGGTGAATTCCCTAGTGCGTGATGCGAATGGAACCGTCCGTCACGAAATGACCTCTCCCTTTCGGAGCGGATTGGAGTGAGGGTTCCTAGCCTACTCATCCTCGCCGTTGGCAATCTCAGTCGGGGCGACGATGCGTTGGGGCCACTATTGCTGGAGCGGTTGGCGACATTGCGGGAGCAGTATGACGATTGGCAAGACGTTGATCTGCTCACCGACTTTCAGTTACAGATCGAACACACGGTCGATCTGGAAAATCGGGCGCTGGTATTGTTTGTGGACGCCAGCGTTTCCTGTCCACCGCCATTTCAATTCTCCCGCGTTCAGCCGGTGCGTGACACCAGTTATACCAGCCATGCCCTGTCGCCCGCCGCCGTGTTGTATGTCTACCAGCAGATTAATCGCGCTTCGCCGCCACCAGCTTTTCAACTGGCGCTTCGCGGCGAACGCTTCGACCTGGGTGAGTCGTTGAGTACGGCGGCGGAAGCCAATCTGGTACTGGCATTGGATTTCGTCCACCGGTTGTTGACGCGACAAGAAGCCAAGGCATGGGAGCAACTTGCGATACTTGAGGGAGGCAGTAAGGTTGGATGCGACCAAAATGATTTGTCGATTGCTCCAAATGATTATGGCTTGATGGCTAGAGAATAATCATTTGTTGCAAGTGGTTTGTAGATATTATTTTGCAAAATATTTAATGAGATCAGCTTTGATCCTGAATTTTCCTGATTAAACTCAACTACCAATCCTCCCAGGTCAAATGATTGTGATCGTGCCGTTTTAATGAAGTTAGCCCGCGTAATCGGTTCTTTCATCGATTTTAAAATGGCCAGAAACAGACGTCCTGCAATGTAGCCTTCCAGGTTTATGTGATTGAAATCTTTTCCTAGGGCACTTCTGGCATCTTTGATAATCGGTAGAGATGCGTCCAGGTTAGGAACCACTTGAGTAACAATAATTTTTTTTTCAATATAATAATCTGATAGGTACTTGCTAAGAGTATAACCCGCAGCTGTTGCGGAGATTGCACTGAAAGACCAAGGTTCATTTTTATAACGCGAATACGCGATAAAATCGGCTGCGGCTTTTGGAACAGCCACGAGGATGACAAGCCGACAGAGCTGTCCATTTTGTTGCTCCCAGTCTTTCAGAGATAGATACGCATCTCTAATGAATACGGTATCGTGTGGATAAAATCCAATCGGCCCAAGGCCGTTCAGTGCGGGATTAATCCCACCCATGGTCATATCGAGAATATGATCCAGTTTATCGATGGCAGGCTGCATTTCAGGGAAATTCTTCAGTCCATTTTTGAAACCGTTTATCGCTGCTACGCCAAACACGTCATTCTGGGCAAAGATGCAGATTTGGGCCGGTTTGATGCCTGTTTCAGTTATGTCGGTGATCAGCGTGGCTACTTCATCGCTAGTATTTGGACGATAATTAAGTGTGTCTTTGTTGCTGACATCGCCAAGTGTATAGAAACCTACGCTGGGTATCTGGTTTACTCTGAGAACTGGCATCAACTGAAGGGTTGGAAGCGCCCCGACGTTACCCAGCATCAGAAAAATACCCTCGTCTATTATTTGATTGGCTGCTTGAATCGTAGTAACGGAATCGCTTGAGTCATCCATTACCTTGAATTCAATTTTTCGACCTTGCACGGATTGATTTTCTAAAGCGGCATCAATGCCTTTTTTCATATCAATGCCATAATACTCATTATCTCCTGTTAAAGGCATTATGGCGCCGATACGGATATGGGTATCGGTTATTCCAGGCTCAACCTCCGCCGAATTGGCCTGTCCAGGAATGATGAGGCAGAAAGACAATAAAAATAAGATCAGCAGTAAATTTTGTTGTTTCACTGTCTCAGTTATTATGCTGAAAAAACGCTTGTGCATGCACATGACTTTTGGCTCCTGGTTGGAGTAAAGACAGAAAGGCTCAAACAGGATTTCAGCTTGAATTCTGAGAGTTGCGTGGATAAAAAATGCTTTAACCTCAGAGTTAAGCGTTGCCAAAATAAAACAATCATATGACAAATTTATGATACTAAATTTAAGTTTAAGTTCGTGTTGATAGTATTATTTATGATTCAATAGTTGTTGGCGTCCGTAGGATGTTGTAAATCAAGTTAGACGTTATTGAGGCGCCTGACGCAACATTCCACGAACTGCCCGATCCGTTCGAATGCCTCCCCGGCTTCTGGCAGGATCGGCTCGAATAAGTGCCAGACGTGCAACATGTCCGGCCAGGTTTCCAGTTCCGCGTGGGAACCGGTGGCGCGGGCCTTGTTGACGTAGCGTCGGGCATCGCCCAGCATCATTTCGGCTTCGCTGACCTGGACCAGTACCGGCGGCAACCCCGACAAGTCGCCGAACACCGGTGAAACCAACGGATTGGACGGGGCCATCCGGTTCATGCCCCAGATCATCAGCAGTTGGATCGGGTGCGGGATGCGCAGAAACCCTTTCAGTCCAGGACCCAGCACCAAATCGGTCTTGAGGTTGCTCTTGAGCGTGGGGCTGGACAGCGTCAAGTCCACCGTCGGTGATAGCGCGATCACTCCCTGCGCCGGACGCAAGCCCGCATCGCGCGCCCAGGTGGCCAACATCAGCGCCAAGCCGCCGCCAGCCGAATCCCCGGCCACGAACAATTCGCGGACGGGAGCCGGGCCGGTGGGTCCATGATCTAGAATCCAGCGATAGCCTGCCTGGCAGTCGGTGGTGATGTCCTGGCGTGAATGCTCCGGCATCAGTCGGTAATCCAGCGCGAGGACCGAGGCCCCCGTGATTTGTGCCAGTTTGGTGGTGATCACGCGGTGGCCGCGCGGACAACCGCTGATGAAGCTGCCGCCGTGCAAATACAACAAGCGGCGATGCGGGTCGGAATCCGGTGCTAGCACCCATTCGCCTGGCACGCCGCCGGCATCGACTTCCCGAAGCTGGTAATTTGTGTCGCCCGCCAGCAGCGGTGGTTCGACAAAGCCTCGCGCCATCACCCGCCGGATGGTGGCTCGCCGCTGTTTCCTGGGCGCGGCATGAATCTCGGCCGTGGCCTGTTCTAGTCGCCGCACGGCCTCCTGATGGGTGGGACTTGCCCGTTCCCGCGATCCAACCCGGCTATTCGGCGGCAATCGATCGTAATCACGCAGTGTCGGACCCTGCAGAAAGACGCGGATCGATAGCCAGGCCACGAAAAGCACCACCAGCAAGGTCGTCAGGACAATCCAGTTCAGCATCGGTTTTCCCTCCTTCGGTGTTCGGGGATGGTCGGTACCTGATCGTTGGTTGACATGATGGCTGCCATTGGAAGCTGGAGCGCCTGGTTCTGGAAAACGCTCGACAACCATTTCATTCCGGATTCCTTCGGCGCATTCCGGTGGTCGAACGGCATTCCCACCGGGAAAAGTCGCTGCTATTTGGGTCAAAACCGGGGTTCGAAACGCTTTAGCGCGCCAGTAATTGCGCAACGCGACAAAAATAGGTAGCGTACCGCGCTTCCCCACGGACAGCGACGACAATGCGACAACCCATCATGCGGATCGAATCCCCTCTGTGTCTATATACCGATGTAGTGCCGCCCGAGTGGATCGACTACAACGGTCACATGAACGTCGCTTATTACGTCCTGGCATTCGACCATGCCACCGACGCGTTCATGGACTATCTGGGCATGGGGCAGAATTACCGCGACAGCCGGCGCTGCTCGGCCTTTGTCGTGGAAACCCATGTGAACTACCAACGTGAACTAGTGGCTGGCGATCCGATGCGGGTGACCACCCAACTGCTCGGTTTCGACAGCAAGCGCATTCACCACTTTCACCGTTTGTATCACGCCGATAAAGGGTTTGTCTCCGCCACCACCGAATTGATGGTGATCCATGTCGATATGGAGGAACGGCACAGCATGGCGATGCCACCGCCGGTGCTGGATCGCTTAAGTGCGTTGATGGCCGCTCATATCCAGTTGCCGCAGCCGCCGCAGTCGGGACGGGTGATGGGGGTGCGAGCCAAGACACCGACCAGCCAGCCCGGTACGCCAACACTGCGTTGGCTATCCCGATGACCGGCTTCAGACATCCGCTCGGTTGATCGGTCAGCGCTCATTCAGTTTTTCTCGACTACGATGGTGGATAGCAAAATTCATCCATCTGAGGGGAGTGATGTCATGAATAGGGCGATACCTTCTTTATTGGCCGCAGTCATGCTCGGCGCGCCAGCGGTGCTGTGGGCCGGTCCGACGGCCGATGCGATGCTAGGCGGCGCGCTGGGCGGCGCATTGGGTGCGGGCGTGGGTTCCGAATTGGGCGGACGCGAAGGCGCGATTCTAGGGGGCGCACTGGGCGGCGCGGCCGGAACCGCGATTACCACCAGACGCTACCGCCGGCCCGATGTCATCTATGTGGATCGGCCTGGCTATCGCGACTACGGTCCACCGCCTTACTACCGCCATCCTGGCCGGCACCGGGGGCACTACAAGCACCGCCATTATTACGATGATTGAGCGGGTGGCCGCTTCGAGCTGTTGGGAATAGCCTGGTGGAGCCGATCTTGGTCGCACCGTGGTGGTGGGCGTTCCGGCCGGTTCTGGAGGCGATCTCAACCATGACGGCGGGATTGGGTTTAGGGGGATTGCGTCGGTCGTTGCCGACGTTCTGGCATTTTGGGGTAGCGTCGGATCGAAGGATATGGTTTGCCGCTTCCAATTATTAATGAGCCGGTAGGGCCGGTCGTGCTGTGGGTACCGGATCTGGAACGGGGTCTGAAGCGAAAAACTCCGGGTTGACGGCGGATTTTTTGTTATTCTCAAAGTGTGTTGAGTCCCCGTTTGCACCCAGAATCCCATCTTGACCGATTTTGCACAACGCGCCCTACTGGCGGTAAAAAAACGCATGTGGCTGGCCTTGCCGCGACCGGAGGTTTGGCTGCCGGTCGTTGTGCGAGTCGTCAATGTCGTTCTGGTCATTCTGTTGGCCGCTTCCCTGGCGCAGTTGACTCTTGCGTTCCTGTCTGGCCGGTTCTCGCCGGCGGTCCGGCCGGTGCCAGCGGGAGGCACATTCACCGCCGAACCTGCAAGTCCTATCGGGCAGGTTGATTACACCACCGTCGCTGCTTGGCATCTGTTTGGACGGATGGAGGCGAGCAAACCGGTGGTAGCGCCTCCACCCATCATTCCAGTGACTCCACTCGACTTGCACCTGGCCGGCGTGTTTTTCATCGAGCAGGGCAATAGTAGGGCGCTGGCGCTGATCGCCGAAGGCAGCGGTATGGAGCGCGGCTATCGCATCGGCGACGCGTTGCCTGGTGGTGCCCGTCTGGAACAGATTCAACGTGATCATGTGGTCGTGTCCCGCCAGGGCCGGCAGGAAGTGCTGAATCTCCCCAAGCTAGGCACGACTGCCCGCTCATCATCCCCCGTTCCGGAGGATCTGTCCCCCGTCGAGCCCATGCCCGAACCCGAAGCCGAACCGGGACCCGAACCCACCGGCGCCGGCGCGCCCCAAGCAATCGATGCGACCGCCGTGGCACGGCAGCTGCGCGATGAGGCGGCGGCTCGGCCGCAAGTCCTGGAAAATATCGCCTTCGCCAGCCCCTATGTGCAAAACGGCCAATTCATCGGGTTTCGACTGCGTCCGGGGCGGGACCGCGAGCTGATGCGGCGGCTTAACCTGAACAGCGGCGATGTGATTACCGAGGTCAACGGTACCCGTATCAACAATCCCATGCAGGGTTTTGCCATTTTGCGGGAAGTGTTGAGCGCCGATCGGATCAACGTGCGGGTGCTGCGCGACGGCACCGAAATCCCCCTACTTTTTTCCCTGAACGGTCCAGTTCCCTGATAATCGGAGATTGGCGCCCAACGATCGGACCCCATAACGATGACGATGATCCACCGGCCCGACAGACTATCAATTTCCCATGGCTGGCTCCCATGCCGCAAAACCCTGGGCGCGTTGCTGCTAGGTTTGCTGCTCGCTGCGCCGGTGTGGACTGCTCCGGTGACCTTGAACCTTAAGGACGCTGACATCAATGCCTTGGTTGAGAGCATGTCGGTGCTGACCGGCAAGAATTTCATCGTCGATCCACGGGTCAAGGGCCGGGTGACGATTATTTCCGCCAAGCCGATGGACGAGAAGGAGCTTTACGAGGTATTTCTGGCGGTGTTGGGCGTGCATGGCTTCGCCGCCGTGCCCAGTGGCAAGGTGATCAAGATCGTGCCAGCGGCAGGAGCCAAGCAAGAAAGCATTCCCACCGTGGACCAGCAACTGGGGGTCGAGCCGGACCAGGTCGTTACCCGGGTCATCCAAGTGCAGAATGTCTCCGCCGCCCAGATTGTCCCGATCCTACGCCCGCTGATCCCGCCACAGGGGCATTTGGCGGCCTACACACCGACCAATGTTCTGATCGTTTCCGATAGTGCCGCCAATGTCGAACGTGTTGCCAGCATCATCAGTCGGATCGATCTGGCCAGCAACGAGGAAGTCGAGATCGTGGCTTTGCGGCATGCTTCGGCCACCGAGGTGGTGCGGGTACTCACCGCCCTGGAACAGGGCAAGGCCCGCAACGATCCGGCTGCCGCCGTCGGCACGCCGCCGCGCATGGTGGCGGACGAGCGCACCAATAGCATTCTTTTGAGCGGGGATAAGTTGTCACGATTGCGGCTGCGGACCCTGATTGCCCACCTGGATACCCCGGTGGATAGCGGCGGCAATACCCAGGTTGTCTACCTGCGTTATGCCAAGGCCAAGGATCTGGTGACGGTCTTGCAAGGGGTCAGCAAGAACCTGAGCAGCGAGGCCGCGCGCAACGCGCCAGTGGCGAGTGGGCAAACCGCTCCGCCGGGCGGTAGCAGTAGCGGAAGCAGCGCCAGCTTGGTGGATATTCAGGCCGACGAGGCGACCAATGCGTTGGTTATCACTGCACCTCCAGAGGTCATTCGCTCAATCCGTTCGGTAATCGCCCAACTGGACGTGCGCCGCGCCCAGGTGCTGGTGGAGGCGGTTATTGCCGAGATCTCCGCCGAAAAAGCCGCCGAACTGGGTGTGCAGTGGGTGATCGACGCCAGCCCGAACGGGCTGGTCGGTTTCACCAACTTCGACGCTGGCAATGCTAGTCTGGCCAATATCATCGGTTTGGCAGTCGCGGCTGATCAAGACATCACTTCAGTTTCGACGTCGCTAATCCCACAGGGTGCTCATATTGCGGTGGGTGATTTCACCGGTAACAACCGTTTCGGTGCCCTGATCAGTGCCTTGGCCAAGGATGCCGATACCAATGTGTTGTCCACGCCGGTCGTGGTGACGCTGGATAACGAGGAGGCGGAAATTGTCGTCGGTCAGAACGTGCCCTTCGTGACCGGTACCTACACCACTTCGACCGGCGGTACCGACACGTCGGTGGGTAATCCCTTCCAGACCATCCAACGTCAGGACGTGGGTATTACCCTCAAGGTCAAGCCGCAGATCAACGAGGGCAACGCCGTCAAGCTGGAAATATCCCAGGAGGTTTCCAATGTGGTGCCCTCGGCCAACTCGGCGAGCCAGGGACCGACCACCAACAAGCGGGCCATCAAGACCAACGTGCTGGTCGAGGATGGACAGATCCTGGTTCTGGGCGGACTGATCGACGACCAGTTGACCGAGACCGCGCAGAAAGTGCCACTATTGGGTGATGTTCCGTTGCTGGGCAACCTGTTTCGTTACCGCAATACCTCCAAGCTCAAGCGCAACCTGATGGTGTTTCTGCATCCGGTGATCCTGCGGGACCCGGCACAGGGCAATTTGTATACCAGCAGCAAGTACAGCTATATCCGCCAGGAGCAACTGGCGGCCCGCGACAAAGGCGTTTATTTGCTGCCCGACGTGCAATCGCCGGTGCTGAAACCTCAGGAGGAAGTGAAGGCGCAAGGGTCGATTCTCAATACGGAAGAGAAAAAATCGCCACCGCCCGTTGCGCCACCGTCCCCGCCCGAAGAGTCGGCGGGTTTCGGGTTCAACAACCGATGAGCGAGTCAACCAGCGTCGAGTCCTTGCCGGTCGGTGGCGTGGACGAGGTTTTGGGTGAGCATCTCGCGCTACCATACGCGTTTGCCAAGCGCCATGGCGTGTTGGTGGTGGATGAGGAGGATGGCAAGGTGACCGTCGCCTGCCGGCAGGGTATCGGCACGCGCAGTCTGGTGGAGCTACGCCGTTTTCTGAATGCCCCCTTGCGGCCGGTGCTGGTGCCAGTCGAGCATTTCGAGCGGATGTTGCAGGACAGCTACGAAGGCGACAGTGACGGCGCGGCGCGCATGATGGAGGATCTCGGTGATGAAATGGACCTCAATCAGGTGGCGCAGAGCCTGCCCGAGCCGGAGGATTTGCTGGAAAGCGCCGACGACGCGCCGATCATTCGCTTGATCAACGCGCTGCTGACCGGGGCGATCAAGGAGAGCGCTTCGGATATCCACATCGAAGCGTTCGAAAACCGGCTGCTGGTGCGGTTCCGGGTGGACGGCGTGTTGCGCGAGGCTCTGCAGCCGCCAAGGGCGCTAGGGCCGCTGCTGGTCTCTCGTGTCAAGGTCATGGCTCATCTTGATATCGCCGAAAAGCGTCTGCCGCAGGACGGGCGAATTTCGCTCAAGGTGGCCGGGCGACCGGTGGACGTGCGGGTCTCGACCCTGCCGACTGGTCATGGCGAACGGGTGGTGCTGCGCCTGTTGGATAAACGCGAGGGCCGATTGGATTTGCGCCATCTGGGCATGCAGGCGCACGACGAATTGCGCCTGCTGAAGGTGATCCATCGCCCACACGGCATCTTGCTGGTCACCGGCCCGACCGGCTCTGGCAAGACCACCACCCTCTACGCCGGCTTGACCCAGCTCAACGACCGCAAGCGTAATATCATGACCGTCGAGGACCCCATTGAGTATTACCTGGACGGAGTCAGCCAAACTCAGGTCAATGCCAAGGTCGAGATGACCTTTGCCCGTGGGTTGCGCGCCATCCTGCGCCAGGACCCCGACGTGGTCATGGTCGGCGAAATCCGCGATCTGGAAACGGCCGAAATCGCGGTGCAGGCGTCGCTGACCGGTCATCTGGTGTTGTCCACCTTGCACACCAACAGCGCGGTCGGCGCCATTACCCGACTGCGCGATATGGGCGTGGAACCGTTTCTGTTGTCCTCATCGTTGGTTGGCGTGCTGGCTCAGCGCCTGGTGCGCAAGCTGTGTCCACATTGCAAACAACCGCATGTCGCCACCCCAGCCGATTGCGACGTGTTGTGCGTCGATCCCGCCGTGTTGCCGACGCTCTACGTTCCGGCCGGTTGCGGCCAGTGCAACCAGACCGGATTCCGGGGTCGCACCGGGATTTTCGAGTTGGTGGTGCTGGACGAGGCGATGCAAACCCTGATTCACGAGGGCAAGGGCGAGCAGGAAATGGAGCGCCATGCCCGATTGTCCAGCCCCAGTATTCGCGACGATGGTCGCCGGCGAGTGCTGGCGGGCGATACCGCATTGTCGGAGTTGATTCGGGTGACCAAGGAGGACTAGGTGCCTGCTTTTCAGTACAGCGCACTCGACCTCAAAGGGCGTCAGCGCAAGGGTTTGATCGAAGCCGATACCCCCCGCTTGGCCCGGCAGGCGCTGCGCGAGCGGGGTCTGAACCCATTGGGAGTCGAGGAGGTGGCCAGTCGCGAGCGTCGGCGCGGCAGTCACTGGTGGAGCGGGCGGGTTCGGATCAGTGCCACCGATCTGGCCTTGATCACCCGGCAACTGGCGACTCTGGTCGGCTCCGGTCTGCCGCTGGAAGAAGCGCTGGGCGCAGTAGCTCAGCAGGCCGAGCGGGCGCGCTTGAGCGGTTTGCTGCTGGCGGTGCGCACTCGGGTGCTGGAGGGCCACACGCTGGCGACCGCGCTCGGCGATTTTCCGCAGGTATTTCCGGAGCTATATCGGGCCACCGTCGCCGCCGGCGAGCAGTCCGGTCATCTCGATGTGGTGTTCGAGCGGCTGGCCGATTACACCGAGGCCCGCCAGCAGATGCGCCAGAAGGTCGGGCTAGCGTTGTTCTATCCTTTGCTGCTGACCGGCGTCGCCATCCTGATCGTCGCTGGCCTGCTGACCTATGTGGTGCCACAGGTCGTGCAGGTGTTCGGCAGCCTCAATCAGCAGTTGCCGGCGCTGACTCGCGGTCTGATTGCCCTCAGCGATTTCCTGCGCCAGTACGGTTGGTTGGTGTTGCTCGCGCTGGCGGCCGGCGCGGCCGGCTGGGCCTACGCGCTGCGTCGGGTCGGTTTTCGGCGACGGGTGCATCGCGTGCTGCTGCGTTTGCCGTTGCTGGCGCGCTTGATCCGGGGCACCAATACCGCCCGCTTTGCCCGCACTTTCAGCATCCTGATGGCAAGCGGCGTACCGGTGCTGGAGGCCTTGCGGATTTCCTCGCAGGTGCTCGGCAACCTGCCGATGCGGGAAGCGGTGGAACAGGCGGCGGTGCGGGTCAAGGAAGGTGCCAGCCTGCACAAGGCGGTCAGCGCCAGTGGCTATTTCCCACCAATGACCGTGCAGCTCATTGCCAGCGGCGAGGCCAGCGGTCGCTTGGAGAATATGCTAGAGCGGGCGGCAGTGCAGCAGGAGCGGGAGACCGAGACCTTGATCGCCGCGTTGCTAGGGATTTTCGAACCCATGCTGATTCTGGTTATGGGCGGCGTGGTGCTGGTGATCGTGCTGGCGATTCTGCTGCCGATCTTCGATCTCAATCAATTGGTGCACTGAGCAGCCGCCCACAGCCCGTCGTAATCCAGGGTATGGGCGCGAGCGAAGCCGCCGACAAAGCGAACCCGGACCGGGATCAGGCGCAGCAGTAGAAAATCGCCGAACTCGAAGCGTGGCACCGAGGCAGGCAACCGTTCCTGATAGCGCAGCGCCGCCGACTGGTAGTCCGGGCGGTCACGGGGAATGGTCGCGATCTCGCCTTGTATCGTTACCCGAGCCAGCGTCTGCGGATCTTCGTCGTCCCGTTCCAGTTCGCTGATCGTTAGCCCGGCGCGTGGGTGGGCCAGCAGATTGCGAGTGTGGGCGGACAGCGTGCTGAGGTGCAGCAGGAAACCGCTGCAATCCGGTTCCGGGACATAGGCGACCCAGGACGCATCCGGCCCATCTAGACCCTGAGTAGCGAGAGCCGCCCAGCGCCGGTTGCGGATCAGGGTTAGCATTAGGCGTTGTTCTTGGAGGTTCATCGCTCGCCACGCCCGCTCATGGTGCCGCCCAATCCACCGCGCGGTACTTCGTCGGACTTCCCTGGCGCGTCTCCCATGCCGGGGATAGCTCCCGCAGCCGGGTGACCGCCGCCGTTACCGCATTGATGGTGTAGTCGATTTCCTCGACGGTGGTGAAGCGGCCCAGACTGAAGCGGACCGCGCCACGCATCCGCATGACATCGCAACCCATCGCCCGTAATACGTGCGAGGGTTCGTGGCTGGTGGAGGTACAGGCGGAGCCGGTGGCAAGGGCGATCTCCGGCAGTGCGTCCAGCAGCGCCTCGGCGGCGATGCCGGCAAAGCTGACGTTGAGGATACCAGACATGTTTTGCTCAGGGTGACCGTTCAGGTCCACCTTGCCCAATGACGCCAAACTTTGCCATAAGCGGTCGCGCAGCCGCCGGATGCGGACCTGTTCGGCTTTCATCTCGATGCGGGCGAGCCGGCAGGCTTCCCCCATGGCGACAATCTGGTGGACGGGTAGCGTGCCGGCCCGTAATCCACGTTCCTGGCCACCACCGTACAGCAACGGCTCCAGCCGCACTCGAACCGGATGCTGGCGCACGACCAATGCCCCGATGCCCTTGGGACCATACAGCTTGTGCGCGCTGAGACTTAATAGATCCACGGGTAGGGTTTGCAGATCGAGCGGCAGTTTGCCGGCACTTTGGGATGCGTCCACATGCAGCAGTGCGCCGTGGCTTTGAACCAGCGCGCCGAGAGTAGGCAGATCTTGCGCCACGCCGGTTTCGTTGTTGACATGCATCAGCGAGACCAGCACGGTGTTTGGCCGTAGCGCCACCGCGACCCGCTCCAGTGGAATCAATCCGTCTGGGTTTGGGTCGAGGTAAGTGATGGCGCAACCCTCGCGTTCCAGCCGCCGGCAAACATCGAGCACGGCTTTGTGTTCGATCTGACTGGTGATCAGATGCTGGCCTTTGCGGGCATGAGCACGCATGGCGCCAAACAAAGCGAGGTTATTAGCCTCGGTCGCGCCGGAAGTCCAGACAATTGCGCCAGGATCGACATTGAGCAAGGCAGCAACATGCGTCCGGGCGGTTTCGACCGCCCGGGCCGCCGTTCGACCGAAAGGGTGGGTGTTGGAAGAAGGGTTGCCGAAGATACCGTCCTGGCCGAGATGCTGACTCAGGGTGAGGACAACCCGAGGATCCGCTGGGGTGGTTGCTGCGTAATCCAGATATATCGGCAGTCGCATTACGGCATGGGGAAGCCGATCAGGCTACGGCCGAAGCCGGCACTCGTTCGCTGGAGCGATCGCGTCGGCGCGAGCCATTTTGGCGGCGCACCACTTCGCAGACTGCCGGACGTTCGACGAACTGCGCCAGGGTGATGCCTTCCAGAAAGGCGAAAATCTGCCGGCTGAGGTCGGTCCACAATTCGTGCGTCAGGCAGCGCCGGCCTTCCTGACAGTTCTCATGCCCGAAGCAGCGGGTGGTGTCCAGCCGTTCGTCGACCGCGCTGATGATGTCGGC
>WBZT01002225.1_pt2 | contig 13103 bp, 11 predicted proteins | sample 5204241 | NCBI WGS metagenome assembly WBZT01 (sample SAMN12344358, study PRJNA552823) | activated sludge metagenome | biome: Activated sludge suspended growth; feature: Nitrification reactor; material: Wastewater; isolation source: activated sludge from nitrification reactor of wastewater... | reverse complement strand
ACCCGCGAAGGCATCTCGAAGGATCGCGCGCACGTTCACTTCGAGTTGAACCTGATCTTCAACGACCATTTCGAGAACTGGTACAAAAAGACGTTCCCCAAGCAGCGCAACGATCACGGTCTTTGGAACGGCCAGAATCTCGTCGGCCTCGATCCGCGCCAGATTCTCCTCGATGAACGCGCGCAGGGCGCGAAGTTCAGCCTGCTGCAACAGCTCCGCAGCCAGACCGAACTCTGCCGCGTCTCTGTCCGCGCCACCAGTTTCCCGTGGCTGAAACGCTACCCGCAACTCGTCAAACCCAACCTGCGTGCCGAGAAGGAAGGCCTCGCGGGTTACGAAATTGCGCTAAACTTCAACGCCCTGCCCTTCGAGTTGATCCCGCGCGCCGCATCCGAGTTGAAGGGCAAAACCAAATTTCAGCTTCTCTCCGTCAACGACGCCGAACAGAGAAAAAATCCTGGTCGGCGGTTGGTGACGCAGAAGAGCGGACGCTGGGAACTGACGAGCCACGGCTTGAACGTGCTCGAACTACTGACCTATTGAATTGATCCGATGAAAGCCGTCCGCCTCGTCCAAACCGGAAACCCGCTGGAACTGCATGACATTCGTTTGCCGCACCCCGCCCCGGGAGAAGTTTTGGTGCGGGTGCGCGCCGCGGGCATTTGCCATTCGGACGCCCACTATCGCGCCGGCAAATCGCGTGTGCATCCCCTACCCCTCACGCTCGGGCATGAAGTCGCCGGCGTCATCGAAGCGCTCGGCGATGGCGTCCTGCACTTCCGCCCCGGCGACCGCGTTTGCCTCCATTACCTGGCGACTTGTGGTCATTGCGAATGGTGCGCCCGCGACAATGAACAGTTCTGCGCCACCGGCCAGATGATCGGCAAATACCGCGACGGCGGTTACGCAGAATTTATCGCGGTTCCGGCGCGGTGTGTCTTTCGCTTGCCGGATGAAATCCCGTTTGCGCACGCCGCCATCATGATGTGCTCCTCCGCCACTTCGTTTCACGCGTTGAGCAAAGCCCGGCTCAAGGCCGGCGAAACCGTGGCGGTGTTCGGTGTGGGCGGCCTTGGCGTTTCCGCGATTCAACTGGCAAGGGCGCTGGGCGCTGGCCCGGTGTTCGCCGTGGACATTCAACCTGGCAAACTGGACCTGGCGCGCAGACTCGGCGCGATCCCCATCAACGCCCGCGAAACCGAGCCGGTGGCGGCCCTGCGCGAACACACCCACGGCCGCGGCGTGAACGTGGCGCTCGAACTCATCGGTTTGCCGCTCACGATGCAACAAGCCGTGCGCTCGCTGGCCATTCAGGGTCGCGCCGCGCTCGCGGGCATCACGGAGAAAACATTCGACGTTTCGCCTTACCACGAACTCATCAATCACGAAGCGGAAATCATCGGCGTCTCCGACCATCTCGCCAGCGAGATTTCCCCGCTGCTGGATTTTGCCCGCACCGGCAAATTGAACTTTGCAAACGTCGTCACCCGCACCGTGCCACTCGACGCCGCAGCCATCAACGACACGCTGGATCGGCTGGAAAAATTCGGCGAAGACGTTCGCGTGGTCGTCGAACCGTGACGGGGAACGTGGGCGACAGACGGAATCTCCCCGGCGCTGCCGCTACCACTTCTCCACTTCACTCCCGTTCCACGCCGTTGTTCCAATAGCGGCGCATTTCCTCGACCGTTGGAATCGCCAGCGGGCGCACGATTCGGAAACCCACAAAGTCGCAACTCCGCAGCCAGAACACACTCTTGGGCATTTGCGGATCGGCGGCCTTCCAATCTGGCGTGGACTGACCGCGCGCCGCGCAACGCAAGGCCGCCGCCGGATCCCGCCACGATCCGCCCCGCACCACAAGGGGATGCGGCTGCTCCGCCCTGTTCCACGGCGCGACCGCCACTCCCCGCTCGGCACCACGCCGGTAGAAACTCGCTTCGTGCTGGTCCAGCACCCATTCACTCACGTTGCCCAGCAGGTCATGCAGTCCCCACGCATTCGGCGGTTTGCGACCGACCTTTTGGTACTTGAAATCACTGTTGTCCGCGAACCACGCGAAATCGGCCAACCTGGTTTCCTCGTCGCCGAAGCTCCAGGCATTCGTCGCGCCTGCGCGCGCGGCATACTCCCATTCCGCCTCAGTGGGCAGGCGATAGAAATGGCCGGTCTTGGCACTAAGCCACTGGCAATACTTGTTCGCCGCATGTTGTGTCATCGCAATCGCAGGAAAGCCGCGCTTGCCCATGCCGAAATCCATGTCCACGTACGGCAGCGTTGGATGCGTGACCGCGTCAGCCAGCCCGGGATTCGACGCGGCAAACTTCGGCGGCGGTGAGTTCTGCCGCTGTTCAATGTCGTCATAGACATAGGCGTTGAACTCGTCCCAAGTGACTTCACATTTACCCATCCAAAACGCCGCCAGCTTCACGCGATGCGCGGGGAATTCGTCCGCCGCCGCCCGCCGATCACCCGCGAAACTGCCCATGAGGAATTCCCCGGCTGGAATTGGCATCATGGCATAGCTGGCCTTGCCGCCGGGAATCTGATTCGTGTACGCCGTCATAACCGCGGGCTTGGCGGCCTCGGCCCGCCGCCGGACTTGTTCGGCTACCACAGTGAAATTGGACTCGCCAGGATCGGCCAACGATGGCGACTCTCCGGCCCGGCCATTTGCGAACCACACGGACAGTCCTATGAGCACGAAGCATCGCAATCCGTTCATCAAGATTGAAGACTTGAAGCGCGACGCCGCCGCGTCAAGCCTTGGCACGCGGCAGTTCGAGTTCGCTTGGTTGCTGGCAACATCCGATTTCATCGCTGCCCCGACCCGGCATCTACCGGTGGGGCGAGAATGTTACCTGTAGGACTTGCAGGGTTTGCGCCGACGGCGAGAGAAGAAAGCGTCACGCCATTCATCGTGCTCAATACCCAACCATGTTTGCCCAACCGCACCGTAACCGCGCCTGTGGAGCGAGTGTACAGCACCGGGAAATTCCGGCGCGCGAGCCGGTCGCGCAATTGCGGACTCGCCCGACGCGGCGCGGGATATTCTGAATCCGCAATGATCAGGACTTCAGGTTGCAACCGATCCAACAAACTCTCATTCACCGGTTCGGCTCTCTCGGGTAGGCCTGCGACTACAATGTCCGCGCGCAAGGCCGGCTCGCGATTGAACAGCGCCTCCTGCCCAAGCCGACCCAAATCCGACAGCAACAGCACGCGCGTACCGTGAAAATCGCCGAGCAACACCAGCGCGCTATCGTCGCCCTGGGCGAATTTGTCCGCCGCCTCGGGATGCAGCATCCGCCAGCAACCCGCCGTGTCACCGCGATGAATGACACGGTGGCGATCCGGGTGGCCTGCCAACCCGCCCAGCAGCCGCCGGTACGTTTGCGAGCGAAACCGAACGCTACTGGTAAAAATTTCATCCACGCCAAACTCCTGCTCCAGCACTTCCGTCCCGCCGATATGCTTGAGGTCGCCGTGCGTAAGCAGCAACCGGGGCAGGTGATTCACTCCTTGCGCGCGCAAGAAGGGTTTGGTTACGAACGCGACGGAATTCGTGTTGCCGCAGTCCATCAGCCAGTCATTGGCCCGCCCCGTCGCATCGAGCTGCACGGCATGAGCACCGTTCAATGGCAGAACACTCAGTTTCACGTCCTCACGCGAAATCAGCCATCGCGCGGCATAAAACATGAGCAGCAACGCGATGCCGGCGAGCGACCAGGGCCGCCCCGCCTTCCGCCACAACCAGCCGCCGAGGGTGCCAATCAGCAGCGCGTAGTAGGCGATGAATTCCAGCCAGCCCGGCGACGGCACATAGACGAACGCGCCCGGAATTCTCGTCACCCATTCGCTGAACCAACTCATGAACCACATCGCCGCCCAGCCGGCGTGGTTGAACAACTCGCCCACCCACGGCAGCCAGTCGCCGCACAGGAGGCTGCCGAGATTGCACGCCAGCGCGGCGCTGCTTGCGGGCACGATGAGGAGATTCGCCAGCAGTGTCACCGGGCTGAACAGGTGAAAGTAACAGGCCGTGAGGGGCAGTGAGCCGAGCCAGGCCGCCACGGACGTGGCCAGTGCCACGGAAATCAAGCGCAACGGCTGATCGAGCCACCGTTGCCAACGTGGGATTAGCGATGGCGGCAGCAGCGGATCGTGTTGCAGCAGCCGGCTTCGCAGTTTTTCGAGCGGCGGCAAAAACAGCGCGATGCTCAACACGACGAAGAAGGAAAGTTGGAAGCTGGCCTGGAAAAGCTGCTGCGGATCCCAGATCAAGATCGCGAAAGCCGCGGCGGCCAGGGAATTGATCAAGTCGGTGGGCCGCCCGAGCGACCAGCCGCCGATGATGATGGTCATCATCACCGTCGAGCGGATGGCGGACGGTTGCCAGCCAGTCGCCTGCGTGTAGAACCAGATGAGCGGAATCACCACCAAGCCGCACCATCCGCGCGGGATCTGCGCCACGCGCAACAAGCTCACGAAGATTCCCGCGATGAGCGCGATATGCAGCCCGGACACTCTCGGGCTGACGTTACTCTTGTTGTCCTAAAACTCCCAAAAACCCTAAGAAAATGGGTCAAACCTTTAATCCTGTCAGGTTGACGCGGCCAAACAACCACGGAGGAAAAAACCGAATGGCCGGGCAAAGTAGCCGATGTGAACAAGTGAACAATTTGTAATTGTCCATCCGAGACGGTTCGGAGATTGTCAGCACATGGAATACATCGGTTATGTTGTCCCGTTTATAGTCGGAGGATTTTTCCTTTGGCTCGCGTTCCTAAATTTCGGTAAGGAGAAATATCCAACGTCAACGCTCTTTGGCGTGGTTGCCGCCCTATTGATTTTCTGTTCATTCCCGTGGTTTCAAGCATTAGCTAAAACTTGGTTGATTTCCAACGTCAGTTCCAAACTCAAGTCATTGGGCGACCAGATTGAAATTGTGCAAAAGACAACTGCCGATATGCACGACCAACTTTCCGAACATCAGAAGCAGATTGATAATCACCAACAGGACATTGGTAAATCTCAATCAGACCTAGCACGCCAAGTTGCCAACATCCACGATTTGCAAATCTCGTTAGCAAGGGCACAGACTAATCTGATGGTGCAGAGCGAAAAACTGACCAATATCGAATTTCGTGTTAATGATTTATTTCAAAAGATGGTAACGGAAAATATTGCTTCGACCGATACTAACAAAGTCTGCTTGTTAAACGACTGGGGTAACGTGATTCAACTGGGTTTCAAGCTAAACTATGTTCCGGTTGCAAATAGCATTTCTGCTATGTTAATAAACCACACTTCGCCTTTATCGCCACAAGTGCCATTGATACCTCCATTTGACACGGTCTTAAACGTCGTTGTTGTGACGCTAAGCAACCAAGATTTTTCAAATGCCCGGTTTCACTTTCAATACGTGAAAGATACTCAGGCAACCAACTTGATAACTACACTAAGCCGGCAAGGCACAAACGTATTTCTAAACGGGAACAGAGCGACTATTACAGACCACTCGTTAGAAGTTATCCTGCCTTTCAAATAAGCGGAGCCGCTCCCCAAGCGTTATACATGAGGATTTCAAATAAGGTGTATGTGCGTATTCGGGGTGTATCCTTGTTTGTTATGTTGTTGTGTTTTCTCTTTTCTTATGCGTCGGCGACTATCATACTTACAGTTCACACCGTTAAGGAATCGGTGGTCATTGGGAATGACAGTTTAGTAACCGATATTACTGAAAGCACAAACGAATATTTCGCAGTCCAAAAAACATTCAGAGTCTCCCCTTTCTGCCTATTGTCCACTGGCGGAAATTACGGCAACCAGAGTTTTCTGGATTCTGCTGGGCCGTCTAACTCTATTCCTTACTTAAATCTCCTGTCCAATCTTTGCAGTAGTTCGCTCTACGCTCCGTATGATATTCATTTCAAAATCTCCAATATCGCGTCAAATGTTTCTGACTGGTATTCTAAGCAATTAAGAGCCAGAAAATTCGTTGGGAGAAAGATTCTTGACGTGCCAACGCTCTTGTCCTTTGCAGGATATGACGACTCGCGGCACGCATTTTTTAACATGACATATTGTTATCACCCTACGAATGCTATGCCTACTGCACAGAGCCAGTTTGCTGACGACTCCTTGCCAAACGCGACTCCATCTATTGTGCATTTTGGTAATGAAATGTCATTCATGTATCTCTTGTTAATTGAACCGTCCAGATTGGTAAACGCTGATAAGGCACACTCTCAAGCACGACGTATCTATCATGGCGAACATCTTAACGATGCCGAGATGGAACAGTTCATTGTGGAATGTTTTAGAATCTACGATGCTTATGATGCTAATGCTCACATCGGAGAGCCTTATGTCATTCACAAAATTACCACCAACGGCATTACGCGAATTCGTTGACAGGGGAGCATATTATCGTGTTATTTGTCACGCCCGGCATTTAATGAATATCCTGACCTTTGAGTTTTTTACGGTTAAGTTGCAATTCCTGCCATTTGACGTAAAAACTTAACAACACCAAAGACGCTCCAATGACAGCACCGACTGCACCCGCTATCGCGGAGATATAACCGCACCACACCAAAATGGCTGCACCCGCACTCCCCGCACTGCCTAAATACCCTAAAATGGGTTTGTCTGTTACTATTGTCATTAAAGCATTCATCGGTTTCCCTTCATTATTGAAATGGTTTCGCATAACTTCATAACCTCTTAAATCAATCCTTGGAGTTTCGCCTGTCGGTCCACTTCGGAAAACAGAGCGTCCAATACGGCAGCCAGTTCTGTTTGTTCGGTTGCTTTGGCTAGCAAGTCATCAACCGAAAACATTACGTTGCGGTCGGTGAACATTTCTCCCGTGCTGGAGTTGAAAGGCACAAGTTCAATCGTTGCGTTTACAGGCTCGTTCAATGACGGAGCATATACGTTCAGCCGTTTAAGCCAGTATTTGTCTGCGGTCTTGGCCGGTATAGTTATTTCGGTTGTTGGAGTGATTGCTGCCATAAATTTGTTCTTTCTGTTACTTGTTAAAACGGACCCAACGGCCAAGTTCCTCGGGTATCAATTACCACGTTGTCATAATAAGTATATGACCCCGTTGGTCCAATGCCATGAGTGTCAATTCTTCCGATTGAAATGTTTCCGAGTTGAGTATTTCCAATTGCTAAAGATTGAGTTAATCCAATCTGAGCACCCGTGCTTATGTTAAACAACCCAACCGAACCTGAACCACCTTTTACATATTTAACGTTGACCCAATACGGTTGACCTAACGTAATCGTAATACCGTTATCTTGAGAGGCGTCTGTGCTTGTGCCGCCATTCTCTGTGTGACAAATAACATTTTGATTTCCGGCCAACTGACACACAACAAAATGAGAACTTCCGTCAAATTCACCTATCAACGAGATTAAGTCTAAAGCGAGATATTGACCCGGCCCAGTATTGTTTGAATTGAATACCATCATACAACCTAACGTTGCGGTATCCACGGGTGACGTGAGAGCAAGATTAACATAACTTTGGGTAATCTCGTTACTTGATTTAATTGTTCGGCTTCCCGTCAAATCTTCATAAATGACTCCGTTGATTTTTACAGGACAAGACAACCGTTGATAACTTTCGGTGCTAACCGTAATGACATTGAGACTGCTGGTTGTCCACGTTCCAAGACTGTTAATGGTCGTGTTACTTAGCAATGCATTTGTTACCAATGTTCCGTGACTACCACTTTCAAAGTCTGTGAACATCGAAGCAGAAACAGGAACCAACGTTGTGAACGAAAGAATATCTCCCGTCGTTGTGCCAACTGAATTTTTTGGGTTGACCTTCCAATAATAAGACTGAGAGTAAGCCAATGTTCCCGAAGTGTAATTGGTAGCCGCATAACTTGAATTGGCTAATGGTGGATTGCTGCTTGTACCGATATACACGTCAAATGATTCGGCTGGACTACCAACTCCCGGATTCCAAGACATTGTTAAATAAACACTCTGACGAATGGAAGCATCGCTTGGATTAAAGTTTATGACTTTAGCAGGCGAGTCTAACAGATTGGATGTCATCTGTTCCAAGTTGGCTAGAGTTAGGTTGCCTGAAATCGTTAACATAGACGTTTAGAAATACGTTGTAACTACCACGATGCCTTGACCGCCTGTGCCTCCGTAGCCTGAGCTGCCGCTGTTGTTAGTTGCGGAACCACCGCCACCGCCACCAGCACCATAAAGACCACCAGCCCCGCCGTTACCGGCACTGCCCGATGGATGACTGCCGCCGCCTGAACCACCTTGACCACCGACGGCGAAGTAAGTTGGCACTGATAAACCAGCCCCGCCCGAGTTACCCATTGTTCCAGCGTTAAGAGCCGAACCGGAAAGATTGTTGTTACTGTTTGTCGTGGCGATTAAGCCGGCTGAACCTCCCGAACTGCCGGTGTTATTTGTGCCGATACCACCACCCGCAGCCCCGCCGATTGGAGTTAAGCCCGTTTGATTTGATGAACCGTTACCAGCCGCACCCGCAGTTGAAGCCGCACCGGCAGACGTGGCTTGAAACTGGCCCGCACCCGCACTGCCAGCCGTGCCGCCACCAGCGTTACCACCACCTAAAGCACCCGTTCCGGCATTCGCTCGCAAGTAATAACCGAAACTTGAAGATTGACCGTTACCGCCATTTCCTCCGTTACTATCATTGCTCGAAGCCAAAGAACCTGTAGTGCCGCCCCAACCGACACACACGCTAACGGTAGGTGGTAGTATGGAAGCAGGGAAGGAATAGAAGATGTATGACCCAGCACCACCACCGCCACCACCAACCCGAGCCGTATTAACATCACCTTTGCGACCGCCACCGCCACCACCGCCACCGGCTACCATTTCCACTTGGACCGACTTAGCCCCCGTAGGCTTATACCAAAGACTTGAACCCGTCGTTGTGAACAGTTGAACATCGGTAATGACTTGACCATAAGTTAAGCCAACCCCCGCACCATTGCTGATTAAGACATGAGTTCCGGCTACGCCAGCAGACCCCGAAGTATCCAGAATGTCAGCACTGAATTTGACTACCTTGCTTGCGGTAACACGACTTGAAAAGGTTACAGAGGCGGTTGTTGCGGAATCGTTGAACGTTAATCCGGCGGGCAAACTAATCGTGGCCGCGGCGGTTCCGGTTGTTGTGATGGTTGACGCGGCCAAGGTTGGAACGGTCAACGTGGCACTTCCCGAATTGAACGTAAAACTGTTGTTACCGTAAACGTTTGGACCTGTTCCAATATACGCAGTGGTCAATACTGGTTGCTCGCCCTCGGCAATCACGTCATCAACTACCTTAACCGATACGGCATTATTCGCCCAACTTGAGGTTACTTGATACGTTGAACCAGTGTCGAGAGTCGTTCCGCCACCAGCACCACCCGGCGACCATGAAGCAGACGTTGCCCATGATGCTGTGCCAAGCAAAGACGCGGTTACGTAATTACATTGTAAGTTACCTCTGCCGTTTCCGAGTGACCCTGAATCAATACTGAGTGAACCAGACGATTTACGAGACAACATTACATCGCCCGTATTACTGGTGTTGGTTGTCTGAGCACGCCAAGCAATGTTATGACCCGAACCAAGTCCAATACCACCACCCGAACCTTGAGCCCAATAAGCCCAACCTGAACCCAAGTCTATTTCGGAGATATGACACACATTGTTTGCGGTAAGATTGCCTCGGATAGTTCCGGCCGTTCCCGCGTCAATGGTAAAGGTGCTCGGCAATTGTCCAACACCAATCTTGCTCGTGAAGTAGTGAGTTGAAGATGTATTTGTTGAGTAACTGGCGGTCTTGGCATTGGTCGCGTAACTCGCCGTGCCCGCGAGGTAGGGAACGGTTGCGGTAAACGTAACCGGGTTGTAGGTAAAGGCTGTGTCACCTAAGACTGTGCTTTCTCCTACAGAATCAGTTATCATCACAATTCCTGCGAAGTCTTGGCCAGCGGCATCCCCGACGTTCAACAGTTTTGAGACACGGGCCTTTGACGCTGAAACAGCCGCACTAGCCGTAATCTGGTAAGTTGAGCCGGTGTTGAGTGTCGTTCCGCCTGAGCCGCCATTGAGAGCATACGAAGCCGTTGTTGCTTTTTGTGCCCAAGAAGCCGTGCCGTAAAGCTCCGTATTTACAGTGGCGGTATCGGCGGTGATGCTGCCAAATACAACCGTATCCTCGTGGACGGTAAAAGCGTTAGAGTCGGCCCCCGGACTGTAACACTCAAACCCGTCAGCGATTGGCCGGAGCACCGAATAAACCACATTGCTTGAGGTAAAATGGATGGTTGGATTAACTGCGGTATCTCCTACTTTTCGTAACAAACTGGATGTGTCAACCGTACCAGAGTCACCCGAACCACCGTTGATGGCATAGGAAGCACTCAATGCGTAACCGGCATAAGAAGCCGATGCGATAGAACCACCTTGTAACACATAGCGAACATCCGCAGAGGTAGCCGGATAACCAAACGTAGATTGATTGATTGGCGTGATGACTCGGGCAACTTTGTAATCCGAAACAATAATTGCTGATGCGGTGCAACTGCCACTTGGCAAAATTTGAAAGGGTGTGGATTTAACGTCGCCCTTGAAAATCACGTCATACGGTTGCGGCACTAAGGTAACAGTAATTGATCCGTTGCCATCAGTCGTCTTGGTAATCGTGTCCTCTAAGACAAACGAATGTTGAAAGCCAACGTTCTCGTTTACAGGTTTAATGTGGACCGTATTAACATCAAGGGCGGCGTGGTTATGGTCTATGAAGTTGAAAAGCACCGTGGCCATTGACCCGGTGTAGTAAGAGCCACTGAAAATTTTAGCGGAGGCAGTAACGTTGGAGTCTGAACCGGAGAAGTGAACAAACCAATTGTTGTGCGAAGTGCGGTTACACTCAATCTTGTAATCGTTGTCAATCAAGTTCAGGGTTTGCGGTGAACCTGTAAATGGTAATGGGTCACTTGTCGCAACGTAACTACCACTTGAAAGCGGATACGTAATCGGATTGGCAGAGAATGATTTACTGACAACTTGACCCTCTGCCGTGATGAAATGGAAAAGACGATTCATAATAATGTTACCTCTAACGTGATGCTACCTCTAGCACTCAATATAAATAGTCACGACTTCGGCAAAAGATTAAGTAATTGTTCAACCGTGCGGAACTCTTGCGGACCACGTTGGAATGAATGAATGTATTTGGTCGGGTGGTAAACGAGACAGTTAACCAAGTCAGCAAATGGGATAACCTCCGTCAGCGTATGGTAAATGGCGGTTCTGGCCCACTCTTGGATGTGATACCCTCTGGCCGTCTCTGGATTGACCGCCAGACCCTTACTGAGTGCCAAGCGGTATCTTTCACGGTCTGCGATGAAACACGCCGACGAACGATAATAGGGCACATAATAACGTTGTCCGTTCAGTTCCAACAATTCTTTGAAAGGTGGCATCACGGTCAACTGTGGCAAAAGGTATTGTTCCGTAATGCCGTTTACTTCTTTGGTTTCACATGACAAGACGCCGGGGATGTATTCGAGGGGCAAGCGGTCGGCGTGCTCGATGTAGTTCTCAAACGTGGACAACGGGACGGTAATATCGGGGTCGGATTCAATGACGTAATCAAACTCTTGGTAACGTGCCCGAATGTAACTCTTGTTGCTCCAAGCGTGGTCTGGCCCTTGATAGATACTTGGGATGGTTACGATTTGACTACCTGTAAACGGGAGAGGGTAGTTAGCACAGGTGACAAACTGTAATTCATGGTCGTCATATTCATCTTGGTAATGGGCAACGGTGGACTGGAGCACACTTGCGGGTGTGTTATACGCTGTGAGGCTTATTAGTATCTTCATAAAATTTCTGCTCAATAGGCACTGAATATCTATTCACTACTGTTTCAATCGTTTCGGCTTTTTGAAAACTAATTAAAGGAGGATACCGTATGATACTTTCCTTCTTTCCTTATACGGGAGACGACAGGAGATAACAGTATATCTCAACTTCCATTACCAATACCAAAGAACAGAGTTAACAGTGTCACTGATTAAACTGTTTCCTTGTTTCATTGGAAGAATTTATGTCCTCTCCCGGACGCCTTTTCCTTGGTTGACCGCCTTCCATTTACCCATTGGGCATTCTTCGGTGGCACTCATGGTTTTAAGTTTTATGACACAAGCACAGAGACGACACTGGCTTAATGCCGTAATGCCAAACAACGGGTCTTTGACTGACTCCGAGCATTCCTTACATATCGCCCTCCGTTCTGTAATCATCGCGTCTGTTAACTGCTTCGGCTGAAAGATGACCTTGGACAAGCCGACAACACCCTTACCAACCTGTTTGACGGTCGGTAATACGATTGAACCTCCTGATTTGTTTCCACAGCATCCCATAAACTTTATGACACACTCCCTGTAACGCAACTCGTTCCATTGTTACCGTATTCGTTAGCAAATCTCCCGTTGGCTTCACAGCACGCCAATTGATTCGAGTAAATGGCCCAAGGACAAAGATTGCTTGGTGAGTTACAGACGTTGCCCAATGGTTGCGTTGTGGTATCACATTCGGCTTGAGTCAAACAACCGATGTAAACGAGTGGGGGCAATGGTGGTGCTCCGTCTGGTAAGTGACAGATGGCTTCGTTATACGGCTTGTGTGGGTAATACTTAATGTCATCAATACCCAAGTCAATATCACCCGGAACATCCTCGCTACAGATGCCCGAGTCTTCCCGCCAGTCATCATTACAACGGTAAATCGGGTCTTCGTGTAGTTCATCAAGCGTTGCATAATCTTCGGAACACGGGCACGGCGGTCTAATCCACAAAGGGTCAATCTGCCATTGCTCAATTGATTTCTCCCAAAGTGTTCCGTAACGAGTATCTAACAGCAGTTCACTTGTTGACGGGAACGAGTGTTGAGACATATTCGGAAACGTTTCGGTATTGGGTGAGATAACCAGCCAAGCCGGGGAACACGCTGAAAAGGAAGTGGTGTATTGATTACAGATGGAATTCGTGCCCGAGTTAATTGCCCGCTCCATGCTCCAAGAGGTTT
>WBZT01002384.1_pt1 | contig 13107 bp, 14 predicted proteins | sample 5204241 | NCBI WGS metagenome assembly WBZT01 (sample SAMN12344358, study PRJNA552823) | activated sludge metagenome | biome: Activated sludge suspended growth; feature: Nitrification reactor; material: Wastewater; isolation source: activated sludge from nitrification reactor of wastewater... | reverse complement strand
CTTGAACAGCACGTTCTCGATCACGTAGCTGCCGTAAGGCCGCGGCACGCGGAACGGCTGCCCCTTGAACAGCACGTCGTAGAAGCCCCAGGTGGGAGCGGTCAACGCCGACGGGTAACCCATCTCGCCCTTGAGCGAAATGAGCGCCATCATCACGCCACGCGCCGTCGCGTCGCCGGCTGCCCAGGACTTGCGCGAACCGGTATTCGGCGCGTGCCGATAGGTGCGCAGCGGCTGCCCATCGACGAAGGCTTGCGATACGGCGTTGATGATCTGCTCGCGGCCACCGCCCATCAACCCGGTGCAGACAGCCGCCGTGGCCACCTTGACCAGCACGACGTGGTCCAGGCCGACGCGGTTGAAACTGTTCTCGAGCGCCAGAATGCCCTGAATCTCGTACGCCTTGATCATCGCTTCGAGCACCTGACGCATCGCCAGCGGTGCCTGCCCGGCGGCCACACGGGTACGCGACAGCCAGTCGGCGGTGGCGAGAATGCCGCCGAGGTTGTCTGACGGATGACCCCATTCAGCCGCCAGCCAGGTGTCGTTGAAGTCGAGCCAGCGGATCAGCGTGCCGATGTTGAACGCCGCCTGCACCGGGTCGAGCTGGAAGTCGGTGCCCGGCACTCGGGCGCCGTGCGGGACGACGGTGCCGGCAACGGTCGGTCCGAGCAGTTTGCTGCACGCCGGGTAGGCGAGCGCTTCGAGGCCGCAGCCGAGCGCGTCGAGCAGAGCATAGCGCGCCGTCTCGAAAGCGGCCCGCGAGGCGACCTTGAAGTCGAGGACGTAATCGGCAATATCGACCAGGATCTGGTCGGGTTCGGGACGCTGGGCGGGAATACGTGTGCTCATCTGGCTTCTCTGGCTGCGCTGGCGGCGGGTGGCTGGCGACTCAGGCGCGTTGGGCGAGGGGGACAAAGTCCTGCGCCTCGGGCCCGACGTAGTTGGCCGAAGGACGAATGATCTTGCCGTCGATGCGTTGCTCGATGACATGGGCGGCCCAGCCGCTGGTCCGGGCGATGACGAACAGCGGGGTGAACATCGGCGTCGGCACGGCCAGCATGTGGTAGGCCACCGCCGAAAACCAGTCGACGTTGGGGAACATGCGCTTCTGCTCCCACATCACTTTCTCGATACCACTGGCGACTTCGAAGAGGACCCGGTTGTCGCCATCGATGCACAACTGCCGGGCAACGGCACGAATCACCTGGTGACGCGGGTCGGCAATAGTGTATAGCGGGTGGCCGAAGCCGATGATGATCTCCCGGTTCTCGAGCCGCCGGCGAATGTCCTGCTCGGCATGCTGCGCGTCGTTGTAACGGCTCTGAATCTCGAAAGCCACCTCGTTCGCACCGCCGTGACGGCGTCCACTGAGCGCCCCGATGGCGCCAGTGATTGCCGCATAGATGTCGGCGCCGGTGCCGGTGATCGTGCGCGCAGCAAAGGTCGAGGCGTTGAACTCGTGCTCGGCGTAGAGCACCAGCGACTTGTCGAGGCTGCGCGCATGCAGATCGGTCGCCGGCTTGCCGCGCAACAGGTGCAGGAAGTGCGCCGCGATCGAATCGTCATCGGTTTCCGTTTCGATACGGCGGCCGTTGTGCGACCAGTGATACCAGTAGAGCAACATCGACGCGAAACTGGCCATCAGCCGGTCGGCAATCTCGCGCGCCGCTCCGGGGTTGTGGTCCTGCGCCTCCGGCAGGATCGTGCCGAGCGCCGAGCAACCACTGCGCAGCACGTCCATCGGATGCGCGGACGCCGGCAGGTTCTCGAGCATCGGCCGTAGCCGCACCGGCAGGCCACGCAGCGTCTTGAGCTTCTTCTTGTACTGGTTGAGCTGGGTCAGCGTGGGCAAGCGCCCGTAGAGCAGCAGATAGGCGACTTCCTCGAAAGTGGCATGCTCGGCCAGCGCAATGACATCGTAGCCGCGGTAATCGAGGTCGTTGCCGGCGCGCCCAACCGAGCAGATCGCCGTGTCGCCGGCAAGCACCCCCGACAGCGCCACGGATTTCTTGGCCCTCGGCAGATCTTCTTCCAGCGTCTCGTCCATTTGTTCCCCCCCTTGTGTTGAAGCCCCTGCGCACCCCACTGCACTGGGTCGATGCACGAATCTTCACCAGTCTGGCCAGCCAGGTCAAGGGATTCCGCCGCCGTCAGGCGGCATCGTCATGAGCCGCCTGGGGCCCACAGTGGGTTGCCCACCGGCGCCTCAATCCCTGGCGTTGACCAGACCCTGTCCGTCTTCAGCATGCAGGTGCACCGGCGGCTGAAACGCCAGCGAGCACGCATGCTCATGACCAATCAGGTAGTTGGGCAGTGGCGCCACCTGCACGTCGGTCACCCCGGCACTAATCATTCCCAGACGCACTGCCGCCTCACGCGACAGGTCGATCACCCGCTTGCGATGCCCCATGCGGTCATTGATCTTGACCACCACACAACGGGCAGACAGCACCCGGCGCACGGCGACCAGCGTTCCGAGGGCAAAGCGATTGCTCGCTGCCGAAATGATGTGGTGATGATAGGTTTCGCCGGAAGCGGTCCGGCGCCCGGCAAAGCCTGCGCCGTAGAAGCTGGCCTTGCCGGAAACGATCGGCGGCGCCTCTGGCAAACGGGTACGCGCGCCGAGAGCCGGAGCGGGCTCACCCGCGGCGAGTCCCGACAGCAGCCAGGCCAGCACGGCAAGCACCAGTCTCACCGCGTAGCGCTCCGCGGGCTGACCCGAAGCAGTGTCCGTCCGGCGCGCAGCGCGGGCTGCCTGGCCGCCGCCGGCGACCTTCCCGAACGAGTAGTCGAGAGCGAACAGGCAGCAGGTCGAACGACCGTTCTGGCGGCAAGCACCGGCAGATCCTTACTTGCCAACGGCGCCAAACACCGTCTGCAGCAGCTTCGATCCACTGCCGAGCGGGTCCTTGCGAATCGACTTCTCTTGCTCGGCGATGACCAGGAAGAGGCCATCGAGCGCCTTCTGGGTGACATAGCTATCGAGGTTGGCGTCTTTCTCCTGCAGCAGGCCAAGTTTTGCCGCCTGACCGGCGTACTGATTGTATTGCTCGGCCAGGTGCACCTTGGCCGTCGCCTGCTTGACGATGGGCAGGAATTTCTCGCCGATCGCCGTCGAGGTGGTGCGCTTGAAATACCGGGTGGCGGCATCGTCACCACCGGTCAGAATCGCCTTGGCGTCAGCGAAGCTCATGCTCTGCACCGCCTTGAGCAGGATCGGCCGAGCCTCGACGACGGCCGTTTCCGCCGCCCGGTTCATGGTTTCGATCAGTTCGTCGGCCTCCTTCTTCATTCCCAGCGTGCGCATCATCTTCTCCGCCGGGCGCAGCGCCGGCGGCAGCGGGATGCGGACCTGCGCATCGCCCATGAAGCCGTTGCTCTTGCCAAGCTGGCTGACCGCCACGTCAGCGCCTCGCAGCAGTGCTTCCTTGAGTCCGGAAGCGGCTTCCTTGCTCGACAGGTCGCCGACGCCCAGCGCCAGCAGCGGCGCAGAGATCAGCAAAGCGCTTACAATTCCGATTATTCGTGCACAACAGCGCATGACAAGAAGTCTCCTCAGTGGACAGTGGCGATGCTCGAAGGGCAACGGTGTAAGCATATCCTGCCCGCTGTCGTGGGCACAAGCAGCCGAACGATGATGTCGCCGCGCCAGCGCACGCTGCGCTCGGCCGGCAGCATGCCAAGCAAATCAAGCTGAGCGCTCCCGGCAATGAAAACGCACGTCCTTCCCGGCTGGTTGCGACGGCTGCTGATGCGCAGTGTCGCCCACCGCAGCTATTCGCTGGTCGTTGCGGCGATCGCCTTCGCGTCGACGATCACCTTCAGCTTCCCCTTTGTCGCCGTGCTGATCCCGGCGGTGCTGCTGTCGCCGCGGCGCTGGCGAACGCTCGGCCTGCTCTGCGGTATCGCCAGCGGCTGTGGCGCCGCGGTGCTCGTCGAGATTTTCCAGTATCTCGGGTCGGAGTTCGTCGCCGCCCGCTACCCCGAGCTGATGTCTACCGCGGCCTGGCAGACGGCCAGCGAATGGCTGCAGCGCTGGGGCCTGCTCGCCCTGTTGATCATTGCCGGCTCACCGATACCGCAGACCCCGGCCCTGCTCTTCTGTGCTCTCGCCGAGCTGTCGACACCGGGCATCCTGATCGCCGTGGCCATCGGCAAGACGATCAAATACCTGTTGCTGGCCTGGGCCACCGCCCACTACCCGGCGCGCTTCATCCGTTACAACTAACGGTCATGACTTTTCCAGGCACCCCCGATCATGAAGGTCATGACCGTTTCCCTCTCCCCCGACCCCTCCCCCGCGCGGGGGAGGGGAGATTCGTGAGTCGCAGACGCGACTTTCACAATAAAGGCGACGTTCAGGCGACCCCGGCAGTATGCGCCTGCACATCCGCCCAATAGCTCGAGCGCACCATCGGCCCGCAGGCGGCGCCGGTGAAACCCATGGCCAGAGCCGCCTGCTCGTAGCGCTTGAACACCTCGGGATGGACGTAACGGGACACCGGCAGGTGGTGGCCGGAGGGTGCCAGATACTGGCCGACGGTGAGCATCTCGACCGCGTGGGCGCGCAGGTCCCGGAGGACTTCGAGGATCTCGTCGTCGGTCTCGCCGAGGCCGACCATCAGCCCCGATTTGGTCGGCACCTGCGGATAGCGTTCCTTGAAACCTTTCAGGAAGGCCAGCGAATGCGCGTAGTCGGCGCCGGGACGCGCCTGCCGGTACAAGCGCGGGACCGTTTCCAGGTTATGGTTGAGGACATCGGGAAGCGCTTGCCCGAGCACCTCGAGGGCAATCTCCATACGGCCGCGAAAATCGGGAACCAGGGTTTCGATGATCGTGCCCGGCGACCTCTGTCGCACGGCGGCGATGACCTCGACGAAATGCTGCGCGCCGCCGTCCCGCAGGTCGTCACGGTCGACGCTGGTGATCACTACGTAGCGCAGCTTGAGGCGGGCAACGCTGTCGGCCAGCTTGGCCGGTTCGTCGACGTCGGGCGGCAGCGGCTTGCCGTGGCCGACGTCGCAGAACGGGCAGCGGCGCGTGCAGAGGTCGCCGAGGATCATGAAGGTCGCCGTACCGCGCCCAAAACATTCGCCGATATTCGGGCAAGCGGCTTCTTCACAGACGGTATGCAGCTTCTGCTCGCGCAGCATCTTCTTGATTTCACCGAAGCGGCCGGCCTCGTTACCGGCCTTGACGCGTATCCACTCGGGCTTGCGCTGCGGCACCTGCGGAACGATCTTGATCGGTATGCGGGCTGTCTTCAACTCGCCTTTTTCCTTGACCCCGGCGGGCCTGGCGGCGACTCTCGTCGCTCCCTGCTCTTCGTTCTGACTGCTCATTCCTGGCGCTCCAGTCGTGCCGCGAGATGTCCGGCAAGCGCCGCCGCGGCCTGCGCCGGCGTCAGCGAAATCCCGAGATCCCGAGTCTGCGTCACCGGCATGCCGGCGTAGCCGCAGGGGTTGATTGCCGCAAAAGGCGACAGGTCCATGTCGACGTTCAGGCTGACGCCGTGATAGCAGTAACTCTTGCGGACGCGCAGACCGAGTGCCGCGACCTTGGCCGGACCGACATAGACCCCGGGCGCGCCGCCATGCCGCTCGGCCCGCACGGTCTGCTCGGCGAGCAGGTCGATCACTGCCTGCTCGATCGTCGACACCAGCTCACGAACCTTCAGCCTGCGTCGCGCCAGGTCGAGCAACAGGTAAATCACCACCTGGCCGGGACCGTGGTAGGTGATCTGCCCGCCGCGATCGGCCTTCACCAGCGGGATGCCCAGGTCGACGAGCAGATGCTCCGCCTTGCCGGCCTGACCGAGGGTAAACACCGGCGGATGCTCGCAGCACCAGAGTTCGTCGATCGTTTCGGCGCTGCGCGCGGCAGTGAAGGCGACCATCGCCTGCCAGGTCTGCTGATAGTCGGTCGAACCGAGATGACGAACCAGCAACGGCACCTGACCTCGTGGCGACGGCAGCCGCGCCGGCTCGCTGCCCGTCACAGGACAAACCTGACCCAGGGATGCGCGCTGAGTTCCCGGTAGAGGGCGTCGAGTTGCCCCCGGCTCGTGGCATGGATCGTACATGTGAGGCTCACGTAGCGGCCAGCGCTCGAGGCGCGCACTTCAATCGTCGCCGCGTCGAAATCCGGTGCGTGCCGCAGGACCATCTCGAGCACCGCCGGCGCCAGGCCGTCATTCGCCGGCCCGATGATCTTGAGCGGGAACGTACACGGAAAGTCGAGCAGACTTTCACGCTCGTCAGCATCGCCGGCGCTCGTCACCTGCTCACCCCCGACTCGGCGCTAGTTGAACCACAAACGGATGGTATCGATCAGCCGACCGAGGATCCCCGCCGCCGGCACCGCCTCGAGCGCCAGGACCGGGTAATCGCCGTACGGCTTGTCATCGATGCTGACCTTCAACGTCGCCAGCACCTGCCCGAGAGACACCGGGGCAATCAGCGGCTGTTGCGAAACGAGTTCGGTCTTGATCTTCGGGCCGAAGCCTTTCGGAACGGCAATCACCAGATCGTTGGTGAAGCCGATCTTGACCGTGCTTTGCTGGCCCTTCCACACCTTCAGGCTGGAGACCGCCTCGTTCGTCGCGTACAACTGCACGGCGTCGTAGAACTGGAAGCCGTAATTGAGCAGCTTCAGCGATTCCTGGGCGCGCGTGCTGTCCGATGCCGCGCCGAGCACTACCGAGATCAGGCGACGGGACCCGCGCTTGGCCGAAGACACCAGACAATAACCGGCCGCCTCGGTATGGCCGGTCTTCAGACCATCGACGGTCGGATCGATATACAACAGGCGGTTGCGATTCGGCTGCGTGATGTTGTTGTAGCGAAACTCCTTCATCGAGTAGTACTTGGCATAATCCTCGGGAAAGTCGCGGATCAGCGCGCCGGCGAGGATCGCCAGGTCGCGCGCCGTCGTGTAGTGCTGTGGGTCCGGCAGACCACTCGAGTTGCGGAAACTCGAGTCCTTCATCCCCAGGCGCTGCGCCTCACGCGTCATCATCTGGGCGAAGTTTTCCTCGTCACCGGCAATGGCTTCGGCGAGCGCGACACAGGCATCGTTACCCGACTGGACGATCATTCCCTTGAGCAAATCCTCGACCTTGACCTGCGTGCCGACCTGGATGAACATCCGCGACCCTCCGGTCTTCCAGGCCTTCTGCGAGACGGGCACGGTCTGATCGAGCTTGATCGTACCTTGCTTGAGGGCGGAAAAGGCGAGATAAGCGGTCATCAGCTTGGTCAGTGACGCCGGTTCGAGACGCTGGTCGGGCGCTTGTGCGGCCAGTTGCTGCCCGGAAGCCGCTTCGACGAGCAGCCACGACCTGGCCGCCAGCGCCGGCGGCGTGGGCAGTTGCTGGGCGAAGCCGAGCAACGGAAGAAAAAGCACGAGAAGAAACAGGGAGCGAAGCTTGGACATGGCTGGATTTCTGGCAAAGCCGCGATTATAGCAAGCTGCCCCGGCGCAATCTCTACGCCTTGCCATCGTGCACGCGGCGTCCGCCGACCGCGGACAGCAAGGACCGCTATAATCGCGCTTCCTGCCCTCTGGATCAGCGCCTTTGCCATGGAGCTTGCCGTGAATCCCGGTCTCGTGCTTGCGGCAATCCCTGCCACGGCCTTCGGCGCCTGCCTGCTGCCTCTGCTGCTGCAGCGCTTCGGGCGTGCCGCCGCGGCCGGCGCAGCGGCGAGCGTGATGGCCTCGTGCCTGGCCCTGCTGCTGCTCCTGGCACCGGCGATTCTGGCCGGCGGCAGTGAGGTCACGCGCCTGCCCTGGCTGCCCGCCTACGGGCTCGACCTCAGCCTGCGCCTCGACGGTCTCGGCTTGCTGTTCGGCCTGCTGATTCTCGGCATCGGCCTGCTGGTGGTCCTTTACGCCGCCTGGTACCTGCCGGACAGCGACCGTCTTGGCCGCTTTTACGCCATCCTGCTGCTGTTCATGGCGGCGATGCTCGGCATCGTGCTGTCCGAGAACCTGTTGCTGCTGCTCGTTTTCTGGGAAATCACCAGCCTGTCGTCGTTCCTGCTCGTCGCCTACCGCAGCGAGAAGTACGAATCGCGGATCGGCGCCCGCATGGCCCTGGCGGTCACCGGTGGCGGCGGGCTGGCCCTGCTCGCCGGCATCCTCCTGCTCGGCCAACTCGCGGGCAGCTATGAACTGTCGGTGATCCTCGCCGCCGGCGAGCGTATTCGCGCGCACGCGCTCTACGCGCCGACGCTGATCCTGGTCCTGCTCGGCGCGTTCACCAAGTCGGCGCAGTTTCCTTTCCACTTCTGGCTGCCGAACGCCATGGCAGCGCCGACGCCGGTATCGGCGTACCTGCATTCGGCGACCATGGTCAAGGCGGGAATTTTCCTGCTCGCCCGCCTCTACCCGGCGCTCGGCGGCAGCGACCTGTGGTTCTGGCTGGTCAGCGGCAGCGGTGCGATCACCCTCGTCTATGCCGCGACGATCGCCCTCTTCCGTCACGATATCAAGGGCTTGCTGGCCTACTCGACGATCAGCCACCTCGGCCTGATCACCCTGCTTCTCGGGCTCAACACCCCGCTATCGGTAGTCGCGGGAATCTTTCATGTCATCAACCACGCGATTTTCAAGGCCTCGCTGTTCATGGCCGCCGGCGTCATCGACCATTAATGCGGCACACGCGACATGCGGCGGGTCAACGGCATGTTCGCGTACATGCCGATCACTGCCACCCTGGCGATCATCGCCGCCGGCTCGATGGCCGGCGTGCCGCTGCTCAACGGCTTTCTCAGCAAGGAGATGTTCTTCGCCGAAACGGTCAGTTACCCGCAGTTCGAAGCACTCGCCTGGGTGCTGCCGCTGTTTGCGACGCTGGCCGGCATGCTCGCCGTGGCCTATTCGTCGCGCTTCGTTCACGACGTATTCTTCAACGGCGAACCGGTCAACCTGCCACGCCAGCCGCACGAACCCCCACGCTGGATGCGCGCACCGATCGAACTGCTGGTGCTGTGCTGTCTGCTGGTCGGCATGTTTCCCGGCTGGACGGTCGGCCCCTTGCTGGAGGCCGCGGCAGCGGCGGCCCTGCAGACCAGGCTGCCCCCGTTCGAGCTGGCGTTGTGGCACGGCTTCAACAAGCCCTTGCTGATGAGCACGCTGGCGCTGGCCGGCGGCGTGCTCATCTATGCGCTGCGTGTACCGCTGTTTGCCTGGCAGGCCGAGTTGCCGCCGATGCACCCGCGCATTGCCTTCGAGCGCTTCTATCGGCAACTGGCCACGGCGGCGCGCCGCACGCTGGCGGTGCTCGACAACGGCTCGCTGCAGCGCTACAACGCGCTGTTCCTCGCCTTCATCGTCGCCCTTGGCGGCTGGGCCTTCTTTTCGGCACCGGCGGCGAGCTTGCGCATCCCCGAACCAAGCGCTGACGAGGTCTCCTTCGCTGCCCTGCTGGCCCTCCTGCTCGGCACGCTCGGCGCCACCCTGCTGCACCGGCAGCGGCTGCTGGCGGTGATCCTGGCGAGCATCGTCGGCATGGTCGTCGCCCTGATCTTCATTCGCCTGTCGGCACCCGATCTGGCACTGACCCAACTGGCGGTAGAAACCGGAACGATCATCCTGATGTTGCTGGTGCTCTACTATCTGCCAGCGGGCAGCGCGCCGAAGAGCAGCGCCAGTCGGCTGATCCGCGACCTGCTGCTGGCCCTGCTCGTCGGTGGCGGACTGGGCCTGATCACGCTGCGCATGCTCGGCGCGCCGTTCGAGACCCTCTCCGGCTACTATCTGGAGCAAGCGGTTCCCGGCGGGGGTGGCGCCAACGTCGTCAATGTGATCCTGGTCGATTTCCGCGGCTTCGATACGCTCGGCGAAATCACCGTGCTGGCGATGGTTGCGCTGGCGTCAAATGCCCTGCTCGATCGCCTCGTGCTGCGCCCGTCGCCGGAGTACGCCGATAGCCGGCGCTGGTCCAGCGAAGCCCATCCCCTCTTTCTCTCGATGCTGATGCGCCCGCTGTTGCCCCTGGCGCTCACCGTCTCGGTCTACATCCTGCTGCGTGGGCACAACCTGCCGGGTGGCGGCTTCGTCGCCGGCCTGATCACCAGCGTCGCGCTGGTCATGCAATACCTGGCCAACGGCATCGGTTTTGCGCAGGCACGCCTGCCCGACCGGCCCGCTCGCTGGCTTGCGCTGGGCCTGCTGCTGGCCGCCGGCGTCGGCGTCGCGAGCTGGCCCCTGGGTCGTCCCTTCCTGACCAGTGCGCACGGGCCGATCCACCTGCCGCTACTCGGCGAGCTTGAACTGGCGTCGGCGATGGTCTTCGATCTCGGCGTTTACCTGGTCGTGGTGACCGTCGTCCTGACCGTCCTCTCGGGTCTTGGCGGCCTGTCCCTGCGCACCGGCAGCCACGCGGAGAAAAGCTGATGGAAGTCTTGCTGGCCATCGCCGTCGGGGTGCTCACCACCTGCGGTGTCTTCCTCGTCCTGCGCGCGCGCACCTTCCCCGTGCTGCTCGGCCTGACCCTGCTCTCCTACGCGGTCAACCTGTTCCTGTTTGCCAGCGGCCGCCTGCGCCTCGACGCCCCACCGCTGATCAGCGCCGCTGCCAACTACACCGACCCCCTGCCGCAGGCCCTGGTGCTGACGGCAATCGTCATCGGCTTCGGGATGACCGCCTACCTCGCCATGCTCGCCCTGCGCGGGCTGGCCGAATCGGGTTCGGATCACGTCGACACGCGGCCAGATCGATGAGCCCACACGCGCCCATCCTGCCGCTGCTGATCCCGTTTGCTGCCGCACTGCTGCAGATGGCTTGCGACCGGCTGGCTTTTCAGCGAGCGGTCGGCCTGCTCGCGGCAGCGCTGCTGGTAGTACTCACCACCTGGCTGACACTGCTCGCCGACGATGGCCAGTTGCGGGTCTATGCGCTCGGCAACTGGCCGGCGCCGTTCGGCATCGTGCTCGTGCTCGATCGTCTGGCCGCCGCGATGACCCTGCTCACCGCGCTGCTCGCTTTCCCCGCGCTACTCTACGCGAGCAGCGGCTTCGACGAGCGCGGACAGCATTTCCACCCCTTGTTCCAGTTGCAGCTTTTTGGCGTGCTCGGTGCCTTCCTCACTGGCGACCTGTTCAATCTTTTCGTCTTTTTTGAGGTCATGCTCCTCGCTTCCTATACCCTGCTGGCGCACGGCGGTGGTCTGGCCAGGACGCGCGCCGGAATCAGCTACGTGGTGCTCAATCTGCTGGGCTCGGCGCTCTTCCTGATCGCGCTGGGCTTGCTCTACGGCACGCTGGGGACGCTCAATCTGGCCGATGTGGCGTATCGCCTGACGCTGCCGGGCCATGATCCGGCGCTCGCCCGACTGGCCTGCGCGCTGTTGGTCGTCGTCTTCGCCCTCAAGGCCGGGTTGCTGCCGCTGTCGTTCTGGTTGCCGCACACCTATACCGCTGCCGGAGCGCCGGTCGCCGCACTGTTCGCGATCATGACCAAGGTCGGCATCGTCGCCATCCTGCGTCTGCAGGCGGTCGCGCTGGCCCCGGCGATGCCCGATCTGCTCGACCACTGGCTGACCCCACTGGCGCTGGCGACGATCGTCTTCGCCGCCCTCGGGGTACTGGCTGCGGCCCGCCTGCGGGCGGTGGCGGCGTGGCTGGTGCTGCTCTCGGCAGGCACCCTGCTGCTCGCCCCGGCACAGGCCAACCCGCAGATCGACGCGGCAGCGCTGTACTATCTGGCGCACTCGACACTCGCCGGCGGCGCCTGCTTCCTGCTCGCCGGAGTGATCGCCGAACAACGCGGCCAGGCGGCCGATCACCTGCTGGCCGGGCCGACGCCGCAAGCCACCTGGCTGAAGGTGGCCTTTCTCTTGCTGGTCACGACCCTGGCCGGGCTGCCGCCTTTCTCCGGTTTCGTCGGCAAGTTGATGCTGCTGACGACATTGCGTGAAGTCGCTGCCGGAACAGCAATCTGGTGGGTGATCCTGGGCTCGGGTTTCCTGGTGATGATCGCTCTGGCTCGCGATGGCTGTTACCTGATCTGGAAACACCAGGCGGTAGCCGGGCAAACACCAGCGGCCCCGCCGATCGCCTGGCAACGCGTCGCGGCGACGCTGCTGCTGGTCGCCGCCGGGCCGTTGCTGGCCGTTCTCGCACGCCCACTGAGCGACTACGCAGAGCGCACCGCTGGCCAGTTGCACGCGCCGGGAGCCTATGTCGACGGAGTTCTCGGGGCAGGAACGGCAAAAGCCGGGCGCGCGGGTCCACGATGATGCGCCGACTGCTTCCGCGCCCACTCCTGTCGCTGGCCGTCTTTCTGCTCTGGGCGGTGATCACCAATGCGGCCTCGGCCGCTCTGCTCCTGCTCGGCGGCGTGCTGGCCATCGCCCTGCCGCGGCTGACTGCGCCCTTCTGGCCGGACCCGCCCAGCCTCGTCCGTCCGTGGCGAGCAGTGCGTTTCCTTGCGGTCTTCCTGGTCGATATCTTCACTGCCAACTGGCGGGTGGCGCGCCAGGTCGTCGGCCCCCTGCACCACCTGTCACCGGCGCTGGTTGAAGTCCCGCTCGATCTGCGTGACCCGTTTCTCGCCACGCTGCTGAGCAGCATCGTCTCGTTGACACCGGGAACGGTGGCCATCGATGTCGACCAGGAACGCTGGGTTCTGCTCGTACACGCCCTCGATGCGCCCGACCCGCAGGCGCTGGTGCGCGAGATCAAGGAACGCTACGAGGGCCCGCTGAGGGAGATGTTCGCATGCTGAACGACGCTATCGAGATCGCCTTTATCCTGATCGGGGCGGCGCAGGCACTCACCCTCTATCGCCTGCTGCGCGGACCGGATACCACGGACCGTATCCTGGCGCTCGACACCCTCGGCATCAACACCATTGCACTGCTCGTGCTGTTCGGCATTCGCAGTGCCAGCAGCGTCTATTTCGAGGTCGCACTGCTGCTCGCGCTGCTCGGCTTCGTCGGTACCGTTGCCTTGTGCAAGTTTCTCCTGCGGGGAGACATCATCGAATGAGCACCAGCACCGAAGCCATCGTCGCGGCGCTGATCGTCCTCGGCGCGCTGTTCGTCCTGCTCGGCTCGACCGGGCTCGCGCGTCTGCCCGATTTCCTGACCCGCCTGCACGG
>WBZT01002383.1_pt1 | contig 13107 bp, 6 predicted proteins | sample 5204241 | NCBI WGS metagenome assembly WBZT01 (sample SAMN12344358, study PRJNA552823) | activated sludge metagenome | biome: Activated sludge suspended growth; feature: Nitrification reactor; material: Wastewater; isolation source: activated sludge from nitrification reactor of wastewater treatment... | reverse complement strand
ATGGGCTGGAAGATCACCAAGCTCCAGCCGGTCGGCGGCATGGCCGCCGAGAGCGCCGCCGCCGCCACCCTCTTCGCCACCTCGGCGGCGGGCATCCCGGTGTCGACCACCCACACCATCTCGGGCGCCATCGTCGGCGTCGGGTCGTCCCGGCGCCTGTCGGCGGTCCGTTGGGGCGTGGCCAGCCAGGTCGTGTGGGCGTGGGTGCTCACCATCCCAGGCGCCTTCGCCATCGCCGCCGTCGCGATGCTCGTCGTGCAGGGATTCAACTGATGGACCGCCGCGCCCTCGTCTTCGCCATCTTCGCCCTGGTGTGCTTCGCGCTCTACCCGCTCGCCGACAAGTACGACGGCGCCAGCGGCTGGGCCTGGAGCGACAAGGGCTGGGCGTGGGTGCCGGTCGTGCTCGGGGCGGTCTACCTGGTGCTCGCCCTGCTCTCGCTGCTCGACGCCCGCAGCCGCGACAAGATCCAGGCCCGTCCGCTCGGCTACGACCGCGACGACGTGCCGCAGCGGCGGCGACCGGACGACGGCGACCGCTGACCACCCACGGCGGCGCGTGGCCGGCCGACGGGCACAGCGGGCTCAGCGGGCGAGGCGCTCGGCGACCTGGAGGCGGCGCTCGAGCTGGGCGACCGTGGCCTCGGAGATCCGGTCGACGCCCGACAGGCGGTTGAGCTCGGCGTTCACCTGAGGGTGGGTCTGGCCCGTCTTGCGGACCAGCAGCGCCACCATCTCGGCGTTGCGCTCCCGGAGGCGCTTCTTCTCCTGGCTGCGGGTCTTCGCCGCCGCGGCGGGGTCCTCGCCGATGGCGGCACGGGCGTCGGCCAGGAAGCGGCGGTCGCCGGCCAGCGGCGGGGGCGGGCCGAGGTCGACGAGCAGCGCGGGGTCGTCGTCCGGGTCGAGGTCGTCGTCGACGTCGTCGCCGCTCTCGAACGGGGCGTGGGTCTGGTGGTCGGTGGCCACGGCCGAGAGCGCCGCGAACAGCGACATCTGCTCCTCGAGGCCCGTGTCGAACGCGGCGGGGTCGCGCTCGGGGCGGTCGAGGGCCCGCTTGGCCAGGCTGTGGCGCCGCTGGTCGGCGATCTGGAACGCCCGCGCCCGCAGGCGGGGGTCGTCGGGGATGAACAGGTACGCCTTCTGGTCGGGGACGCCCGGGACCCACCGCACGAAGCGCCCCACCGCCTGGCGGAAGAACAGCTCGGTCGTGGTGGTCGTGGCGTAGACGCCGACCCGCAGCCGCGGGATGTCGACCCCCTCCGAGACCATGCGCACGGCCACGAGCCACGGGTCCTTCGCCGCCGAGAAGCGGGCGATGCGGGCCGAGGCGTCGGGGTCGTCGGAGGTGACCACGGTGGCGTTGCGGTCGAAGCGGGTGCGCAGGAGCTCGGCGATCCCCCGGGCGTGGTCCTGGTCGATGGCGATGACGAGGCCGGCGGCGTCGGGCTGGTGGGCCCGCACCGCGTCGAGCTGGGAAACGGCCTGGCGCAGCACCGTGGGGAGCCACTCGCCCTCGAGCGACAGGGCGGTGCGCAGGCGCTGGCTCGACAGGGTCTGGTCGAGGGCGTCGTCGAAGGTGGCCTCGTGGATGGCGCCGTCGGGCGCGGTCCACTCCATGTGCCCGCCGGTGCGGGGGAAGTAGACGGGGCGCACGACCCGGCGGTCGGCCAGGGCGTCGCTGTAGCCGTACTCGAAGTCGGGCACGGCCTCGTCGGCCACGTAGGTGACGAAGGGGATGGCCCGGGTGTCGCTGCGGAACGGCGTGCCCGAGATGCACAGGCGCCGGGGGGCGGGCTCGAACGCGGCCCGGATGGACTCGCCCCACGCCCGGTCGTCGCCGGCGTGGTGGATCTCGTCGAAGATGACGAAGGCCCGGTCGGCGAGGCCCCGCAGCACGGCGGCGCTGCTGGCGACCTGCTGGTAGGTGGTGACGATGCCGTGCATGTCGCTCGGCAGGCGCCCGTCGGTGGCCGCCCACGACGGGTCGAGGTGGATGCCGAACGGCGACGCCGCCCGCTCCCACTGCACCTTGAGGTGCGCGGTCGGCGCCACCACGATGACCCGGCGCTCGGGGTGCTCGGCCAGCACGTGGCGGGCGGCGGTGAGGGCGAAGGTGGTCTTGCCGGCCCCGGGGGTGGCGACGGTGAGGAAGTCGGACGCCTCGCTGGCCCGGAACTTCTCGAGGGCCACCTTCTGCCAGGGCCGCAGGCGGATGCGGCTGATCATGCGGCGGCGGCGGGCTCGGTTCGGCGGGGCAAGGTCGCTCAAGGTACCGCCGCGCCGGGCCGTGGAGGGACATGCCCGGAGGGGCCACGGGATGCCACGACGCGCCGTGCCCGACACCGGGTCGACCGGAGGATTCGGTGCGAGGCTGTCGATCCGGGCGGTGCTCGTTCGTCTCGGAGGGGACCAACCCACAGGAGGCAGCCATGAAGTACGTCTTGTTGATCCACCAGGGCACGACCCCCACGCCGCTCGACCCGGAGGCCTGGGCCACCCTCTCCGAGGAGGAGCAGCAGCAGGTCTACGCCGACTACGGCGCCGTGAACGCCACGCCCGGGGTGACCCCCGGCAACGGCCTGCAGCCCCCCGAGACGGCCACGACGGTTCGGGTGGAGGACGGCCGCACCCTCGTCACCGACGGCCCCTTCGTCGAGGTCAAGGAGGCGCTGAACGGCTACCTGATCTACGAGGCCGAGGACCTCGACGCCGCCATCGAGCTCGCCGCCCGCATCCCGGCGGCACGGCTGGGTGGCGCGGTCGAGGTGCGTCCCACCATGGAGTGGTAGCGATCCTCGAGCAGACCTTCCGCGACGAGTGGGGGCGCGTGCTCGCCGCCCTGATCGGCTTCCTCGGCGACTTCGACCTCGCCGAGGAGGCCGCGCAGGAGGCGTTCGCGATCGCCGCCGAGCGGTGGCCCCGCGACGGCTGGCCCGACAACCCCCGGGCCTGGCTGGTGGCGACCGCCCGGAACCGGGCGGTCGACCGCGTCCGCCGCGAGCAGACCCTGGCCCGGAAGGTGCCCCTCCTGGCCACCCGGGAGGCGGTGGAGGACACCATGGACGTGCCGAGCGACCGCGACGAGCGCCTGGAGCTCGTGTTCACCTGCTGCCACCCGGCCCTCTCGGTCGAGGCCCAGGTCGCGCTCACGCTGCGCACGCTGGGCGGGCTCACCACCGAGGAGATCGCCCGGGCCTTCCTGGTGCCGGAGACGACGATGGCCCAGCGGCTGGTGCGGGCCAAGCGCAAGATCAAGGTCGCCGGCATCCCGTTCCGGGTACCGCCCGACCACCTCCTCGGCGAGCGCCTCGCGGCCGTGCTCGCCGTCGTCTACCTGATCTTCAACGAGGGCTACGGCGGGCGGACCGACCTGGCCGCCGAGGCGATCTGGTTGGGGCGGGCCCTGGTCGAGCTGCTGCCAGAGCAACCGGAGCCCCTCGGGCTGTTGGCCATGATGCTGCTGCACGACTCGCGGCGTGACGCGCGGCTGCTCGACGGCGAGCTCGTCCGCCTCGCCGACCAGGACCGCTCGCGCTGGGACGTCGAGGAGATCGAGCGGGGGCGCGCCGCCCTGGACCGAGCGCTGGCGCTCGGTGGTCGCGGCCCGTACGTCCTGCAGGCGGCCATCGCCTCGCTCCACGTCGACGACCCGACCGACTGGCGCCAGATCGCGCTGCTCTACGCCGAGCTGGTCCGCCTCACCGGCTCGCCCGTGGTCGCGCTGAACCGGGCGGTCGCCGTGGCCGAGGCGGAGGGGCCCGCCACCGGCCTGGCCCTGCTCGACGAGCTCGACCCCGATCTCGAGGACTACCGCTACCTCCACACCGCCCGGGCCGAGCTGCTGCGGCGCCTCGACCGCCACGAGGAGGCCGTCGCCGCCTACGACCGGGCCCTCGCCCGCGCCCCGGACGCCGCCGAGCGGCGCTGGCTGGAGCAACGGCGGGCCGAGCTGGCGGCGCCACCCCCCGCCGGCTGACGGTCGTTCCTCCAGCAGGAACGCGCGGTACCACCTTCCGTTTCTGCTGGAGGAACGATCAGGCGCCCGCGGCGAGGGCGTCGGTGAGGCCGCTGGCCCGGGAGACGGGGCGGGCCACCGCGGCGCGCACGGCGTCCTCGGTGCCGAGCACGGTGAGGTGGTGCTGGGCCCGGGTGACGGCGGTGTAGAGCAGCTCGCGGGTGAGGATGGGCGACGCCGCCTGCGGCAGGCGCACGACGACGTGACCGAACTGCGAGCCCTGGGCCTTGTGGATGGTGATGGCGTAGAGCGAGTCGACCGCGGCCAGCCGGGTGGGCCGCACGAGGAGGGGCTCGCCCCGGCGCTCGAAGACGGCATGGAGGCGACCGTCGCCGACGTCGACCACCACGCCGGTGTCGCCGTTGAACACGCCGAGGGCGTAGTCGTTCTCGGTGACGATGAGGGGCCGGCCCGGGTACCAGGCGCCGGCGCCGTAGCCCGGGATCGTCGAGCGCAGCCAGCGCTCGATCTCGGTGCGCCACTTCGTGGCGCCGGCCGGGCCCCGCCGGTGGGCGCAGAGCACCTGGATCTCGCTGAGCGCGGTGAGCGCGCCGGGCGCGTCCCCGGCCGTGGCGGCGGCGACGACCGACCGGGCCGTCTCGACGACCGCCCCACGGATCGCGGCGAGCTCGGGGGCGGCGGTGGGGTCGGCGTCCGCCGCGACCTCGAGCCACGTGACGTCGTCGCCGGCAGCGCGCAGGGCGTCGACCACGGCGTCGGTGTCGCCCGACTCGATGGCGGCGGCGACCGTGGCGATGCCCCCGCCGAAGCGGTGGACCCGGCGCAGCTCGACGATGCCGGGCAGCGGCGAGGCCACGATGTCGCCGAGCACGGCCCCGGCCTCCACCGAGGCGAGCTGGCGGGGGTCGCCGACGAGGACGAGGCGGGCGGTGGGGCGCACCGCGTCGAGCAGCCGGGCCATGAGCGAGAGGCCGACCATCGAGCACTCGTCGACGATCACCACGTTGTGGGGGAGCTGGTTCGACCGGTCGTGGCGGAACCGGCTGTGGTTGTCGGGCCGCCAGCCGAGCAGGCGGTGCAGCGTCGACGTGGGCGTGGCCAGCAGCGCCGCCCGCACCGGCTCGCTGGTGTCGAGGCGGCGGGCCTCGGCCTGCACCGCCTCGCCGAGGCGGGCCGCGGCCTTGCCCGTCGGGGCGGCGAGCGCCACCCGGGGCGGGGGCTGGCCCAGGGCGGCGGCCTGCTCGTGGAGGAGGGCGAGCAGGCGGGCCACCGTCGTGGTCTTGCCGGTGCCGGGCCCGCCGGCGACGACGGAGAAGCGGTGCTCGACCGCGGTGGCCGCCGCCACCCGCTGCCGGTCGTCGCCCCCGTCGTCGTGCGCCGGACCGCCGGTCGGGGGCGGGAAGAGGCGGGCCAGGCCGTCGGCCAGGGCGGCCTCGTCGACGGGGGGCGGGGCGCCGCCGGCGCGGGCGAGGAGGTCGGCGGTGATGGCCTGCTCGTGGCGCCAGTAGCGGTCGAGGTAGAGGCGGGTGCCGTCGAGGCGCAGGGGGCGATCGGCGGGGCCGTCGGGGCCCACGGCGGTGAGGGGGTGGGCGGCGACGGCGGCGCCCCAGGCGTCGGGGGCGGGCCAGTCGAGGGCGCCGAGGTCGACGGCGACCTCCTCGTCCTCCGGCACGACCGTGGCCGGGGCGGTGGCGAGGTCGGCGAACACGTGGCCGAGGCGCACGGCCCGCACCGCCAGCGCCGCCGCGAGGGCGACGTGGCCGTCGGGGTCGGTGGCCAGTCCGCCGGCGAGGTCGACGAGGGCGAGCGCGGTGCGCACGTCGGCGGCGGCCAGCACGGTGGCGTCGCCGAGCTCGCGCAGCAGCCCGTCGCCGACGGTCGGCCGCCGCCCTGCGTGCAGGTCCACGGCGACGCCGGCGGCCACGGTGCCCTGGGTGGGGGTCATGGGGCGCCCCGGTCGAGGAGGTCGGAGAGGTCGGTCACGAAGGTCGGCGGCGGCTGCCAGGTGAACACGCCGCAGGGGCCACCGTCGACGAGCGGGGTGTCGGGGCCGACCATGCCCCGCAGGAACAGGTAGGCGACGCCGCCGAGGTGGCGGGCGGGGGCGTAGGCGGCGAGGCGCCACCGCAGGAACCGGTGCAGGGCCACGGCGTAGAGCGCCGCCTGCAGCGGGTAGTGGGCGTCCTGCATGGCGGCGGCGAGGGCCTCGGGCCGGTAGTGCGCGGTGGACCCGACCTCGCCGTGGGGGACGAGGTGGTTGGTCTTGTAGTCGACGACGACGTGGCGGGCGTCGCCGTCGGCCCCAGCACCCCGACCACCGCCGAGGCGGGCCACGAGGTCGATCGAGCCGGACAGGAAGCCCCGCACCTCGGCGGTGAGCAGGGGGTCGCGCAGGCGCTCGTGGTAGCCGGCGAGGGGGTCGTCGGCGGGCAGGCCGGCGAAGACGTCGGCGATGCCGGCCATGGTGACGAGGCGGTCGTGCGGGCGGTCGCCGCCGGCGAGGGGCAGGTCGAAGGCGAGCTCGTCGAGGCGGTCGCGGTGGGTCAGGTCGCACAGGCGGACGTCGTCCCACGCAGGGCCCCACGGGGTCTGCAGGGCGAGGGCCACCCCGGCGACCAGCACGTCCTCGTGGCCCTCGACCAGCCGGGAGGCACTGGCGACCTCGGCCGCTGCGGCCAGCTCGGCGTCGAGGTCGGCGGCGGCGAAGTCGACCCGCTCGAGCACCTCGTGCACGAGGGTGCCGACGCGGGCGCCGCCGGGGACGTCGGTGAGGGGGAGGGGCAGGGCGCCGTCCGAGCCGGGGTCGGCGCCGGCGCCGCCCGGCTCGAGTGCGGGCTCGTCGACCTTGGCGACCTCCTCCCGCTCGGCGTCGCCGGCCGCGGCGCTCGTGCCCTCACCGCCGGGATCGGTGCCGAGGTCGACCTCCACGTGGGGCCCCGTCTCGTGGGCGACCCGGGTCAGGCCGCTGTAGGAGGTGCGCACCCAGCGGTGGTCGAAGGTGCGGTCGAAGCGGGCCACCGACAGCGGGGTGGCGTCGGCGGTCGGTGGTGCGTAGCGCTCGCCGGTCCACCCGACGGCCTCGACGGCGGGGAGGAGCCTCGTGGCGAGCTCGATCTGGATCTCGTCCTCGGTCGGGGTGCGCTCGAGCCGCCGCGCCACCGCACCGGTCGCCGGGTCGGTGGCCAGCAGCACGCGGGCCAGCGGCGACCGGTCGCTGTCGGAGGCGGTGGCCCACCACGCGATCACCCGGTGGCGCGCCCGCGTGAGGGCCACGTAGAGGAGCCGCAGCTCCTCCTGGTCCTGCTCGGCGTCGGCCCGGTCGAGCTGCCAGTGCCGCAGGTCGCCGCCGCCGCCGACGCTGAGGGCGCGGGTGCCGTCGGTGTCGTGGAACGTGGCGATGTCGGCGTCGTCCTGGCGCCGGGCGTCCCACAGTGAGGGCAGGAGCACGACGGGGAACTCGAGGCCCTTGGCGCTGTGGATGGTGTGGACCGCCACCGCCGCCGCGTCGGTCTCCAGTCGCCGTCGGGCGGCCTCGGCACCGGACTCCGCGCCCGGGTCGGCCGCGGCGGCCCGCTGTTCGGCGACCCAGCCCGACAGCGTGGCCAGCGACGAGGGGTGCGACGCCTGCCGGGCGTGGAGCAGCTCGGCCAGGTGGCGCAGGTCGCTCAGCAGGCGGTCGCCGCCGACGGTGCCGAGCAGACGGGCGCTGAGGTCGGTGCCCTCCTCGACCCGCCGCAGCACGCCGGCGACGGTGTGGGTGCGGGCGGTGGCGGCCCAGTCGTGCAGGAGGGCGTCGAGGTCCTCCCAGTCGGCGTCGGTGGCGGCGGCGAGGCGCGCCGCGTCCCAGCCCACGAACGGGCCGATGGCGACGGTGCGGACGCGGAGGGTGCGTGCGGGCTGCTCGAGGGCGTCGAGGAGGTCGCCCCAGTGGCGGGCGGCGTCGGTGCGCCACACGCTGCCGGCGCCGTGGACGACGGCGGGCACGCCGACGGCGTGGAGGGCGTCCCGGGCGACGGTCGCCTCGTGGTGGGTTCGGGTGAGCACGGCCAGGTCGCCGGGCCCGAGGGGCCGACCGTCGAGCGTGCTCCCGCTGTTGAGGAGGCCCACCGCCTCGGCGGCGAGGTCCTCGGCGAGGAAGCGGCGCACCGACGCCTTGGTCGCGACGCGGGTCTTCTTGGTGAGGGCGAACCGCCCCGAGTCGTTGCGGGCCACCTTCACCAGCAGGGGCGGCCCCGCGGCGGGACCGTCGATGCCCGCGCCGTCGGCGCCGGGGCGGGCCCGCACGGACCGGTGGCGGATGGCCTCGTCGCCGAGCTGGGCGCCGGCGAAGACCGCGTCGAGCGCGGTCAGCAGGGGCTGGTCGGCCCGCCAGCTCGTGGACAGCCCGCACTGGTGGTCGGCGCTGCGGGTGGCCTCGAGGTAGGCGTGCACGTCACCGCCGCGGAAGGCGTAGATCGCCTGCTTGGGGTCGCCCACCAGCACGAGCCGGCAGGGCGCCTGCCCGAAGGCCCGGTGCAGGATGCGCCACTGGATCGTGTCGGTGTCCTGGAACTCGTCGACCACCGCCATCGAGAACCGTGCCCGCAGGCGCTCGGCCACGATGTCGCCCCGGCGGCCCTCGGCCAGGCTGGCGTCGAGGCGGTCGAGCAGGTCGTCGTAGGTGAGGAGGCGGCCCTTGCGCTTCTGGTCGACGATCCGGTTGCGGACGGCGCGGGCGAAGGCCCGGCGCTGGCGGTCGACCGGGTGGTCGTCCACGGGGGCGATGGCGCAGTCGGGGTGCTGGACGACCGCCCTCGCGATGGCGGCCGCGGTGCCGGGCTCGAAGTGGATCTCGTCGCCGGCGAGCACGCGCCGCACGTAGAGGTCGCGGACGGCGTCGTCGACGAGGTCGCGGACGTCCTCCACGAGCTCGACGTCGCGCTCGGCGTCGCCGGCGGTGCCGAGGCTGGCGAGCACCTGCTGGCAGAAGCCGTGGGTGGTGGCGATGGTGGCGGCGTCGAAGTCCGACAGGGCGACGCGCAGGTGGCGCCGGCGGGCGGCGCGCTCCTCCTCGGTGCCGCGGCGCAGGTGGGCGAGCAGCGGATCCGCCTGCTCGTCGGCGCCCGGCGCCAGCGCGTCGGCCGCCTCCGTGAGCCGCTGCCATACGCGCTCGCGCAGCTCGCCGGTGGCCTTGCGGGTGAAGGTGACGACGAGCAGCTCGTCGAGGGGACGGCCCTCGGCCACCTCGCGGACGACGAGCGACGAGACCGCGTGGGTCTTGCCCGTGCCGGCGCTGGCCTCGAGGACGGTGATGCCCTCGGCCACGGGCACGGTCGGGTCGAACTCGGCCATGGGCTCGGCGCCCGGCGTGGCGTCGGTGGCCGTCACGACGAGGCCCACTGGCGGTGCGCGTCCAGGGCGGGCGTCCACACTTCGCGGGCGAGGGCGGTGAAGCGGGGGTCGGCGATGACCTCGTCGAAGGGCCGGACGCCGCCGTGCACGAGCACGTGCTCGGCGTCCTGGGCCTCGCCGGGCCGGTTGAAGTCGCCCTCCCACTCCTTGGCCGCGGCGGCGGCCGGGTCCTCGTCGCCCTCGCGCTGCTTCGTGATCCAGGCGTGGGAGGTCTTCGAGTAGAGCGGCACGGGGCCACAGAGGATCTCGTCCCGCAGGGTGACGAGCGCGGCGAGGTGGCCGACCGCCTCGTCGGCGGCCATCGGGGGGAGCCCGAACCGGCGGGACTTGCCGCCCCACCGGGCGACGAGCACCGAGGTGAGCCCGCCGTCAGTGGCGGCGCTGGCCGCGAGATGGCGGACCCAGGTGGCGAGCTGGCGCTTGGCCGACATCGAGGAGAACGTGACCGGCCGGATCGTCGAGGCGCCGGCGAACACGTCGGCCACGGTGCCGACGAGGTGGCGGCCGTCGGGCAGCACGACGTCGACCTCGACGGAGGCGGGGCGACCGTCGGCGATCTCCCGCGCGCTGGCGGCGAGGCGCTCGGCCTTCTCCCGGGCGTCGCCCAGCACCCGCTCGCCGAGCAGGCCGGGCGGCAGCTGGCCACGGGCCCGCTCGGCCGCGCAGATGACGTCGGGGTCGGCGCCGGTGAGGAGGGCGTCGAGCAGGCGCTGGCCGACCTGCCACTTGCCGAGGCCGTCGAACTCGAGGGCGAGGGCGTCGGCCAGGCGCTCGTCGTCGTCGTAGAGGCCGAGGCCGAGGCGCTGGCGCAGGAAGGCCTTGGCCGGGTGGTCGATGGCGGCGACGAGGGCCTCGAGCTCGACGATGCCCTCGTCCACCACCGGCGGCAACGGGGTGTCGGGGTCGAGGAAGGGCGCGGGCGGCGCCGGCGGCCGGGCGGCAGCCTCGGCACCGGCGAGCAGGCGGTCGTCGAAGCTCCAGGGGTCGGGGGTGCCCAGGGCGCCGGGCTCGAAGCTGCGGCGGTCGGCGGGCTGCAGCGGGTGGTGGCGGACGACGTGCTCGCGGGCGAGGTCGCCCGCCTCGGTCACGGCCACGTCGTCGAGCACGTCGAGCAGCTCGTTCACGGGCACCGCCGGCGGCAGGGGCTCGTTGGTGCGGGGGTCGTGGCCGTCGTAGGTGACGACGAGGTGGTCGCCGGCGGCGAGGACGGCGTCGAGCAGGAGCTGGCGGTCCTCGGCCCGGCGGTCGTGGTCGCCGGGGTGGCGGGCGGCGACGAGCAGGTCGTCACCGTCGGGGCTGCCGCCACGGGGGAAGGCGCCGTCGTCGAGGCCGACGAGGCAGACGACCCGGTGGGGCACCGACCGCATGGGGACGAGCGTGCACATGGTCATCTCGCCGGTGCGGAAGGCGGCCCGGCTGGGGCGGCCCTTCAGGCGGTCGGCCAGCAGGTCGCGCAGCTCGGCCAGGCGGAGCGGCGTGTCGCTGGTGGCCTCCTGGTCATCGGCACCGGCGCCGGCCTCGTGCACGACCTCCTGGAGGAGCTGGTCGAGCTGGCTGCGCTGCCAGGCGTCGTCCCAGCTCGTGGCGAGCAGCCGGTCCGCGGCTAGGTCGAGCGCGGCGACCCACTCGCCCACGGGCCGGGGGTCGACGAGCGAGTGCACCGCGTCGCCGAGGCGGCCGACCAGCTCGGCGAAGCGGCCGGCCAGGTCGATGTCGCCGGAGTCGACGTCGTCGAGGGGCAGCACGCCGCCGACGAGGCGCAGGTGGTCCTCGGTCATGGCCACCCCGAGCAGTACCCGCTGGAGGCCGGCCGCCCACGTGCCCGTGCGGACCGCGGCGAGGTCGTAGGGCGCCCGGTGGTCGCCGTCGAGGCCCCAGCGGGTGCCCGTCTGCTCGACCCACTCGGCCAGGCGACCGAGGTCGTCCTCGTCGAAGCCGAAGCGCTGGCGCACCGGGGGGAGGGCGGCGAAGGCCAGCACCTGGGTGGCGGTGAGGCGGGCGTCGACCAGGGCGAGCAGGTCGGCCACCGCCCCGAGCACGGGGTTGGTCTGGCGCAGCGAGCGGTCGGCCAGGCGGTGGGGGATGGCCCGCGGGTGGTCGGGGGCGTCGTCGAAGGCCGCCCGCAGGAGCGGCGCGAGCTCGTCGATGCCGGGGCACATGACCACGACGTCGCGGGGCTCGAGGGTGGGGTCCTCGGCGAAGAGGTGGGTGATCGCGTCGCGCAGCACCTCGGCCTGGCGGGCCCGGCCGTGGCAGGCGTGGACCTGGATGGAGCGGTCACCGGCGTCGAGCACCACCCGCTCGGCGGGGTCGGTGGGCGGGGCCTCGTCGGCGCGGATGGCGGCCTGGAGGCGGTGCAGCAGCGAGGGCCCGTCGGCCTCGTCGGCCGTCGGGAGGGGGTGGTGGCGGTCCTCGGTGGCGGCGTGGGGCGCCTCGGCCAGGCGCCGGCGCAGCACGACGCCCATCTCGTGCGAGTCCCGACCCCACGCCCGCAGCAGGGGGTGCTGCAGGGCGAGCTGGTCCTCGGTGCCCCAGCTCGCCGGCGACGGGTGCAGCGCGAGGACGTGGACGTTGCGGTGGACGGCGAGGGCCTCGAGCACGTCGAGGTAGCTGGCGGGCAGGCGGGTGAGGCCGAAGAGGAAGAGGCGCTCGGGCAGGTCGACGAGGGACGGGTCGGCGACGAGGGCGGTGCAGCCGGCGGCGGTGCGCTCGGCCGGGCTGGGCGTGCCCACCTCGGCCCGCAGGCGCCGCCAGAGCTCGGCCTGCCAGGCCAGGTGGTGGTCGAGCGGCCGCCCGTCGCCGTCCTCGTCGCGCCCCTCGTGCCAGGCGAGCACCATGGCCGGCCGGTGCACGGCGTAGCGGTCGTAGAGGTCGGCCAGGTGGCGGACGGCGGCGAAGCGGCGGTCGCGTCGGGCGAGGTCGTCGTCCCCGTTGCAAGCACCCGTCCGAGCGAGGGCTCGCTCGATGTCACGCGGCTGACCTTTACCGCGCTCGACTGGAACATTCCGCAATTCGTCACCGTCCGCGGAGTCGACGCCCGGGATGTCACCGATCTCGTATCCGGCGTCCCGCATGGCCCGCAGCAGCGCCACCGCGCTGGCGGGGGTGTCCAGGCCGACGGCGTTCCCGATCCGGGCGTGCTTGGTGGGGTAGGCCGAAAAGACCAGCGCCACTTTCTTGTTCGCGGGAGCGACATGACGCAACCGGGCGTGCCGAACGGCCAGGCCGGCCACCCGCGCGCAGCGTTCCGAGTCGGCGACATAGGAGATGAGTCCCTCGTCGTCGATCTCCTTGAACGAGAACGGGACCGTGACGATGCGGCCGTCGAATTCGGGCACCGCGACCTGGGTGGCCACATCCAGTGGCGAGAGCCCCTCGTCGCTGTCGTTCCAGTCGGCCCGCGAACCCGTCAGACACAGCCCCTGCAGGATCGGGACATCAAGGGCGGCAAGATGTTCGACGTTCCAGCCGTCATCATTACCACCCGCCGCCGCCTCCGCCGGGCGCGCTCCGCCGGCCGCGAGCACCGTCACCACCATTGCGTCGGCGGCCCGCAGCCGGTCCAGCAGTTCGGGTTCGGCGGTGCGCAGCGACGCGCAGTACAGCGGCAGTGCGCGGGCGCCCGCGTCTTCGATCGCCGTGCACAGCGCGTCGATGTAGCCGGTGTTGCCGGCCAGGTGCTGGGCCCGGTAGTACAGCACGGCCACGGTGGGGCCGTCACCCGGACGGGCGGCGCGCTCG